>Ga0326727_10023422_pt1 | contig 11782 bp, 10 predicted proteins | sample MB2enrmetagenome_FD_207643 | JGI IMG/M metagenome (GOLD analysis project Ga0326727, IMG submission 207643) | Lab enriched peat soil microbial communities from McLean, Ithaca, NY, United States - MB29MY | ecosystem: Environmental > Terrestrial > Soil > Wetlands > Peat | place: USA: New York... | reverse complement strand
GGCCCGTAGGAGGGCCTCTCGGACGTGGCTTGCGTCGAGGAACTCGCTTCCCGAGACCGCGGCGAGGTCGCCCGCGGTGCGAATGAGGCCGCCGAGCTCGCGCAGGCGCAACGTCAGCGCGTTCCGCCTCCCGTCGAGGACCTCGGCCCGCCGCCGCGCCTCTTGGATCAGCTCGAGGATCGCCGCGCGGGTCGCGGGCCGGATCCGCCCGTCGACCGCGATCTCCTGGGCGCAGAACTGCGCGATGCGCAAGCGGTTCGCCTCGTTGTCCGGCATCGCAGTCTCGAGCAGCACCTCGTAGCCCGAGCCGGCGATCCGCGAGCGGAGAGGCGAGAGGATCCGGTGGATGTCCTGGATGTTCGCGGCGGCGACGAGGATGAAGTCGCACGGAACGCCGTCCACGCGCACCGCCGCCCCCCCGGACTGGGGATTGCGGCCGGTGATCGGGAAGCGCTTCTCCTGCATCGCGGTCAGGATGTGCCGCTGGAGGAAGCCAAGGTGGGGGAGCTCATCGATGAAGAGCACTCCCTCGTGGGTGGATCACGCCAGGGATGACCCGCTCGTAGGGGAGCGTCCCGAGCTGCGGATGGCCGCCGTACGGGTCGTGCCGGACGTCCCCGAGGAGCTCCGTCTCGGTCGCCCCGGTCGCCATCAGGAACGTGTTGCGGTCGAGCCGGATGAGGACCTTGCGGGGGCTCTCGTGCTGGAGCGTGCGTCGGCGCTCGAGCGCCCGCTGGTCGAGGACCTTGATGTGGTCGCCGGCCCGCTCGTAGGCGACGACCTCCTCGACGCCGGAGCGCAGGCGCGTCGTGCGGACCGATTCCTGCGGGTTCCCCCCGGGGCTCACGGTGAGCTCGAGGATCCCTCCCACGAGGTCGCGGAACGGGTTGCCGCTGCCCGAGACCCCCGGGGTCATCTGCTTCACGTTCCCGCAGCTCGGGCAGTACCGTTCGGTGGGCGTGGAGTAGAAGCTGCACCGCGGGCATCGGTAGCCGAGCCTCTCCGCGACCGCGGACGGGGCCTCGGTCGGGAGGATCAGCTCCCCCTCGACGGACCGGGCCGCTTCGCGCTCCCGGTAGACCTCCTCCCGGGAGACCACCTCGATGCTGGGCCGCTCGGGGTTCTCGGGGTTGTGGACGACCCTCAGCTCGGTCCGGGGGCGCTCGAGGTGGAGCGCGAGGGCCTGCGCGGTCATCGACTTTCCGATGCCGGGTGGACCGACCAGGAGCAGGTGGCGCCGCTGGTAGGCCGCGATGCGGGCGATCTCGACCGCCTTCTCCTGGCCGATCACTCGCTCCAGCGGGTCGGTCGGGATGTGGATGTCCTCGGTGGTCGCCACCTCGTCGAGGGCCGTCGGAGCGCGATGGGCGCCTTCGCTCGCGGGAGTCGTCACGGTCGTCCAGGAAAACGCTCGGGGGGGTAATAGGTTCGTCGCGGAGCCTTCCGGAAAAGGCCCCGCGACGTAGGGTAGGTTCCTAGCGGCTGGCGGCCGAGGCTCCGAGGTCGGCCTTCGTGAAGACCCGGACGTTCTCGGGCATCTTCCCGACCGGCCCCATGCGGGTCGCTACGATCGTCAGGATTCCCTTCTCCTGCGCGACGTCGAGGAGTCGCTGGCTCACGATCCCGTCGAAGACCACCGCCTTCGCGGGGGTCGCCAGGTTCGCGAGCGCTTCGATCATGTCCTTCACAGGGGCCTCTCCCACGACCGTGTCGCCCTCGCCGACGAACAGGCTCTTCGACGCGTTCTCGACGCTCACCAGGAGGTCGAAGAAGTGCTGGAGCTCGGGGGTCAGCGGGACGGCAGGGGGCGGAGGCGGCGGCGGGGGAGGCGGGGGCGGGGGCGGAAGGCGCGTGGCCGGAGCGCGTTCGCGCTCCTCCCGGCGTCCCCCCCCGCCCCGGTCGTCCCGCCGCTCGTCGCGGCGTTCCTCGCGTCGCTCGCCGCGGCCTCCGCCCTCCTCGCCGCGCTCCTCCCTCGGCTCCCGGGTCGAGCCCGTGGACTCGAACCCGCTCATCTCGAGGTACTGGTTGATGGGGATCTTGTTCCGTAGGCACTTCAGGAGCTGCTTCTGGGTCAGCTCCTCGACCTCGCTTCCGCGCGGGGCACGGGCGACGAAATCGATGTCCATCGTCTGCAGCATCTCCCGAAGGATCAGCTCCCCGGCGCGGTCGCCGTCCGTGAAGACGGTCACGGTCTTCCCGCGCGAGAGGTCCTTCACCGTCTGGGGGACGCTCGTCCCTTCGACCGCGATGACGTTCTTGATCCCGCAGCGTAGCAGGTTCAGCACGTCCGAACGCCCTTCGACCACGATGAGCGCGTCCGCCTGGTCGATGTTCGGCCCGCTCGGGGCCGTAGGTCGTGATCTCCTCGACCTGGACCGCCTTGCGGACGGCCTCGGTGAGGTCGAGTCCGACCCCCTTCGACTCCTCCTGGAGGTGGGCGAGGATCTCCTTGGCGCGTTCGACGACCTTCTGGCGCTTCGAGATGCGGATGTCCTCGACGCTGATGACCTCGATCTTGGCCCGGCACGGGCCGATGCGGTCGACGGTCTCGAGCCCCGAGGCCAGGATCGCGGTTTCGACCTGGTCGAGGGACGACGGGATCAGGATCTCGCCTTCGCTCTTTCCCTTCCGGCTGTCGATCTCGACCTCGATCCGTCCAATCCTTCCGGACTTCTGGAGGTCGCGGAGGTCGAGCTCGTCGCCGAGCAGGCCCTCGGTCTGTCCGAAGACGGCGCCGACGACGTCGGGCTTGTCGATGACGCCTTCGGCGGCAATGCGGGCTCGGATCTGGTATTTCGCGGCGTTAGGGTCGTTGGTCATGTTCGATTCTCCTCATGGCGGAAAGCGCCCCGCTCATGGCGGGTGCCTCCCCAAGGGACGATCTAGGCGGGACCCAAGTCGCCGGACGATGCGCGGATATTACGACAGGACCGTGGGCGGAACATGAGTCGTGATTCCGGATCTCCTGGCGACGTCGGGAGGGTTCCTCCTTTCGTCCCCGGAGGGGTGCTTTCCAACGCTGTTGAGCCGGGGACGGTATTTAAGCGGGCGGTCCCCCGTCCCGGGTCGGACGCCGCCGACTTCCACCGGCGAGCCCTACTGCCGGAGGATGCTAACAGTCTTTATATCCGCCCCCTCTACGCGACCTCGGAGCCACACTCATGCCCCGTAAATCTGCGCGAAAAGTGACCCCCGTCCCGGAACCCGGGACTCCCGCGCCGGAACCTCCGCTCGCGGAAGATGACTTCGTGTCGTCGCTCAAGACCGAGCTATCGAAGACCCAAGAGGCGGCGAGCGCCCAGACCGGGGAAGACCTATCGCACCGCGCGGAGATCAACCGCCGGCTGCTCCAGGACCTCTGGGAGGTCCACAACCAGTTCGAGGAGGTATCGGTCCATCTCACCATCGACCCCTCCCAGACGCTCTTCGCGACGTTCACCGAGTATCCCACCACCTGGACGTTCAAGGAGAACTTCGACTTCGGTGCGGTCAAGACGATCGAGCTCGGGGACCGCGCGGCCGGCTGGGTCGGCTTCACCCTCCGCTTCTGGTACTACCGCACCCCCGAGGGGAAGTCGCACCTGCGCGGCATCTTCGAGTGGTGCGACGGCGAGAGCTACCACCGGTACTCCGGGTGGATGCGGATGATGAGCCAGGCGGTTCTCTACGACAGCGCCGAGGAAGATGTCCACGTCGGAGAGCTCCACCGCGTCCTGAAGGACGTCGTGGTGCAGTGGTACTCCGCCCACCTTGCTCGAACGCCCGAGGCGCTCGTGGCCCATCTCAAGGAGAAGTACCCGAAAGGGGCCTCCTACGCGAAGGAATCGTACCGGTAGGCGCGGTTCCGACGGCCCGACACCGCCCGGAACCCGGGCGGACGCCCCAGTCTTGAAATAAGCCGGGGCTGCTCCGCGGACGAGCTCATCCCGCGTGCGGTCCCGCCGGACCGTGCGGGGTGCGCCAGGGCAGTACGTGGCGGGCGCGTTACGCGAGCACTTGGTCGCCTACTTCGAAGAGCACCACAAGCTCCTCGAAGCGGGGGCCCTCCAGCTCCTGCTCTCCGACCGGCAGCCGCTCGCGCTCTCGCGCGAGCTCTTGGCCCGGGCCGACGAGGAATCCCCGTTCGTCACCCGGGAGATGGTGGAGGCCGTCCTGGCTCGCCGCCAGGCCCCCGCTCCACGAGCGGAGGCGGCGGTCGCCGGGCTCGTCTCGAGCGCCAACGCCCATCGCCCGGCGGTCCCGTTCGAGCTCCTCAACGAGGGGTTCACCGGGCCCCCGGTCGCGAGCCCTCCGATCGCAGCCTACGGAGCGCTCTTCCAATCCCGATACCGCGCCCTCGCCCGGATGCTCCGGGGTCGGCCGGAGCTTCCGAACCTCCGGCCGATCCGGGAGCTGCGGGCGTCGGAAGGAACCTCGTCGGTCATCGGGATGGTGAGCGGGGTCCGGGAGACCCCGCAGCGCCACCACCTGATCCTCACCGTCGACGACGAGACCGGTTCCCTCGAGGCGCTCGTCCCCAAGGATTCGCCCGGGTCCCGGGTCACGTTCCTCTCCGACGAGGTGGTCGGCCTCACGCTTTCGTTCGGGAAGGAGCCGGGTCGGATTCCCCGGGTCGGGCACGTCGAGCGTCCCGACATCCCCTCGACCCGCCCGATGGGCCGGTCGACCTCCGCCCGACGGGTGATGTTCCTCTCGGACCTCCACGTGGGTAGCCGGTCGTTCCTCAGCGAGAGCTGGGCCCACTTGGTCGAGTTCCTGCGCGGGCGCGGCCCGCATGCCGAGCTCGCCGGATCGATCGACTTTGTCGTCATCGCGGGCGACCTCGTAGACGGGATCGGCGTGTATCCCCGGCAGGAGCGGGACCTCGCGATCTCGGACGTGGTCGAGCAGTACGCCGAGGTCGGTCGTCGGCTCGCCGAGCTTCCGGACCGCCTCACGATCGTCGTCATCCCGGGGAACCACGACGCGGTCTCTCCGGCGGAGCCGCAGCCGGCGCTCCCCGCGAACCTCGCCTTCCTCTTGCCACCGAACGTCCGGACCCTCGCGAATCCGTCCACGTTCGCGCTCTCGGGCGTCGTGGTCGAGGCTTACCATGGGAGGAGCTTCGACGACCTTATCCCGGCGATCCCCGGGGCCTCGTACGCCCGGCCGACCGAGGTGATGAAGCGGATGCTCCTGATGCGGCACCTCGCGCCGATCTACGGGGACCGCACCCCGCTCGCGCCGCTCCCTCGGGACGGCCTCGTGATCGACCCCGCGCCGGATATCCTCGTCACCGGCCACGCCCACACCTACGGGGTCGACCGATACCGCGGCGTGCTCCTGCTCAACGCCTCGACCTGGCAGTCGGAGACCGAGTACCAGCGGATGCGCAACATCTCCCCCGTACCGGCCCGGGTCGCGGTGGTCGACCTAGCGACCCTCGCGCTCGCTACGCTCGACTTCTCGGCCGGACGTCCCACCGTGGTAGGGCCCGAGGCATGAGCCCCTACCCTCTCGACCCGGCCCGCGCCGCCGGTCCGATGCGCCTCGTGCTCACCACGTACCCGTCGCGCGAGGCGGCGCTCCGTGCGGTCGACTCCGCTCTGCGGGCGGGGCTCGCCGCGTGCGCGAACGTCTTGCCCGCGTACTCCCGATACTGGTGGAACGGTCGGCTCGAGTCCGCCGACGAGGCGCTCGTCCTGTTCAAGACGGCCCCGAAGCAGGTGGGCGCGCTCTTCCGCCACCTCGAGACGACCCACCCGTACGACGTCCCCGAGATCGCCGAGGTCGATGTGCCGCGGGTCGGGAACGCCTACCTCCGGTACCTCCTCGCGACACTCGACCCGGGATCTGCGGCCCCTCCAGGGGCCGTTCGCGCTACGCGTCGGGGAGCACGGCGAGCCCGGGGAGCTCGATCCCCTGCACGAACTCGAGCGCCGCACCGCCGCCGGTCGAGATGAACTGGAAGCCTCCCGCGACCCCGAGGTCGAGCGCGATCCGCGCGGAGTCGCCGCCGGCCGCCACGTGGTAGCCGGGGGTCTCTCCCAGCCGGGCAAGGACCTCTCGGGTCCCGGCCGCGAACCGCGGGTCCTCTGCGAGACCGAGGGGGCCGTTCCAGAAGACCGTGCGCGATCGGGAAAGCGCCTCGGCGAACCGGGCTCGGGTCTCGGGTCCGATGTCCTTGGCGACGCCGCCCGGAGGGATGTGCCCGGCGGCGTGGGCTGTCGCCTCCGGAGATCCCGGTCGCTCAACGACGAGGTCCGAGGGCAGGATCACTTGCGTCCCGGCCGAGCTCGCTTGCTGGAAGAAGCCGTCCACCGCCTCCTTGAGCCCTGCCTCGACCTTCGTCGCTCCGAGCGCCACATTCTGGGCATGCAGGAACGGGAAGGCCAGGGCACCTCCGATGAGGAGCGAATCCGCGCGCCCGAGGAAGCTCGTGAGCAGCGGAAGCTTGTCCGCGACCTTTGCCCCCCCGACGACCACCACGTACGGGCGTGCCGGGGCCTCGATGAGCTTCGAGAGCTCCCGGACCTCGCGTTCGACCAGGAGCCCTACGAACGAGGGGAGGCGTTTCGGCACCCCGACCGTCGACGCGTGCGCCCGGTGGACCGTCCCGAACGCTTCCTCGATGAAGAGCTGACCGAGGTTCGCGAGCTGCGCCGCGAACGCCGGGTCGTTGGCCTCCTCTCCGGGATGGAAGCGCAGGTTCTCGAGCATGAGGAACTGTCCGTTCTCGAGCCGGGTCGCGAGCTCGAGCGGCCTTGCTCCCACGATGTCCTCGGCAAAGGAGACCGGTTGGCCCAAGAGCCCGCTCAGGTGATGGGCGACCGGTCGGAGCGAGAACCGGGGGTCCCGCTGACCGTCCGGGCGACCGAGGTGCGAGAGCAGGATCGTCCGGGCCCCCGCCGCCCGAAGGTGGTTGAGGGTGGGCAGAGCTTCCTGCATCCTACGGTCGTCGGCGATCCGACCGCTCGCGTCCAGGGGGACGTTGAAGTCGACCCGTACCAACACCCGTCGACCGTGCACCGGCGCCGAGGCGATCCCGCGTTTCTCGGCCATTCGTTGGGAACGAGGGGCCGCCCACTATGAGGGTTGTGGCCCGGGGGGGGCACGGGAGGCGCGTGCGGCGATCTCCGCGACGATCGCCCGGGTCGCGGGGAGCTCGAGGCCATGCCGCTCGGCCTCGCGCAAGATCTCCCCGGAGATGGCGTCGATCTCCGTCGGACGGCCCCGGTCGAGGTCCTGGAGCATGCTCGACCGGTTCGAGGCGGTCGCCCGGACGATCCGCTCGAAATCGCGGGTCACCTCCTCGCTCGTGAAGTCGAAACCGGCCGCCCGCGCGACCGCGAGCGCCTCGCCGAGGAGCTGGAGGGCCTCCGTGCGCTGAGGCTCCTTGAGGAGCTCCCCGTTCGTGAACCCGTGGACGGCGGTGACGGGGTTGATCGCCGCGTTCACGAGCGCCTTCCTCCAGACCTCACGCCCGAACTCGGGGACCGCCTCGACCGGGACCTTCGCCCCGTCGAACAGCATCCGGAAGAGCCGTGCCGCCCCGGCCGCCGGACCCGCCTCGCCAGGAACGGGCAGGAGGACCTCTCCGAGGCCGGTCTCCCGGACCTCGCCGGGACCGACCCAGGTCACGGGGATCGAGTTCACTCCGGGCACCGCGTAGGCGGCCGGGTCGGCCCAACCCCCCGCCCGCAGGGCGGACTGAGCGGCGGGCAGGATGCCGAGACCGTTCTGGAGGAAGAGGACCGGGCGTTGGGGGAGGGTTCGGGCGAGCCCGGTTGCGGCCGCCACGAGCCCGAACGTCTTCGTCGTCACGAGCGCCACATCGGCGTCGCTTCCCGGCGGTACCGCGACGGCGGCTTCGACCCGGACGACCCGGGGTCGGGACCCCGATACGATGAGCCCATGGGCTCGAAGCGCGGCGACGTGCTCGGCGCGCCCGACGAGGAGGACCGAATGGCCCCCCTCCTGGAGCATGGCCCCGAGCAGGCTACCCACGGCCCCTGCGCCCACGATGAGGATATTCACGGTCGTCCGTGCGTCAACTCAGGCGGCGCACCAGGTCGGTGAGGCCCGGGGCGTTGCCGAGGTCGCGCCGGAGCAGGTTCAGCAGTCCCTCATAATAACGAACCTGCTCGCGGGCCTGACGGACCTTGAGGAGAAGGTACTCCTCTTCGCGCCGGAGTTGCCCGATCTCGGCCACCAGCTGGCGCTGGGCCGCGGCGAGCGCCTCTTGCCTATCGGTAGGGGGGAGTGGGCGGGGCATGATGAGTTGCATCCATTCGGGAACGGTCAAGGACCGCGTCGACGGTGATCCGTAGGTAGTTGAGCTCCTTCTTGACGCGTCGCAGCCGGGCCTCGAGCCGACGTCGTCGGTCCCGTACGTCCCGGAGGGAGCTTTCCAGGACCTCCGTTCGGTTCCGCCACTTGTCCCGCTCCTGCACGCCGAGCAGGATCGAGTCCACGTCGACCATCGGGGGCGGACGGGGGGCCTCCTGAATCAACCTTTCGGCGCGGGGGGTCTCCCCGGGGCGCTCATGTTTAAGCCCGGCAGCGGCTGGGTGGGTCGGAAGGGGAACCGATGAGCGCGCTCGGCAAGGTCGTGGTGCTGGGAGCCGGGAACATCGGGGGCTCGCTGGCCCAGCGGCTCGCCGAGATGGACGTAGCACGCGAGGTCGTCCTGGTCGACATCGTCGACGGCCTCCCGCAGGGGAAGGCGCTCGACATCCTAGAATCGGGCCCGATCCTCGGGTTCTCGACGAAGGTCACCGGCACGACGTCGCTGGACGCCCTGAAGGGCGCCGACGTCGTGGTCGAGACGGCCGGTCTCGCGCGCAAGCCCGGGATGAGCCGGTCCGACCTCCTCGAGAAGAACGCCGGGATCGTGAAGGGGCACGCGGAGGCAGTCAAGCTCCACGCCCCGAACTCGATCTCGGTCGTGGTGACCAATCCGGTCGACGTGATGACCTACTACTTCCGCCGGGTGAGCGGCCTTCCTCCGGCTCGCGTGTTCGGGGAGTCGGGCACGCTCGACACGGCCCGTTTCCGCGCGTTCGTGGCGGAAGCCCTCCACGTCGCACCCCGGGACGTCACGGGATTCGTCCTCGGCACCCACGGGGACACGATGGTGCCCCTCCTCTCCCTGACGAGCGTCTCGGGCGTCCCCCTCACGAAGCTCCTACCCCCCGAGCAGCTCGCCGCGATCGTGAACCGGACGAAGCAGGGGGGCGCGGAGATCGTGAACCTGCTCAAGACCGGCAGCGCCTTCTACGCCCCGACGGCGAGCCAGGCCGAGATCGTCCGTGCGATCGCTCACGACGAGCACCGGCTCCTGCCGGTCGCGGCGCATCTCTCGGGCGAGTTCGGCGAGAGCGACGTCTGCGTCGGCGTGCCGGTCGTTCTCGGGCGGCAGGGCGTGGAGCGGGTCGTCGAGGTCGACCTCCTCCCGGCCGAACGAGACGCGTTCCGGGCCAGTGTCGCCGCAGTCCGGGCCGACCTCGCGATCCTCGCGAAACTCCCGAGGTAGAAGGAGGTCGACGATGGCGATGGCGGAGCCGCTCCCAGCCACCGGGACGGTCGAGTTCGTCGAGGTCAAGCGACGGCTCGGCACGTTGAGGACGACCACCGATTCCGCCGACCACGCGCATATCACCGTGAAGCCGGAGGTCTGCGCCCGCTGCCCGCACTCTCTCTGCACCTTCGTCTGCCCCGCGGCCTGCTACGAGCGGATCGACGGCCGTCTCGTGTTCCGGTACGAGGACTGCGTCGAGTGCGGGGCGTGCGACATCGCCTGTGACCAAGGCTCGGTCACCTGGACGATGCCCCGTGGCCCGTTCGGGGTCCGCTACGCCTACGGTTAGACGTCGTGGCCCGCGCGAGGGTTGCTTAGAGACCCTCCGGCCGCCTGCCGGGGGGCCCTCATCGCCCTCCTCCCGTGCGAGTCAAGGCGCAGCTTAAAACCCCAGTCGCCCGCTCGGCGCTCCGGGAGGGCCCGACCACGTCCACCGCCGCGACCGCGCCCGAGGCGCCGCTCCTGTTTCCCTATCGCCCGCGCCCGGGCCAGGAATCGCTCCTCCGCGAGGTCGCCGAGCTCGGACAGCGCGGGGGGCCGCTCCTCGTGAACGCGCCTACGGGGAGCGGGAAGACCGTCGCCACCCTCGCCCCGCTGCTCGAACACGCGGTGAGGGCCGACCACAAGGTCCTCTACCTCGTACGGACCCATTCCCAGGAGGTCCAGGTCCTCCACGAGACCCGCGCGATCGCGCTGCGGCTCGACCAGCCGGTCCTCGCGGTCGGTCTCCAGGGCCGCGCCCGGCGCTGCTTCCTCCTCGAGAACGTCGCCGAGGTGAAAGGTGCTACGGCCGAGGAGCATGGCAAGCTCTGCGCGGACCGGAAGCGCGCTACCGAGCGGATGCTCCAGGGGGAGGCCCCGCTCGCCCCCCCACCCGAGCTCCCGGAAGGTGGGGAGATCGACCTCACCGACCTCGACGGCTGCCCGTACTACGCACGGGTCCTCCAGTCCGACCTCGACGGGCTCATCGAGCGGTTCCGGACGAAGCTTCCGCTCCCGCACGAGTTCGATAGCTACAGCCGGGAGGAGAACCTCTGCCCGTACGAGCTCTCGAAGAAGCTCGTCCCGCACGCGCGGCTCGTTACCGCGCCGTACGCGTTCTTCTTCCATCCGCATATCCGCCGCTCCCTGCTCCGCTGGATGGGGGTCGGGTCCGAACGGGTTGACCTGGTCGTCGACGAGGCCCACAACCTGCCGAACCACCTCCGGGAGCTCACGACGGTCGCGCTGCCGCTCGAGTCCGTGCGGCGGGCGCGGGCCGAGGTCGCCGAACGGGGGGACTTCCAACTTCCCGACGGGCCGAGCGCGAGCCGGTTCTTCGACATCGTGGTGGCGGCGGTAGAGGAGCTGATCGAATCCCTCGTCCGCGATGAGGACGCGATCCTTCCGCCCACGATCTTCGAGGACGCCCTCCTGACAGCGCTCGGAGGCACCTCGCACCGGCTCGATACCTGGCTCGGGGCGCTCGCGACGTGGGGGGAGAACCTTCGCGACGAGCGCCGCCGGGAGCGCCATCTCCCGCGCTCGTGGGTCCACACGGTCGCCCTGACGCTCCTTTCGTGGCCGCAGCTCGACTCCCCGTCGTACGTCAAGGTGGCCACGCGCACTCCCCGGCCCGCGCTCGAGGCGTTCGCCCTCGACGCGAGCGCACCGGCCCAGCCGATCCTCGAATGCCACCTCTCCGTGCACCTCTCGGGCACCCTCTCTCCCCTGCTCGAGTACCGCGACTCCCTCGGCCTCGGAGAGAAGGCGCGTCTGCTCGACGTCCCGTCGTACTTCCCTCCGGAGAACCGGAAGTTCCTCTACGACCCGAGCGTCACGACCCGGTTCGAGGAGATCCGGGCCGACCCGCGCGCGGTCACGCGGCTCGCCGACCGCCTGGTCGAGGTCCTCGAGACCCTACCGGTCAAGACCGCGGTCTTCTTCCCGAGCTTCGACCTCCTGCACAAGGTCCTCGACGCGGGGCTTCAATCCCAGCTTCCGGGCAACGTCTTCATCGAGTACAGCCGGGTCCCGATGGGGGACCTCTGGCGGTCGATCGAGGGCTGGAAGAAGGACCCCGAGGGGACGGTCCTCCTGGGCGTCGCGGGAGGGCGGCTTTCCGAAGGGATCGACTATCCGGACGAGGAGCTCGAGGCGGTCGTGATCGTCGGTATCCCCTACCCCCGACCGACCGCGAAACGGGATGCCCTGCGGGCCTACCTCAACAAGACCACCGGCAAG
>Ga0326727_10023419_pt1 | contig 11783 bp, 6 predicted proteins | sample MB2enrmetagenome_FD_207643 | JGI IMG/M metagenome (GOLD analysis project Ga0326727, IMG submission 207643) | Lab enriched peat soil microbial communities from McLean, Ithaca, NY, United States - MB29MY | ecosystem: Environmental > Terrestrial > Soil > Wetlands > Peat | place: USA: New York... | reverse complement strand
AAGAGAGTGGTGTGGCGCTTTGCCAGCTCATGGCTACGTCATTCATGCTAAGCCCAGACTTGAGTTGGGAACACACGACGTTGGGACGCTGGCTGCCATTCGCCAGCCGCGGGGTGGCCATACTAATCGCCATGGGTTGGCCCGATTGTTCTGTGATCATGGTCGCGATCGACCAGCCTCCGACGACGGCGTCGAGCGCGCGGTTCATATCACCGCCAATCCATTGCTGGCGGCCGACGGGCATGTCAACGATGATGGCGGCCGCCAGACGCTGCGGCGTGTCGTTGGCGCTGATGGCGTGCTCCAGATACAAGCGGTCCAACTGTTGCACCGTGCCGTTAGCGAGCGCCCCCACCCAATTGTTCCTGCCCGCCGAGGAATCGTCGGTTGACTTCGACACCGTGTAACTACCGTCGAAACTGATGTGGTGCGTCGTGCGCTTCTGGAAACGAATCTGCATCGCGTTGTACCAGGAACTGGCTTCCTCCAACATCAGGCCTTCAAAGTCTCCGGCAAATTGTGGGTAGGAATTGAGCAGCGTTCCCAATGGGAGCGTCGGCTGGCCGTAGTTCGAATCGGGCTCGTTGAAGCACGGGTTGGACGGGGAGGGAGTACAAGGCGTGTTGAACATGGTGTAGAACGGGTTGGCCACATACGTATTTAGAAAGTAGCTCACGCAACTGTCGTGCTGGCAGGTCGGGTCGGTGGGAGTTACCGCAGCCGAAATTTTCGCCAGCAGAGCCGACGGGATGAAATCCCGGTTGTTAGTTCCGGACCAGGGCAGATGGGTGCTCCGGTTGGCGGAGTAGTCTACTCCGAGCACGATTTCGCTTGGCAGCTCCCGCTGGATTCCAAGATTCCACTGGTAAATGTTGGCATCCCGTGCCGCGGTCGTACCCAGGTCGTTACTGTCGACGTACCCCCAATTCGCCAGCTTGCCGTACTGCGCACCCTGCGGGCCGCTAAATCCGCCTGGGAACGGATTTTCCAGGGTCGCGGATTGTGTTGCAAAATTGTCGTTGGTAAAGAACATGGTGGCAGTCTTGCTGAAGGCGGCGCCGGGATACTGGTAGTTCGTGGCCGGACTCATTCCGAAATACACGCCGGCCCCGCCGCGCACCACCGTCTTCGAATCGAACTGGTAGGCGAAACCCAGCCTCGGTCCAACGTCTTTGCGGTACACCGGAACACTCCTCATGCTCGAAGTCGGGAACAGAGTGGTGCCGTACAACTCCTCTGATGACGGGAAACTCACGCCGTACTGCTGCAACGTCGCCTGGGAACTGGGTCCACTCGAATTCGATGCACTGAGATTGATGTTGACGCCGGTATCGGCGGTGAAATCGCTGAATTGGATCCGGTTGTGGCGTTCGTTGTAGGGCGTGCTCCACTGGTAACGCAGGCCGAGATTGACCGTGAACCTTGAGGTCACTTTCCAGTCATCCTGGAAATAGAACCCGGTCTCCGCCGACTTGTTGGCTATCGCGGGATAGGCAATCAGGTACGCAGAGGAGTTGATATTGTCTGCGTAACCAAAAAGAAGGCTGGCGAACGGATTGCCTGTCGGATTCCCCGTAACCGGATCAGTGTTGCTGTCCGGAGTCGGCGAGGTGACAAAATCCGTAAAGGTGAAGAGGCCGGTCGGATTCGACGGCTGATAGAAGTTGTTGTAGAAAAGTCTCTGCTCCCCGCCGAACTTGATCAGGTGCGAGCCCTTGGAAATCACCAACTGCGACGAATAACTGTACAGGGTGTGTCCAAAGGTGGTGTTGATGCAGCATTGATCGAAAAGATCGGTCCACGGCGACGCCCCCGCCATGTCGAACGTTGGCATCCGATCTATCCCGTTGGCCTGCTGGAACAAGGCCGGCAATCCCTGAACGCCGCTTGGCAAGGAAGCATTGAAGCTGGAGATCGAGGGAATACTGGATGTCGCCGCTTCGTGCACCCGATCCACAGCCACGTGGTTTGTCCAGACAATCCGTGGGTTGACGGTCCAGGAATATTCTAACGAGCCGTTTTGCGCCGTCGTCGGACTGCTCGCGATCCCGTCACCTGAAGGACTATCAAAGCTGTCTCCCAGAATCTCCGGAGTGGTGAAATTGCTCCAGCCCCGGCTGTAGCGGCCGTTTACGCGCTGCTTGTCATTGATCTGGTGGTCCACCTTGATGTCGAACTGGTAATCCGGTGAATTCGCTGTGGTACTGAAATTGAAGTTATTGAATTCTCCCGCGAGGTTGGGTTTCGGATAGAGATTGAGGACGGCCTGCCCGATGGGGTCGATTTCGTTTTGCGGAATTACATTTGCAGGACCAATGGGTTGGTTGTTGCAATCAAATCCCAGCAGCGGTCGGACCACGTTCTGCGGTGTACCACAATTCACCTTCGGGTCATAGATATAATTCGCATTCGCCGTCGCCGAGAAGTCGGCATTATTCCGCTCATCCATGGTTGGAACGGACGCGACCGAGCTGGTCGCAGTGATGCTGCGTACTTTCTCAAAATCGACGAAGAAAAAAGTCTTGTTTTTCCGGATCGGGCCGCCGATGGAAAAACCACCCTGGTCGCGCCTGACGTCTGGTTTGGGACTGGGTTCGGGGTTGAAGAAATCGCGGGCGTCCATCTGCGGACGCTGCAAGAAATACCAGCCGCTGCCATGGAAGGAGTTTGTCCCGCTCTTCATGGCCATGTTCACGACGGTGCCGCCGTTGTTGCCAAACTCCGCCGAGAAACTGTTGTTCTGGACTTTCACTTCCTGCATGCTTTCGACCAAAGGCTCGTAGTAAACGTTGGAGTTTCCTCCCTCGCCCTGCTCCGGCGCGCTAAGCAAGGCGCCATCCAGTCGTACCTCGGCGGTCGCGTTGCGCTGCCCGTTGGAAACGAAGTTGGTCCCCGAAGGATAGCCATCCATTGTGCCCGACCCCGCTACCTCGGTCACGCCCGCCGATAAGAACATCAGGCCGAAGAAGCTGCGGTTGATCAGAGGGAGTTCCTTCACATATTCGCTGGTGATGTCGGTGCCCAGCGTCGCGTTGTCCGTGTCTAGCAAGGGCTGCGTGGTCGTAACGCTGATGGAAGTCGAAGTGCCTGCAACATCCAGCTTGAAGTTCAGCGACGACTCCTGATCGACCGCCAGAACCACGCCGGTACGCTCCACCGGACGAAAGCCGGGGGCCTCGGCCTTGACGGCATAAGTGGAAGGGCGCAACCCGGTGAAGAAATATGAACCCTTGTCGTCGGTATGCGCGGAATTGGAAATGTTCGTGCCGACGTCCCGGATGGTCACCGTCGCATGGGCGACAACCGCCCCCGTCGCATCGGTAACGATACCGCGCAACTGCGCCCGGTACGCTCCCTGGCTCCATGCGGACAGAGCGAAACCGAGGATTGCGACTAAGCAGAGGGTGGAGGATAAAAGAAGGCGCACCGGCAAACATTCTGGAACGCGCATGGAGGACCTCCCGCGAAGATCAGAGCCCTAGATATTCGTATGCTTGCGTTTTGATAACATTTGCTTTCGCTCTCACTTTTACGTTCGCTGATCCCGCTTTGTCAAGGTTAAATAAGGTTAAATACGGCCCGCCCGCTCCTCACGGCTGCCCCCGGGAAAAACATGCACTTGCAGTTGGTGCGACCATCGCGGTGCAATCGCCCCTTGACAATATCCAACAATAGAAAGTAAAAGTAATCAATCGCAACACATCACAATCTGATGAGGCGCAAGCGTGCCATCGCGTGCTGTGTCTTGCTGGGCATTGCCCTGCCTGGTTGGAACTCCGGGCAGAATAGTTCGCGCCGACCATCTGCTCCCGCCGATGCGATCAATGCCGCTACCAATCTTCAGATCCACAGCTCAGTTTTGCGAATTGAATTCGACCACCACCTGCACAGCCGGGTGGCCGCCCTGTTTGGCCCAGAGGCGAAACTCCTGACTCCGTTTTCCGCAGCGGAAACGGTAACCGGCGCCCGCGTCTGGAGCGACTTCGCCATGAGCGCGAGCCGGCGGGAGCGTGTGTCCGACGCCTTTGGCGCGGGAGAGCGGCTGGTTCTGACGGGCAAGTCCGGCGACTTGCGCAAAGACGTCTCGGTCACCATTTATTCTAATTTTCCATCCATCGCTATCTTTGACGTTACGTATAAGAACGAAGGGGCTGCTCCGCTCGCCATCCGCGGTTGGGCGAACCATCAATATTCGCTGAGTGCTATGCCTGTGTCGCGCGGCCCCGCATTTTGGTCCTATCAAAGTGGCTCCTACGAGAAGCGTCCGAATTGGGTTCTTCCGTTGCGTGCCGGATTCCGGCAGGAAAATTATCTCGGCATGAATGCCAGCGACTACGGTGGAGGCACTCCCATTGTCGATGTGTGGCGAAAAGACGTTGGCCTCGCGGTAGGTCACGTGGAACCCGGACCGCGCCTGATATCGCTCCCCGTTTCTATGCCGGATGCGAGTCATGCTCGCGTGGCTGTCCGCTCCACCAAGGAGCGAACTCTGGAACCGGGAGAGAGCTTCCATACTCTGCACACATTTGTCTCCGTGCACCAAGGTGATTACTTTCGCACGCTCACCGAATACCGCCGTCTTATGATGCGGCAGGGATTTCAAATGGCTTCGGCGCCCGACAGCGCTTTTGGCCCGATCTGGTGCGCCTGGGGCTACGGCCGGTCGATGCAGCTCCAACAGGTGTACGACACGCTTCCGACAGTTAAGAAAATGGGCTTCGCTTGGGTCACTTTGGACGACGGTTGGCAGAACAACTACGGCGATTGGGCAGTTGACCCCAAGAAGTTTCCTCATGGCGACGCTGACATGAAAGCCCTTGTCGATCGCATCCATGAAGAGGGTTTCAAAGCCCAACTCTGGTGGTCGCCGCTGAGTGCCGTCCCGGATTCGCAGCTACTGAAAGATCACTCCGACTTCCTGCTGCTGAACCGCGATGGATCGAAGCGGAAAATTTCCTGGTGGAACTCGTTTTATCTTTGTCCCGCCGACCGAGGGGTTGTGGAATACCACAAAGCGCTGGTTCGTAAGATCCTCGGGGAGTGGGGATTCGACGGCCTCAAGCTCGATGGCCAGCACATGAACGCCGTTCCTCCCTGCTACAATCCCGCGCACCACCACCAGCGCCCGGAGGACTCGGTGGAAGCCTTACCCGATTTCTTTCGCGAGATTTACGAAACGGCCCGCAGCGTGAAACCGGATGCCCTGGTAGAGTTTTGCCCTTGCGGTACCGCCTATTCGTTCTTCACCATGCCGCATTTCAATATGTCGGTGGCATCTGATCCGGAAAGTTCGTTTCAGATCCGCTCCAAGGGCAAGACGCTGAAAGCGCTCATGGGCGACAACATTCCCTATTTTGGTGACCACGTCGAATTGAGCGACGGTGCCATTGATTTCGCGTCTACGGTGGGAGTGGGCGGAGTGGTGGGCACCCAGTTTGTGCTCCCGAATCTCGTCAAAAAGCACAGCAAGTCGGATTTGACGCCGCAGCGTCAGAAGATCTTTGAGGAGTGGTTGCACATTTACAAAGACAAAATGCTCTCGCGAGGCGAGTATTTGGGAGATCTGTACGACATAGGGTTCGATCTTCCCGAGGCTCACGTTATCCGTAAAGACAAGGAAATGTACTATGCCTTCTTCGCCCGCCATTGGAGTGGGCCGATTCAGTTGCGGGGTTTAGAGGACCGCGCTTATCACATCGTGGACTATGTGAACCATAAAGATCTTGGAAGCGTACACGGCCCCCAAGCCACAATTTCTGCTGCGTTCGATCAGCATCTACTGCTCGAGGCCCGGCCCGACTAACGGCGGTCTGTCATGGAACCTCGGCCCAATAACGCAAACGAGCGATTGCGGGAGATTATCCGGCGCAATCGCCGCTCCGAAAAAGTGGGAGTCTACGCCATCTGCTCGGCTCACCCCAGCGTCATTGCGGCGGCCGTTCAGCAGGCCGCCGAAGATGAATTAGTCCTGCACATCGAATCCACTTCCAGCCAGGTAAATCAATTGGGCGGTTACACCAGACAAACTCCATCTCAGTTCGCCGAGTTTGTTCACTCCGCGGCGCAGGAGGGTGGACTTCCCCGGGACCGCGTCCTGCTGGGCGGTGACCACCTGGGCCCCTACCCCTGGCGAGAACAGCCTTGGCATGTAGCTCTGCACCACGCTCGGGAACTGGTTCGCGCGTGTGTACTCGCCGGATACCAAAAGATTCATCTCGATGCGAGTATGGCGTGTGCCGACGACCCAGCCTCGGGGCCTGACCAGCGCACCATCGCGCAACGAGCCGCCATCCTCTGTCGAGCTGCCGAAAGTGCGTTTGAGGATTTGCCGCAAGGATCTTCCCCTCTCCTTTACGTCATTGGCACCGAAGTCCCGGCTCCGGGGGGTGAATCGCTTCCGGGCGCACCTCCCGCCGTATCTTCGGCCGACCAGATTGATCACACCTTGGAACTTTTCCGCGCGGCCTTCGAGGAGCAGAGAGTTCCGGCGACGTGGGAGAGAGTGATTGGCATGGTGGTGCAGCCCGGCGTGGAGTTTGGCGAAAACGTGGTTTTCGACTATGAGCGGCAGAAAGCTATGGCGCTCTCGTCCGCCTTGCCGGAGACTCCTGCCCTGGTTTACGAGGCACACTCCACGGACTACCAGAAGCCCGCAGCTCTTGCACAGATGGTCGAAGACCATTTCGCGATCTTGAAAGTGGGGCCGTGGCTGACCTTCGCGTTCCGGGAAGCTGTTTTCGCCTTAGGCGCAATCGAGCGGGAACTGCTGGCGCATCGAAGGGGAGTTCGTCTTTCGCAAATCCGGGAAGCGCTCCAGGCCGCCATGTTGCGCAATCCTGTTTACTGGCAATCCTACTATCACGGGAGTGAAGACGAGATACAGCTGGCGCGCATCTACAGTTACAGCGACCGTTGCCGGTACTACTGGGGTGACGCCAAGGTCCAGCAAGAACTGGCCCAGCTTCGCGCCAACCTGGATGCTTGCCCGGTGCCTCCAACGTTGTTCAGTCAATACCTGCCTTCACAATACGAGGCGATAAGGTCCGGGCGGCTATCAACGCATGCCGAAGACATGATTCAAGAACATATCCGAACTGCGCTGCGTGTTTATGCCGCGGCTTGCGGCGTATAAGACGACTGGCTCTGCACTGCCCTGTAGCTTTCCGTAAGACGTTACGGTGCGGCCGCTGCTTGGTCATTTTTCTTCCGCGTCGACGCGACATGTTTTACCGGCATTTGGTCCTATCCGATGCTCGCGCGGCAGTACAAAAAAGTCGAGGATCTGCTTATCAGACCCAAGTTGACTCAAGTTGTCGAGTTTGAAAACGGGAAGCTCGCTAATTCAATGATGGGATTGAGGAAATTGGTCGGCCCTAGCAGACGATTTTCGAACTTTTATGCTCTCTGGACCTATCGAGTCCGGCCTAATTTCGGCGTACTGACGCCAAGGCATTGCCCAGATCCTGGTTGATGAGTGTAATCACGATTTTGCAACAGTTGGGGGCTCTCAGCCATCACCGCACATCAAGATGTGACCAATCCCACTGATAGGACGCTCTTGTGCGGGTAGCATCATTACGTTTCGCCTTCCCGAAGAGCAGTCCCACTGCACCCCCAGAGGCGAATGACTGAATTAGGATAGGCTTCATTCACAGCGATGCACCGCATCATCGGAATTGCGTTCGTTCTCATCTCGGTTTGGCCTGTGGCAGGCGCAGACCGTCCGCGAGAATCGGCGAGAAGACAACCGGTTGCCCTCCGTGACTTGCTGGGTCCGGAAGACAAGTTGGTGGCCCAGGATTTGCGCTTCGACACCACCTTTGCCCAACTGGCACTAGCGTACCTGCAATCCCCCGATCCCGGCGTCCTCAAACAGTTGGCAGAGACACCGGCCGCTGCTCACATGTTGAATCACGCCCGCAACTTCGATTACGACGTACCAAAGGACTCTCCTGCGGCGCTGGTCTCGTATCTGTTAACACCCGGGAGCAAGCACCTGGACGAGATGGAAGGCTGCGAACGGAACCTTGCATTCTTCTCCGGCACGATGCTGGATGACCCCCACTGGGTTGAGGACAGCTTGCGCTACCTTCCCGCTGATTTTCGTTTTCATGGGACGCTATTTCTAACGTTCGGATACGACATCGGCGTAGCGTTGTCTCCCACGGCATCGCTGAACTGCGCGCATCCACATTTTAATGAGCATCCGCGCGAATTGTTGTACTACGCGATCCACGAGCTTCATCACGTCGGTTTCATGAGCTACCAGCCCCCGCCAAAATTGTCTGACCTGAAGACTTGCGGCGATCTGCTCAGTCTGGTCGAGTATTCCACCCAGTTGGAGGGCATGGCGGTCCTGGCAGCATATCAGCGTCGACGTGAAGAGCATGCTCTGGCCGACGACGCCGACTATGTGGCTTTGGAAGATGAGGAGAGAATGCGGCGTGACGAAGCGCGTTATTTTGAAGATCTCAACTACTTAATCAGACGCACCAACCAGTTGGCGGACGCCGATGCGTGGGCAGTAATTAACCGAATGTCCTCAGGTGAACGGTTGTGGTATCGGGTCGGCGCAAGGATGGCGCGGAGAATTGAGCAGGTATCAGGTCGTTCCACGCTCCTGAATCTGGTTAAGAAGGGCCCTGCCAGTTTCCTTGAAGCCTATCAAACCCTCCGGACTCCGATTAGGAGCGAGCAGGATGGGCCCTGACCGCGTGGATCGCCCCTTCGCTCCCCGTGAGTTTGGCTCACCTGTCCGCACATCGAGCGTCTAACATTCTTATATAGCGAACCAACGGCGCGGCTGAAGTCATGCCCCTTCGATTCTTCCGCAAGGTGCTGGGCTCGATTTCTGCGAGCCGTCCTTATCCATTGGCATCATAAGGAGCGGATTTATGAACCGTAAAGAATTCTTAAAGAGCACGTTGAAAGGTGCAATGGCTGGGCTCGTCCTTCGGTATTTGCCGAGTCTGGCTCAGGCAGACACAGCAGAAGAAAAACCCAAGGCTCCGCTGAGCCGAGCTGAATTGATCGCGGCGGCGCGAGAAATCATGGCGGGGCAGACTTACTGTGCCCTGATCACGCAAGACGAGCAGGGACGTCCGCAGATACGGACGATGAATCCTTTTCCTCCCGAAGAGGATATGACGGTGTGGATCGCCACAAGTACGTTGACGCGAAAAGCGCAGCATATGCGGCACGATCCACGGGTTACGCTCTACTATGCGAACCACAGCAAGGCGACCGGCTACGTCGCGATAACGGGAAGAGCGGAGCTGGTCGACGACAGGGCTGAGATGATCAAGCGCAAGAGGGACTATTGGGACTCGGCGTTTCCTGGGTTCAAGAACCTGGTGCTGATCAAAGTGACGCCCGAGACCATGGATGTACTGAACTATAGTCGTGGGGCGTTGAACGATCCGAAGACGTGGCGCACGCCGTCGGTGGAGTTTAAGAAGGGCGTGTAAGGGCGGCGACCCGCTTAGCTCGGGACTTGGCTCGCGAAATGACCGGATGTGACGGGCGAAGGCGGCCCGCGCTCCACAGACGAGGCGGCTTGCCACGCCTTATGTTGGGCCGATCTCGACCTCTACGAGCCTTGCTGGTAGCGCCATGCAAAGGCCTAACACCCGACTAGCTGGTTGCTCGGCGTAAGCAGGCGTTTACACTCAGAACCCCTGTCGTGAGTGTAATTGCGATGTTACGCCAGGCATCGAGCATTGCGGGTGTACACTTCTATTTTTCCGCTGCGGAAGAGGTCCGGCAGGCAAGGGTGACGGCCAAAATGCGTTGCTTTTGGAAGAAAGTCGCTTGGTATTCTGCGGTCTTCACCGGCTTGCTGGGATGTTTCCCGTCTTCCGTCTCGTGTCAGCAGTACAGCAAATCTGATCGAGAATTCGCTCACGCCATGCTGCGTGATGTGTCAGCAGACGTCCAGAAGTACTATTACGACGCAAAGCTTCACGGCGTGGACTGGGATGCGAGGGTACGCCAGGCAAAGGAGAACATCGATAAAGCTGACTCGTTGAACGGCGCTGTGGCAGAGATCGCCGCGGCTCTCGACAGTCTCAACGACTCCCACACTTTTTTCATTCCCCCTCCGCGCACGTTCGACCTCGATTACGGTTTCAAGATGGAAATGATTGGTGACCACTGTTACATCATTAGAGTACGTTCCGGAAGTGACGCAGAAAGAAAGGGCCTTAAGCCAGGAGATGAAATCGTGGCCGTCGATGAGCATCCCCTCTCCCGTAGGACTCTGTGGAGAATCCACTACATCTACGACACGTTGAGCCCTCAGCCCGGGCTTCGATTGACCCTGAGAAACGACGCCGGTCAGGAACGGCAATTGGAGGTGCTGGCGAAATTCAAAACGGCCTCGGACGTCAAGTATTTTCTGCATCAGGGTGTCAATGTAATGGTCCAGGACGCGGATAAGAAACGCCTTCTCTTGCGGGCTCGTTATTTTGAGAAGGGCGACGGCTTCCTTGCGGTGAAGATTCCTGAGTTCGGCTTTTCAGCAGAGGAAGTGGACAACATCATCAGCAAAATGCGGAAACACAAATGTGTTGTGCTCGATCTTCGCGGCAACCCCGGCGGATTCACAGACACTCTCGATCGTCTGCTGGGTGGCCTCTTTCAGAACGATGTGAAAACCTTTGACCGCGTTCAACGCAGCGCATCCAAGCCCGTAACTGCAACCGGCCGCCATCATGACGCTTTTATTGGCAGGTTCATCGTCCTGATCGATAGCGAGTCGGCCTCGGCATCGGAGTTGTTTGCCCGCGTCGTCCAGTTGGAAAGAAGGGGATTTGTTATCGGCGACCACAGCGCCGGCAAGGTAATGGAAGCAAAGCGTTACCGCCACGAGGTGGGTGTCGATATGGGAATTTTCTATGCCGCATCCGTTACCGTTGCTGACCTCCTGATGGCCGATGGCAAAAGCCTGGAGCACTTGGGCGTGGAACCGGACATCGAGATTTTACCGACAGCTCACGATCTGGCGAACGCATGCGATCCCGCGATGGCCAAAGCTGCCGGACTGCTTGGTGTGCAGCTCAGCCCACAAGAGGCAGCAACAATGTTTCCTTATGAAGATCCCACCGGGAACTGAGAAAGCTTGCCAGAAGTCTAACTTGCAAATCTCACTGTTAAGGGGAGTCACGTTACCCTGGAAATCTTTTATTTCAAGCTGTTATAGTCCTTATCGCTAACAGGCTCCAACCAAATTGTTTTTCCCTTTTGAGTGGGTGTAACTGCCAGATAGGCAAAGCCACTTTTCGGTGATGCACCGTGCCAATGCTCTACACCCGGAAGGCATTTTATTACATCCCCCTTGTGAACTATTTGTACCAGCCGGCTGACGTGTGGCTTCAGCAGATCGTGTAACCAGGCCGCTGCCGTTCCTTCTTCGAAAGTCAGCGACAGAGTTCCATGCAGTCCTCGGATGAACTCGACGATCGTGGCTGCCTGGGTCTCCAGCAGACATTCCATGATCAACTTGCCACTCCCATCCATCACGGCAACCGAAATGGTGGCCTGATGAACGTCCATGCCGATATACTTTTCCTGATTCATAAAGGCGCTCCTTTCGCTAGGTTGGTGATCCAACACTCACAACCTATCGCAAAAGTGGGCGCCTTTTTATATTGCGTGTAATCGCCTGTGTCTGTTGAAAAAGTCCCTGAGTTGATGCTTGTGGCGGGGCAATGTTTCGGGTTATAAGCAGGCCAGAGTTAGCGATGCTGCTGTTTAGCGCTACATTCGGAGGCCTGCTGCTCATG
>Ga0326727_10023418_pt1 | contig 11784 bp, 16 predicted proteins | sample MB2enrmetagenome_FD_207643 | JGI IMG/M metagenome (GOLD analysis project Ga0326727, IMG submission 207643) | Lab enriched peat soil microbial communities from McLean, Ithaca, NY, United States - MB29MY | ecosystem: Environmental > Terrestrial > Soil > Wetlands > Peat | place: USA: New York... | reverse complement strand
CGTCTTCCGCGTTGCGCACAGGTTTGAAACTTACTTTTGCTTTGGCCATTGCTCCTTATGGCAATTTTCCGGGCTGAAATCAAAGTTTTGACGCAACGGTCGGTCATCGCGCCACCTTTGGGCCGCGAGGTCTGATTTTTGACCCGTTGCGGACCTGCCCCTCGATCGTCAGTTCACAAGCCGCAAAGTACCTTGCGCTCAATTTGATTGGCCCTCCCGCAGTCGACCGTCTATGGTGTGGCCATGTCGCGCCTCCTCTGTCTATCCATCGCTGCCATTCTGTCGCTGCTGTCGGTCGCGGCCCCCGCGGCGCCGATTCACAAGCGGCCGGCGCCGCGCTGGCATGGCTACGGCTTCCTGCCGGGCTACCATCAGCCGCTGAGCAACAGCGTTCCGCTTTACGCCCAGAAAGATGCGGTGCGGCGTCTGGCGCGGCAGGAGCGACGGCCCTGGTATATCGACCCGGTTCCCGAATATTACGGCTATGACGGCGACTGGCACTATTTCGGCCGGCCCGGCTTTTACGGTGGCCGCTACAATGGCGGCAGCTTCGGACCGTGCTGGACGCGGACCCCGATCGGGCCGATCTGGAATTGCGGCTGACCGAGATCGCGCCCCAGCCGCTTACACCGTCTCGTGCTTCCGCAAATCGCGGGCGTGGTCGAAGCGGGCGCCTTGCGGATCGGCGCTTCCTGCCGCGATTTCGGGAAGATCGGTTTCGGGAATTTGGGCCTCGGCGAGAATTTCGGCGGTGACATCGCAGACCACCCCGTCGGCGATCTCATCGATGAAGCTGATATTCCTGTACTCGCCGGAGGCCACGCGCGCCACCACCTCGCGCCGGGTAACTTCCGGATCGACCACGGCCTCGCGCCCGCGCCGTCCATAATCGATCATGACAACGAAATACTGCAATCCATGGCCCTCTTGCGCACGCCCGAATCGGGCGCGTCCACGGCCACCAAATATTTCTGATAATCGTAAGTCGGTCAAGCGGTAAAATTAGGAAATTCGTAAATCAGAAGAGACGGGCGGTCCCGGCCGGGGCCGCCCGCCCGAATCAGTCGCCGCGATTTCGATTCGCGCCGCCCTTCACTTCCTGCCGCCGGCCCTGGCCGCCTTGCGCGCCCGGGCCGCCGCCTTGGTCCGCAGCCGCTCGATCTGGCCCCGCGGCAAAGTGAGGTAGATCTCTCCGATCCATTCCAGCTTCACCCCCGTAATTGTCTTGGCGTTGAAGCTTGTCAGGTTGACGGACGAGGGCGATTTGCCCCGCTCGATGGTTTTCAGATAGCGCTCGCCGGTCTTGAGCCTGACCACGGCCTCCTCGCCGTAGAAGCTGGTAAGGGGATGCCGCTGGTCCCTGAACACCACGATCACGTCGCCGTTTTCGTATTTCGGCAGCATGGAATCGCCGGTTACTTCAAACGCGATGGTCTCCTCCGCGATCGGGAACGGCAATTCGACCTCGCCGAGCCCTTCGGGCGGTATCTGCTCCTGCTCCGGTTCGATCACCGCGCCGGCGCCGACGCGGCCCATGATCGGCACCGAGTTCAGCTTGAGATAGGCGGTGATCGGCGCGATTTCCGAGGCCTTGATCAGGCGTATCCCGGACAGGATCTCGGAGACCGCGCCGGGGCGCACGCCCATCGCGGCCGCGAGGCCTCCCTTGGACTTGCCGGTCTTCTCCAGGCCCCGTTCGATCAGTTTGACATCCAGCATGACGCACCCCTTCCTGCATTTTTCCCGCTTGGGGTCACTTATTCCGAATTTCAGAAAGATTGCAATTCCGATTATCGTAAATTGGGCTTGACTCTAAATTCGGAATAACGGAAACTGCCGCCATGGATCCGGCAACGCGCATCATCAGGAAGCTCGGCGGCGAGGCAAAAGTGGCTGGAATCGCCGGCACCGCGCGGTCGGCGCCGTACCGCTGGCAGCACGACAAATCCAGGGGCGGGACCGGCGGCCTGATTCCGCAGGCCCACCATCGCAACCTCTTGGATTACGCCGAGGCCCACGGCATTGAGCTATCGGCGGAGGATTTCCTGATGCCGCGCAAGACGTAATCGCACCTGAAAGGTTTTGGTTCCGGGCAACCGGGCGCGTTCGCCGCGCCGGGCGCGGCGACGCGCGCGGCAAAACCGCGGGGCAGGGGAGAGGGAGAAGCATCGATGCAATCAAGCTGGCCGGCCGCGCATTCGCAGGCGCTGCGGGAATATCTTGCCATGGGGATGTCGTTTTCGCGGATCGCCGACGCAATCAACGCTCAATTCGGCACGCGCTATTCCCGCAATGCCATGATCGGCCGAGCCCGGCGGATGGGACTTGTCCGTCCCGCGCAGCCCGGCGATCGATCCGTGACGCCACGCAAGGCGAGCACGCCGCATTTGCAGCGGCCAGGCAAGCGCCGCGCGCCGAGGCGCAAATCACCGGCGTCGAAACCTGCGCCCGCGAAGCGCAGAAAACTGCGCTGCGTCGAGATCGCGCCGCGGCATCTGACGCTGATGGAGCTCGGGCCGGGCGATTGCCGCTATCCCTATGGCGGCGACGTCGAGGGTGAGGCCATCAGCTTCTGCGGTCACCCCCAGCGGGTAGGCTCGAGTTACTGCGCGCCGCATTTCCGCCTGACGCGCGGTGGCGACGCGCCTGAGGAACGCGCGGACGGCTTGCTGTTGCTCAGGCTCCTGGAGGCGGCGGCATGAGAGGCGCAAGACTGACCCGAGCGCAGCGGCAGGCGTTGCTCGCCTGCTATCTCCAGGGCGGTTTCGATGCCGCCAGGCCGCTGGCGGAATCCTTCGGCGTGCGCGCCAGATATGCCGCGCAGCTCGCGCGCAAACTCGGCCACACCGACAATTACAAGCGCCGGGGCGCGCGGCCGGCGCGCCAGCCGACCGCGGCCGATCCGCGCTGGCAATGGGCGATCGCGCGCGGGCCGGTGTCGCTATGAGCACGCCGGTCCCTGCCATCATCGTGCGCATGAAGCCGCTGTCGCGCCGCCACCGCATCGCGCATCTGCGGGCGCTGATCGGGCGCGAGCCGCTAGCTTCAGGCCGCCGCGCCGCGCTCGCGGCATTGCTGCGCGAGGAACTGGCGGCGCGGCCTGGGATGGGAGGCGGCCGATGAACCGTCCCTGGATGCCGCTCTATGTCGGCGACTATCTCGGCGACACCGGCCACCTCACCACCGCCCAGCACGGCGCGTATCTGCTGCTGATGATGCACTACTGGCGCAAGGGCGAATTGTCCGACGACGAACGGCAGCTCGCCAAGATCGCCAAGCTGCCGCTGAAAACCTGGCGCGACTACCGCGCCACCCTGCAGGATTTCTTCCACGACGGCTGGCGGCACAAGCGGATCGACGCCGAGCTTGAAAAGATGCTGCGGGTTTCGGAGAAGCGCGCCATCGCGGGCCAAAAGGGCGGCCTTGGTTCGGCGCTGGCGCGGATGAAGCTGGAACATGGCGCCTCGACGCGCGCTCCGCGATTTGCTCCGCCGCCTGCGCCAGCTCTTTCTCCGCCTCTCGCTCCGCCTCGAGCAATTGCCGCGCCAGCGTCGAGCCCGGCTCAAGCCGGCGCCGACCACTCACACCCACACCAGAGTCTTGTTAAGCCGGCAGCCGCCGCCGATCCGTCGGCGCCGCCGGGGAGGCGAGAGCCAAAGCCCGCGGTGGCTGTCAGCTCCGAACTCGCGGCCTATGTCGCCAGAAGAACGATGACCTGAACCGGCAATTTCAATTTCACCTTTGCAAGGGAGTAATCGACGTGGCACGCGCCAGACGCAGCAACAAAATCAAATCGGCAAAATCTCACGACCGCCGCGCCCAGGATCTGCCGCGCAATGCGGAAGTGGCGGCGATCGAGGTCGACGATCCCCTGGCGCTCGAGCCCGGAGAGAAGATCGTCACGCTGCGCTCGATCCGCAACGATCCGCTTGGCCGCCTGCATACCCATCACCAGATCGACGAGGCGCAATACCAGGGCGGCCGCGCCTTCCAGGACGACTGGGAGAAGGCCGAGCGCGGCCCGCAGGCGGTCGATCCGTCGCGTCCCTATGTCGACGGCGCACAGGCGCGGGAGCCGATCACCGAACGCCAGCGCAAGGCGGTGCTGCGGCTCAATCGCATCGAGCGCGAACTCGGCGCCGACGGCTCGGCGCTGGTGCACGAGATTCTGGTTTTGGGCCTGACCATGGAGCAGATCGGCCAGCGCCGCGGCGTGCGCGGCCAGCGCTGGATGGATTATTTCTCAAGACGATTCCGCGAATGCCTCGACCGGCTGGCGCTGATTTACGGCTTTGCGGCGGAGGCAGGGGTTCACGCGGCTCCGGGGATGTTCGAGCAACGTGAATCCGGCCATCGTCCGCAACAGGTTGCTTGCGCTGACGCGGCCTCCGGGTCTGAACCCGAAGGCCGCCGCGCAGGAGCGTTCGTCATTCATCGTCACTGATCGTTCGCGGGCGGTGCCTTGGGCGCGGAATTCGAACGAACCCTGCTTCCGGAGCGCTTCGGCTGATAAGCAAACGCATTGCGAGGCGAGCCATTGCCGGCCGTTTTCGATGCACCGTCGGTCGATCGGGAGGCGTATTGCTGACACATGCCGCCGATGCCGATGGCAGCGGCGCGGCATGCCTCCATGCTCTGGTAACCGCAGCCATGCGCATCCTGCGCGCCGTTGGTGATGCAATACTCGTCCGCTTGGGCAGCGGGCGCTGTCACCGCGAAAAACGCAAGCGCGGAAAGTGTCGTTGCGCACACGGCGATCGTCTTCGAAGCAGTTCTCATCTTTTTCTCCTTGTCGGGACCCGAGGCTGGTCGCATCGCCCATCTGTCCAGGTTGCATGTTTCAGTTCGGTTGCAGCCGGGACCAATCCTTGCGGGCTTGCCTGGCTCGTCGCCCATACAAGCTGCGATAAGGCAGATCGTTCCGCGGCGAGAGCAGCGCCGAATATTCTGAATTACTTGTGATGAGACGTTATGAATCTGTCATGTTTGTCGAAGAGCAATTGCACGCTCCTGAATTGCAATGCGCAGCATGAATGTTTTTTCAAAGCGGACGATGCGAACATAAAAATCGTCCGTCACGCCCTTGGATCGGCTGTCGTTCCATGATCCAGCGCGAGGCGGCCCAGTACTGCATGGGGAGAATGCCACGTCTGCAAGATCGGCGTGAACCCGCGCCCGCCGGCGCTGGACGGATTGACAACGATCGCTTGTCGCTGCCGCCCAACTGATCTAATCATTGAATTGACGGACGCTCAGCTCGCACCATAAGCGAGATCGATCCGTCGTTCGAGGGAGGAGCCAATGAAGACGTTCATCGTCACCGCGGCGGCCGTTGCCGGAATTGCGTTCAATGTGGCGAATGCCGCTCCGCTGCCCGAGGCAAAGCCCGATGACGTCGGATTTTCGCAAGCGGGCCTGGCGCGGCTGGGTGATTTCTTCAACCGCGAGATTGCTGCCAGGCGCGTGCCGGGCGCCGTGGTCGCGATCGCCCGCGATGGCAAGCTGGTGCACTACAGGGCGTACGGCCAACTCGATCCGGCCAAGGGCACGCCGATGCCGCTCGATGCCATGTTCGCGCTCGCCTCGATGACCAAGCCGATGGCCGCGGTCGCAGGCCTCACGCTGATGGAACAGGGACGGCTGCCGCTTCAGGCCCGGCTTGCGGACTACTTTCCCGGATTCGCCGAGATGAAAGTGGGCGTTCCGCAAGCCGACGGTTCGTTGAAGCTCGAAGCGCAGGCTTCCCCGATCACCATCCACGACCTCTATCGTCACACCTCCGGCCTAATCTATGGAGGCCGGCCGGACAGCTTGAATCCGGTCGCGCGCCTTTATCCGGATGGGGTGGCGCCGGCCATCGAGGGCGATACCCAGGCCTTCATCGATCGAATGACAAAGCTGCCGCTGGTGCACCAGCCGGGAACTGAATTCGAATACGGTTTCTCGATCGACGTGCTGGGCGCGGTCGTCGAAAAGGTCGGCGAGCAGCGGCTCGGCGAATATCTTGCCAAGAATGTGTGGCACCCGCTCGGGATGAATGACGCGACGTTTACGCCGACCGAGGCGCAGCGCGTTCGGCTCGCCCGTCCGTTTCCCAACGACCCGTTGACGGGCAAACCGCAGGCCATCAAGCTTCTCGATACGCCATCAAAGTTCGATTGCGGAGGGGCCTGCTCGTTTGCCACTGTCGGCGACTACCTGCGTTTCGGACAAATGCTACTCAACGGCGGCGAGCTCGACGGCGCGCGGATTCTTGGACCCAAGACCGTGCATCACATGACCTCCAATCACCTTGGGCCCGAGATCAAAAATAATGTCGCGAATATCGAGCCGCACCGTGCCGGTTTCGGTTTTGGTCTCGCCGTGGCCGTGCGCACAGGCGAAGGTCTGTCGTCAGTGCCCGGCAACCCCGGTGAGTTCACCTGGAACGGCGCCTACGGCACGCAATTTTTCTGCGACCCAAAAGAGCGACTGGTCGTGGTCGTGGGCACGGCGGCACCCGGCGAACTACGCAAGTACTACCGCGAGCAGGTCCAGGACATCGTCTATGGCGCCATGGTGAGATAATGCTGCCGCCCGTTCCGAGCCAACTTGAGCAAGATCAATGACCACGGCTGATCGCTGTCAGGGACTCGCGGGTCTGTCGTATGCGGGCGGGCGTCTGGTTGAATAAAGCCGGTCGATTTGAGCCGCGAAACGCTTTTCCAGCGCGGCGCGCTTGATCTTGAGCGTGGGGGTCAGCAAGCCGTTTGCGATGGTCCAGGGCTCGCTCGTCCACCACACCGCCCGCGGGGTAGCGTAAGCGGGAAAGCCTCGCACCGCTTTGGCCATGCGCCGAAGCAGAAAGTCTGACTCAGTTGACGACGAGGTCTTCCCATCAGACTCGCTCCTGAGCCGGACCTTCTCGCGTTCCCATTGATCGGCGTTCAGAACGACGAGCGCGGCCAGGAAAGGACGCTGTTCGCCCAGCACCATGGCTTGCTCGAACAGCGGATCGGATATGATGGTCGTTTCAAGGTCGGCCGGCGCTACCTTCTCGCCGGTCGAAGTGACGATGATATCCTTGATCCGTCCGGTGATGATGATCCGTCCATCCTCGATGCGCGCCTGGTCGCCGGTGTGCAACCAGCCGTCGGCGCCGATGATCCGCCCTGTTTCCTCGGGCTTGTGCCAATAACCGACCATCACGCTTGGCGCGCGAACCAGAAGCTCCCGGTTCTCGTCAATCCTGACCTCGACGCCGGCAAGCGGCCTGCCGACGGAGCGGGGATCGTTGTCATCCGGCGTATTGCAGGAAACCACGGGCGACGTCTCCGTCATGCCATAACCCTGCAGCACATCCAGACCCAGCGACAGGAACAGATGGGCGACCGGCCAGGCGATCGGCGCGCCGCCGCTCACGGTGACGCGCAGCCGTCCGCCCAATTGAGCCAGAATCCGGTCGGCGACCCACCGCTTCAGGACCGGCCATGTCAGCCGGTCAAACAGCGAGGGTAGGCGTTGACGCTGCCGTGCCTCGAACCGCCGCCCACCGACGGCCAACGTCAGATCGAATACGGCGCCTTCGAGCCACGAAGCCGAGGCCCGTTGTTCGACGATCCCTGCGTACAGGCGTTCGTAGATTCGAGGCACCGAAATCAGAACCGTCGGCCGCACCGCTTTCATATCCTCAAGCAGGAGCTGGGTCGATCTGGCGTAGGCGACGCATGCGCCCGCCGCGATCGGTTGATAGTAGCCGGCAGTGCGCTCGAAGGTATGGGACAGCGGCAGGAACGACAGGAATACGTCGTTCTGCTCGACCGGCAAGCGCTCCGCGATGGCCTTGACGTTGGCCACGACATTACGGTGCGAGAGCATGACCCCTTTGGGGCGTCCCGTCGTGCCCGAGGTGTAAACGATGGCGGCGAGATCGTCCGGCTTGACGACGGACTCATTTCCGTTGCTGCCCTGGGTCGAACCGGCGCGCAGCCAGCCCTCGAGCGTGACAACCCTGCTATCGGCGCTGTCGGAGCCGCTCGCAGCCTTCGCGCAGATGACGCGCTTCAAACGGTCGAGCCGGGCGCCAGCGGCTGCCAGGGTTTGCCACCGTTCCGTGGAATCGACGAATAAAATCGCGGCTTCGCTGTCTTGCAGGATGTAGATGATGCTTTCCGGATTATCGATGGCATGAAGAGGCACCGGGACCAGGCCGCGCGAGAGCGTGGCCTGGTCCATCGAGACGTGCGCGATGCCGTTCGGCATCAGGATGGCGACGCGGGCTCCCGGATCGAGACGCTCCGCGTCAAGCGCCCGCCGCCACGCCTCGATCTGGCGGTCGATCTCGCTCCAGGAATAACCGATCCAGCGCTTCGTGATGTCGTCGAATTGGCGGTAGGCCTCCTGGCCCGGCGTCTTGTCGACGCGCCAGCGAAAAAGCGCCGGCAAGGTTTCAACCTCGCCAAGGCTCGCGCTAACGCCGCCTGTGTGATCGGAAAATGCCATTTTCACCGCGGATGCGGCGGCTCCACCGCCCTTCAGGTCGGGGAAGATGCCGTTATCGATCTAGTCTTGAAGCATGGCCCTATCGAATCATTGATGAGGATCAAGTTGCTGGGCATGGCCCTGCCATAGTGATTTGTTGGCAAACTCGGCGGATCCCCACCATGACAAAGGCCATTCCGGACAGAGCCGAGATCGCGCTCGAATATCCCGACAAGTTCTATGTCGGGACCTTCGAGCATTCGTCGCGGTTCGAGGCGCATCTCGATGGAAGCGGCTTTGCGCTGGTGCTGGAGCGGCCCGGTGCCGACGACGTTCGCAAATCGGTTCACCTGCACATCAATTTCGGCCTGTTCGCCGCCATCCTGCAGGAGCTCGCATCCAGCGTCGGCCGCATCCCGAAGGACGACCTCGTCCATCGCGACCAGCTGACGCGCGCGGTCGAAGAGTTGCAGCGCGCGCTTGGCGCGTAGGGTCGGCCGGCAGCACAGATACCGACGGTCGCGGTAGCCGGATGTCATTTTCGGCCGCAGCGCATCCAAAGCCGGTTTCGGCCCTATCAAACAAATCCCGAGAGCCGTTATAATGCGGTCTCCTTGGCCTCGGGCGGACGATCGCCGATCAGCGGGTTTACTTCATGAAGCAAGCGCGTTTCAGTTCTGTCATATTGCTCGGTCTTGGTTTCTTGCTCGCGCCGGCGGCAACTCAGGGACAACAAGCCGAGCGGACATTTCACCTGGGCTGGCTGGGCTTCTCCTCAGCGCCGATGTACAAGACCTATACGGCGGCCTATCGCGACGCGCTGCGGACCCTTGGCTACGAAGAGGGGCGAAATTATACGATCGACTTTCGCTTCGCGGACGGCGATTACGCCAGGCTTCCGGCGCTTGCCGGCGAGCTCGCCGCTCGCAAGGAAGACCTGATCTTGGCCTCGTCGGAGCCTTCGCTGGTGGCAGTGATGGAGGCCGGAGCCGGCATCCCGGTCGTGGTCGTTGCCTGCGACCCGCTTGAAAAGCTGCTGGGAAGCATCAGGCGCCCGGGCGGCAACGCCACCGGATTCTCCTGCGTCTCACATGACCTGGTTGGAAAGCGCATCGGCTTCCTCAAGGAACTCGTTCCGGGATTGTCGCGCATCGCGCTGCTCTACGGCGGCTCCGAAGCGACCGAGGCCGAACTGACCGAGGCGGAAGGTGTCGCGCGAGCAATCGGTGTCGAGGCCACGCGCTTTCCGATCCGCACGGCCGACGACGTCGATGCCGTGATGAACGCCATCGCGTCAGGCCATCAGCAGGCGGTCTATATCTTCACCAACGCATTGACCTCTTTCACGCGCGCGCGGCTGGCGCAGCAGGCGTTGGCCCTCCGGCTTCCCGCGATCTTCGGCTTCCGTGAGTTCGCCGAAGCCGGTGGGCTCATCAGTTACGGCGCTGACTTGATCGACGGCTTTCAGCGCGCCGCCTATTTCACGGCCAGGATTTTGAAAGGCACAAGGCCCTCCGATCTTCCGGCCGAGGAACCGACGCGTTTTTATCTCACCATCAACCAGAAGACCGCCGCCGCATTGGGAATCCAGATACCCCCGACTCTATTGGTGGCGGCGGATCGGGTCATCGAATGAAGCGCCACCGTTGCGGTTCAATCGAAATGCAAAAGGCGCTAGGCCCGACGCAGCCTGGAGGGCGGGCATGGTTCGACGGTTGTGGTTTGGCATCGCGCTGATCGCGGTGCTGTTCTGTTTCTGGCTGGTGCTGACCCGGCCGATTTGCAGCGACGGGTTCGAACCGACCATCGGCACGCGTTCGGGATGGACCTGCGTCGCCAATGACAGTTTTGGGAAGAAATGACCGGCGCCGGAGGCCTGAAGGTGAGGCCAAGCCAAGCCAAGCCAAGCCAAGCCAAGCGGGTGCGATCAGGGAACGCGCCCTCGCATCGCACGTTGATTTCCGATAGATTGAGTTCACAGGTGAGGCCAAGAGATGCGCAAGATCGCGATGTTATCCTGTCTGTTCCTCGCCGCGGCGTCCGCGACGCCGGCCCTGGCCAGGCATAGCCACTACATGCACCACCGAATGCACGCGGTTCAACGCACGGCGCCGCTGCACGAAAGCCAGACGTCGGTCGGCGGTCCCGATTGCCATGTGCAGGGACGGTTCTCGCGGATCGCCAATCACTGCCCGCCCGAGGCGATCGGGAACGCTCGGAGCTTTTAGCGGCTCCTGTCGCGCGATTAGCGCAGCCGCGCGCGGCTACGGGGGATCGGGCGCGAGCCGCTATTCGCAGTCCTTGCCAAATCGCGCTTCATTTGTCGGCTGCTTGCGGATAATCTTTGGGGCCTCGGTCCCATCACGCCCGCCTTTGCCCCATCTCTTTCGAGATGACCCCTTGAAAGCGGCTCTCGATAGCGAAGCATTGTATGAGCGATCAAGCCAAAGCTGACCTCGATACCGCGCTTAGTGGACGGTCGACCCTGGTCATTGTGGTCTACACGACGGCGATTTTTCTTTCCGCCGCGCTGTTGTTTGCGGTGCAGCCGATGTTCACCAAGATGGTGCTGCCGCGCTTTGGCGGTTCGCCCTCGGTGTGGTCGGTGGCGATGGTTTTCTTCCAGGGCGTGCTGCTGGTGGGCTACGCCTATGCCGACATTCTGACACGTCGGGTAGGGGGCCGTTTCGCGCTTGCGATCCATCTCGCCGTAATGGTCGCAGGCGCCGTCTTCCTGCCGCTGGCGATCGCGCAAGGCTGGGGGCAGTTGCCGGCCGAGCACCAGGAAACGTTCCTGCTTGGACTGTTTGCGATCTCGATCGGCTTTCCGTTCTTCGCGCTTTCGGCCAACGGCCCGCTGCTGCAGGCCTGGTTTGCGCGTTCGGGCCTTTCGCAGGCGGAGAACCCGTATTTTCTCTATGCCGCGAGCAACATCGGCAGCCTGCTGGCCCTGTTCGTCTATCCGCTTTTGGCCGAGCCGCTTTCGACGCTGACCCTTCAGAACGGCATCTGGCGCGACGGCTATTACCTCTTGATCGCGTTGATCGCCCTGTGCGGCGGGCTCGTATTCTGGAATGGCGATAGCAATGCCGTGGTCTCGCACAGCCAGTCGAGCGAAGCCGCGCCGAGCTTGCGGCGAATGGGCTACTGGGTCGCGCTGGCCTTCGTGCCGTCGGCGCTGATGATCGCAGTTACCAACCACATCACCACCGATATCGCCGCCGCCCCGTTCCTGTGGGTGCTGCCGCTGTCGCTGTATCTGATCAGCTTCATCCTGGTGTTCAGCCGGCGCACCTTCCTGTCGCAGGCGAGCCTGATGAAGGC
>Ga0326727_10023417_pt1 | contig 11784 bp, 9 predicted proteins | sample MB2enrmetagenome_FD_207643 | JGI IMG/M metagenome (GOLD analysis project Ga0326727, IMG submission 207643) | Lab enriched peat soil microbial communities from McLean, Ithaca, NY, United States - MB29MY | ecosystem: Environmental > Terrestrial > Soil > Wetlands > Peat | place: USA: New York... | reverse complement strand
ATCGTACAGACTGGGCTTTTTCTCGCCCTTCTTGCGGAATGAGAGAGAAGCCGTGCCTATCGGCACCACGGGCGCAACCAGAGCCTCCACGCGGCAATTCAGATAGGGGACATTCCCGCTGACGACCGGACTGTTGTGGGTAGCCACCAACCCGAACCCCTCCGCAATGCTCATCGTGGCCCCAACGGCCCTGAGCGGCGGGATTTCGGTCAGGACTTCAAACGGCTTGCCCTGCCGCATGATCCATACCCGCCCGTCGGGATTCACAACCAAGTCCTCGGCCGTCCGGTCCTTCATCAGCGCGTAAACGATCTCCGGCCCCAATTCGGTCATCAGCTTGTATCGCTTGCGATACTCGCTCTCGTTCTCCGAGTCGAGCCTCGAAGTCTCGAAACTTTCTGCCTGAGCCGGCAATTCCTGCCCCTCGGACGCACTGCGAATCAATTTCCCAGCCATGAGAGTAGACTACATGATAGTTGTAAGAGATGTCAATTATGTATGACGATGTGGTATTCTTTTTCCGGGAAGTTCCCGGCCCAGCGCCCGGCAAACCGGGCGCTTGGCCAAAAAAAGGAACTTTTTGCATCTAATAAGGAGGGACAATTGCTTCCCATCGCACTCAAAGCCGTTCAACTCCAACTTCAGGCAATGGGCACCGGTCGATACGAACTGGGCGTCCGGATTCCTCCGGAGAAATCCGAGGATGGCAAATCGCAGATGATCCTGCGCAACAGCCTCACCAACGGCGAGGTCTTCGAGAAACTCGATTGGCTCGCCGCTGAAAATGCCAAAGGCCACCACATCTACATCCGCCCATCAGGGCTGAGCCAACTGACCCTGATCGACGACCTCAACCGCAACAGTCTGGACAGGTTGATCGACACCGGGTACACCCCGGCCTGCGTCGTCGAGACATCCCCCGGCAACTTCCAGGCTTGGCTCAAGCACGCTTGGACCCTCACCGCCCAGGAAGGCACTGTCGCCGCCAAGATTCTGGCGGAACGGTTCGGAGGAGACCCCAATTCAGCCGACTGGCGGCACTTCGGCCGCCTGGCTGGCTTTACCAATCCAAAACCCCAGTACAGACTTCAAAATGGGCTCTTTCCCTATTCGCAACTCAAGTTCTCTCTTTCCAAAGGCATCATCTATAAGAGAACGCATGAGGTGCTTTCCGAGGTCGAGGACCGGCTGCTCGATCAATACTTGGAATCTCAGCGGTCCATTCAGACACGCATTGGCTTTCAAAAACATCCCCGGCCCGAATCTGAACTTCTCGACTACTCGCACTTCGCCAACAAATACGCCGCGCACGGCGAACGGCACAAGGCCGACCTTACCTACGCCACTTACTCTCTCCAACGAGGCGTCTCCGAAGTCGAAATCCGCGATACCATTCGGACCCATGCCTCTACATCCGCCTTCGTCAACCGCTCTCAAAGAGATCAAGACGCTTACATCGAACGCACCGTAAGAAAAGCACTCAAGCAGAACGGTTTCTCCATTCCTTTACAGCCCTCCTTCCCTGCCGCGGAACTCTGCCGCTAATCGTTTCCCGCCTATCAGTGGGGAGGGGCGCCTGGCGTCCCTCCCTCGCTTCGACCCCTCCAGCTTCTCCGCTACCCACCCCAGCGGGGTGAAGGCCCCGCAACGCCCCCGCACACTCTGAAAAGAAAATGCGCTCGGTCGAGCGATTCGATTCCACACAGCGAGAAAAGCGTAACCGTCGCGCGGCTCTGGCCTGAGAAAAAGGAACCCGGATAAACGGCTTTCTCTGGCAGCTCGTTATGGGTTTTGGCGGTGTCTGATTTGCACAGAAATTATTCGCAACACACTGATAATAAATGCATTAAGTATTGCAATTATATCAGATATGTATTATGATTGAAGTGTAAGGTAAAGCAATTCAGGGAGATAGGTAAGATGCAAAACGACAGATCAAAAGCCCTCATTGACTCCGTCACCGACAGTATCAACACACTCGCCACCATGACCGATGCAACCGCAAAATCGGGCCTGTTCAAGACTTGGCTTCGCGCAGTCTCCCGGTTTCATCACTACTCGTTTAACAACCAATTGCTTGTCCTCCTTCAGCGCCCCCAGGCCGAGCGTGTTGCCGGTTTCCATACGTGGAAGTCATTAGGCCGCAACGTCAAGAAGGGCGCGAAGGGAATTGCAATCCTTGCTCCGTGCATCCGCAAGCAGACCGTCGAGGAAGCCGACAGACAGCGGAAAGGCGAGAAGGTCTCCGCGATGAAGCTGTGCGGATTCCGCGTCACCCACGTCTTCGACATCGCGGACACCGAAGGCAAGCCGCTTCCCGAACTCGATTACCGTGCCCAGGCCGGAGGCGAGTCCCTTCTTCCCCGCCTTGAATCCGCCGCCGCCGCTATGGGAATTGTTCTGGAGTACCGCGAGGAGACAGGTTCTCGGAACGGTTGGAGCGAAGGCGGGAAGGTCGTAGTCAACGCGACCCTGTCCACGGCCGCAAAGTGCGGAACTCTGGCCCATGAACTAGCGCACGAGTATCTCCACTGGCAAAGCAATCGCAGGGACGACATGACCCGTGAGCAGCGCGAACTGGAGGCCGAGGCCACGTCCTTTGCCGTCCTCGCCCACTTCGGCGTCGAGCAGCCCTCCGACCGCTATCTGGCCAGTTGGGACGCCACCGCCGAGAGCATTACCGCTTCCCTCCACACCATCCGCGATGCCGTTCACCACATCCTTGGCGCAATGGACTCGCAATGCCGGGAACTGCCCGAGGCTGAGATCGAGGAGATCGCGGCATAGCCATCCACCGGCACCATTCCACTCAGGGCCAGCCGGGAGCCTCATCCCGGCACGGATACCACAATGGCCGCAATGCAATTCTCTCTCTTCAATGCGCCGCCTCAACTTGCCACGGTAGGCATGGAGCCGAGCGTGAATGCCCGGAATGCCAAACGCCAACTCGACTCCCTGCGCAGTCAGTTGGCGACAGCCCAGGCCGATCTTGAGGACGTGAACTACAACCTTTCCATCGTGACCATGCACCAGCGAGCATCGCGCGAGGGAAAGATCGATGCGAATTGGTGGGATGCGGCGATGCGCTTCGGGATGTTGGACACCGACGAGGAGCCGGTATACCGTCTTGGCTCTTACCCGGTGAAGGTCATGCGCTGGATACGGCACCTGCTCTTTACATTGAACGCCGAGCGCCGCGACGTTCTATCGGCTATCGCCGACCTTGAACCCAAGGTTGCCACGCTGTCTCAGATCATCGGGAGTGCAATCCAGTGAGTCAAGCCATGCAGATTCAAGAAGACAGTCCGTATAACCAAGACGAGAACCCCGCCGCCTTGCTTGCCGGAGCCCAGATCGAGGCCGCTGGCCTTCACCGCTGCCTCAAGATCGTCAACCTTTGGAGCCAATCCAGCGCCCTGCCTCAATCCCGCCATGACGAGATGGTCGAGGAGGAACAGAGGCTGGCCAATCTCTACGCGGCCATTCTCTTTGAAATCGGCTCCGCATTCGGCCTTCGTGCAGCCGACGAACTCAAGGTCCGCATTGAGGCCGCTAGCATTCTCGACGATTGGGAATGCCCACCCGCAGAACAAGGACTCCTGTTTCCCATTCCCAACGACCCGACGAAAGCAGCCAGCCATGCCACGCCGAGAAAGTGAGTGTCCACCATGGAAACCATCATCCGCGAAGTCAATCCGGCTCGGCTCGCTTGGGGAACCTTCGACCACGCGAAGAACGATTACATGAACGAGGGCGACATCCCGGCTAGCTATAGCGGCGATTCGATTGCTATGGGCCAGCCCGTTCGCAAACCATTCCGCATGGACGGGGAGATGTGGGTCGCCATCGGGCTAAGCAACGATGGTGCGCACGCGTATCGCTTGTGCCCTTTGCGAGTCTTCAACGGAACGCCCACCACCTACCGCGACAAGACCAGCACGGAAGAGTGCGCGGAGGCAGCCCGCAACGATCCAAATGGCTTTTACGACCGCATGACCGTGAAATACGGCGGACAGCAATTCGTTCTCTGCGGCCCGGAAGTCCAGTTCGTTGCTGGACAGCAGGAAGACATTCCTACGCCGCAATATCAACTCGCCCTCTTTTGACCAGTACCCACAGCAAACGAACACACGGAGACATCCATGCTAGGACACAGACTCAAACCAACGATTCACCGCTACGAAGACGTGGAACTCATCGAAGTCCACTCCGAGTATCTGGAGTGCCGCTTCTTGGTCGCCAAAGACGAATGGGAGAGCGGCAAGACACTGCTCAACATCTTTAGTCCGCTCGACGGCAATGTGTTGGGCTTCCCGCACTATCGCCTCCACCGCGACAACATCTCCGCCGCCGGACCCAAATTGCCCGACGTCACAACAGCCCAACCCGGCATGGCCGAGGCCATCGAAATCCAGCGCCAGGCCGGACACGCGATCTACGCCGACCATCTATCCGCCATGCTCTACGGAACTGGCCTCAACCCCGCGCGTTCCTGAGACGCGCAACACGGAAAGGGATTTATGCAAATCACAGTTTGGAGTGTGGCAGCGGACGACGACAACGGCACGTATGCCAGCGTCCATGAAACGGAAAGCGCCGCGTACCGGCGTTTGATTCAACTGACAGTCGATAGCGACAACAAGGACGACGTAGCCAAGGCCGAGGCATTTATGGAGGCCGAGGACTTCGACGGGCTGGACGAGTGGATTCACGAAGTAGTGATCGAGCCGCTGAATACCTACAGCGTGGACCATCACACGCTCGACGTGTCGGCCTGCCCCGCGTCAGCGCCAACAGCGAACGAGAGGGTATTGAACCGACGCGAACTCGCCAGCGTACTCCATGGCTTGCGCCTCATGCAAGAGCAATGGGAGCCGAAGATGCACGGTTGCACTTCCATCGGCCTCCACGACCCTCTGGAATTGAGCGAACCCAACTCCTGCGACCACTTCTGCGACGAGGAGGATTCTCCACTTAATCCCGGCGAGATCGACGAGCTTTGCGACAGGCTCAACACAGGATTCTGCAACTGACCGGCTTCAGAAAAAGGGCGAGAGAGCGAAGGCTTCCCGTCTACCAACGTAGGCCAGCTACTCGCCCGAAGCCGGCAAGGATGATTCTTTTGCGCACCGCAGCGCGTGTTGCATGATCCGTTCCGTAGCATCCTCCCCAATCAGCGCATTGACGAATAGGCAGAATTGAATAGCTCTCAAGGAAAGAGGTTCCACCACTTTCTTGAGGTCCTCTTCCGGTAGAGTGTGAAGATCTGCAAGCGCACTTTCCGTGTCAAGGTCGCAGAAAGCCCATTTTAACGCGGAAACCACTCGCCAAACATATCGGGCATCCAGCGGAAGCGCGGCCAATGCGGCCAAATACGGCTCGGTGTCCAGCCTTCCCATCTGCGCCTTCAAAAAGGCGAGATAAGGCTTCATCCTTTCAGAACGGACAAGTTCCTCGGCGCCAGCTTCGGAATGAATCTCGCTTATGGGGAGACTGCTGATCTTTCCCTCCGCCATACTTCCTCCAGAATGAAGATGCACCCTCCGTGGTCCTGATAGCTGCGTGGGCTCGGGTACACTCCAAGGCTTCTCTACGCTACAGCGCGTCTCCAGAAGGCAACCCTGGTCGCCCCCACTTGCGGTGCTCAGGCCAAAGGCTCCAGCTGCGCAGGTTCGTTGTTTCGCACATTCCCCACCTGGTCGCTCACCGGCCAAGCAAGCATCTTTTCGGCCGGGTAGGGACATTGCAAGTCCACCGGCGATCTGGCAAGGTCTCCTGCAACTCATGTGCATTATTCGGAAGCAGCGAGTTGCTTGCAAATGCACTGTCAGCCACGATATGAGGGTCCAGTATCCAACATCTCGTAATGCTTACGCGTCTTATGCCTACGATGGAATCAATCTGCTCATCTCGGCTATTGAAAAGGTTGGACCGAATCGCGAGAAAACTGCCGATGCCTTAAGGCAGCATCGACTCAACCCATACGAAGGCGCGAGCGGCCAATTGTTCTTTGACGGCAGTCTGAACAATATCGCTCCCTTGGCGATGGCTCGCGTCGAGGAAGGAAAGTTCGTTTACTGGGCACCAAACACCGGCCGCTGACAAATGTACAGTTGTGTTGACGCACAGTAGCTGAGAGCCTTTGTGCCTCGTGTATTGTTGCCCATCTCTGCTGATGTCTATTAATCGGATTCTTTGAGAACCAGGCCGAACAGTGGATGGGCTTTCAACTACAACTGTAGACATTCTTGCGTGATATAGATCACAATCTTTTTGAAAAATCAATTAATGACGTAATTATCGTGAAAAATGTCTTGACATTCATTCTCGCTATCGGTAATAAACTAACGAACGGAATTTTTATACTTCCGATGGTTACGAAAAGTTGCAGATGATAATTGTGGCGAGTACTGTGGTAATACTTTCTTCGGATAATGCGTAATGCCTTCATCCGGTCGTTGCGAAGTGCGCTATCTGGAGAGTTTGGTTTAGCTAGAGAGCCACGCAGCGAAGACGAAGTGCTCTTCTCAAGGCACATTCCCTTCAAGAGATGACTGACTTTAGTGAAGTGGCGAACGGCCGCAAGAGGTAAGGTGTGTCCGCTGCTGTCTGCAGGAGAGGTTTGTATCTTACCGCCTGCGTAGAAAGGGATTTCTGATGAAATGCACGACGCGCGTCGCTTCATTGCTGCCACAAATTCTGATTTCTCTAGCGATTGTTTGCGCGCCGGTTGACAGTGCGGCAACCACAGTGGCTACGCCGACCTTCAGTCCGGTCGCTGGAAGCTACACCGGCACACAGTCGGTGACTATCAGCGACGCCACTTCGGGCGCAACGATCTACTACACGACGAATGGCACGACTCCGACCAGCAGTTCAACCAAGTACACCGCAGCAATCTCGGTATCCACTTCGGAGACCATTAAGGCGATTGCCGAGTTGAGTGGCGACACTAACTCCGCAGTGGCTTCAGCGGCGTACACGATCACCGTGCCCACACCGACCTTCAGTCCGGTCGCTGGAAGCTACACTGGCACACAGTCGGTGACTATCAGCGACGCCACTTCGGGCGCGACGATCTACTACACGACGAATGGCACAACTCCGACCAGCAGTTCAACCAAGTACACCGCAGCAATCTCGGTATCCACTTCGGAGACCATTAAGGCAATTGCCGAACTGAGTGGCGACACTAACTCTGCCGTAGCCTCAGCCGCGTACACGATCACCGTGCCTACTCCGACCTTCAGTCCGGCCGCTGGAAGCTACACAGGCACACAGTCGGTAACCATCAGCTATGCCACCTCTGGTGCGACGTGCTACTACACTCTCACCGCTGGCACTACGGGTACCACGCCGACGACATCCTCGACCAAGTACACTAGCGCCATCTCGGTTACTGCGACTTCGGTCCTTGAGGCGCTCTGCACATACAGCGGCGACACCAATTCCGCAGTGGCCACGGCTAAATACACGATCACTGCGCCCGTGGTGGCCACGCCGACCTTCAGCCCGTCTGCCGGTGCCTATGTTGGCACACAGTCGGTGACCATCAACGATACCACTTCCGGCGCGACGATCTACTACACAACGAATGGTACAACTCCGACCAGCAGCTCAACCAAGTACACCGCTGCTATTTCTGTATCCACGTCGGAGACGATCGAGGCAATTGCCGAGTTGAGCGGCGACACCAACTCTGCTGTAGCTTCAGCGGCGTACACGATCACCGTGCCCACGCCGACCTTCAGTCCGGTCGCTGGAAGCTACACCGGCACACAGTCGGTGACTATCAGCGACGCCACTTCGGGCGCGACGATTTACTACACGACGAATGGCTCGACTCCGACCAGCAGTTCAACTAAATACACTGCCGCTATTTCTGTATCCACGTCGGAGACCATCAAGGCGATTGCTGAATTGAGCGGCGACACCAACTCCGCCGTGGCCTCAGCCGCGTACACGATCACCGTACCCACGCCAACCTTTAGTCCAGGCGCTGGTACGTACACCAGTTCGCAATCAGTGACAATCAGCGATGCCACCTCGGGCGCGACCTGCTACTACACCCTCACGGCCGGAACCACAGGCACTACGCCGACGACCTCCTCGACCAAGTACACCTCCGCAATCTCTGTGACTGCGACCTCGGTCCTGGAGGCGCTCTGCACATTTACCGGCGATACCAACTCAGCCGTGGCGACGGCTCAATACACCATCACGCCGACGGTGGCCACGCCAACCTTCAGCCCGGTTGCCGGTGCATATGTTGGCACACAGTCGGTGACCATCAACGATGCCACATCGGGTGCGACCATTTACTACACCACCGATGGCTCGACTCCGACCAGCAGTTCGACCAAGTACACAGCCGCTATTTCTGTATCCACGTCAAAGACCATCAAGGCGATTGCTGAGTTGAGCGGCGACACCAACTCCGCCGTGGCCTCAGCCGCGTACACGATCACCGTACCTACGCCAACCTTTAGTCCGGGCGCTGGTACGTACACCAGTTCGCAGTCGGTAACCATCAGCGACGTTACTTCGGGCGCGACGTGCTACTACACCCTCACGGCTGGCACGACGGGCACCACGCCGACGACCTCCTCGACCAAGTACACCTCCGCAATCTCTGTGACTGCGACCTCGGTCCTTGAGGCGCTCTGCACATTTACCGGCGATACCAACTCAGCCGTGGCGACGGCTCAGTACACCATCACGCAGCCTTCTGCTCCCACGCCGACCTTTTCTCCAGCAGCAGGCAACTATGCTACTGCTCAAAATGTGATCATTAGCGACTCGGACAGCGCTGCAACGGTCTACTATACGACTGATGGAACTACACCAACGACTTCCTCAAGTGAATATGTGTCCGGCAGTCCAATTTATGTTGGGTCGAACCAAACCCTGAAGGCAATTGCAGTAGATCCGGCCTACGCAAATTCACCGGTGGCGACAGCTGTTTACACGATACAGGCAGCAACGCCGACCTTTTCTCCCGTGGCGGGCAGCTACGTAGGTACTCAGACGGTGACCATCTCGGACGCGACTAGCGGCAATGCAAAGATTTACTACACCACCAACGGAACGACTCCGACGACCTCATCGACCAAGTACAGCACAGCGATCACTGTGAGCTCGAGCGAGACCATAAAAGCGATCGCCACCGCTAATGGTTACTCGACCAGCCCGGTCGGCACTGCAGCCTATACCATTACGTCCGTGCCGGCCACTCCCACGTTTTCGCCAGTGGCAGGCTCTTATCCCGGCGCGCAACTTGTGACCATTAGCGATTTATCCCTGAATGCGACCATCTACTACACCATTACTAGTGGTACGACAGGGACGACGCCTACGACTTCATCGAGCGTATATACCGGCGGCGCAATTACGGTTAGCACGACAGAGACTGTAGAGGCCATTGCCGTCGTAACGGGATATACATCTTCGCCGGTCGCGACAGCCACCTACACACTCCCTGCAATCGTGGCCTCCACGACAGCACTGACTTTGACCTCCGGCGGAAGCCCGGTGACCACTGTAGCCTCGGGCAGTGCGGTGACGCTGACGGCAACTGTCGCGTCGGGTACAAAAATGATTACAACCGGCACGGTGAACTTCTGCGACGCTACGGCAACCCACTGCACGGATATCCACCTGCTGGGCACGGCGCAGTTGACCAGCGCGGGCACAGCAACAATCAACCTCCGGCCAGGTGTCGGCAGCCACAGCTACAAGGCGATATTTGTTGGGACATCGAGCTACTCGACCAGTTCGTCGAGTACAGATCAACTGTCAGTGACAGGCATCTATTCCACCACAACAACGATTGAGTGGGGTTCCGGCACCGCGGGTAACTACACGCTGGGGACCCAGGTGATGGGTATGGGCAACAACACTGTAGCCCCGACGGGAACGGTGTCAATTCTGGACACAAGCAACTCGAACGCCGTTTTGGGAACGGGGTCGTTGTCCGGCTCTAATGCGGCACACACATTTACCAATGTTTCAAATGTGTCGTTTCCTATTACGGAAGGCGTGGCTCCCAATGTCTTTGTTGTGGGTGACTTCAACGGAGACGGCAAACCTGACGTGGCCGTCGTTAGCTTGGCCAATAGCAGCGTTGAGATCTTTCTAGGCAACGGTGACGGGACTTTTACGCAAGCAGTAAATAGCCCCGTGATGTTGAGTATTTATCCGAGTTTTATCGTGGCGGGGGACTTTAACGGGGATGGCAAGCTGGACTTGGTCGCGTTTGAATCATCTGGTGACGCCACTATCCTGCTGGGCAACGGTGATGGAACATTTACGATTGGAAGCTCTATCAATTATGGTTCATATTTCGAAGCTACTGCCGCTGCGGTGGGCGACTTCAACGGGGATGGCAAACTGGATCTGGCTGTGACCAACTACTACGAAGGCACCGTCACGATCCTGCTGGGCAACGGCGACGGAACGTTCACGCCAGCGGGCAACAGTCCAGCAACTGTTGCATACGCTCAGTTCATCGCTGTGGGCGACTTTAACGGGGACGGTAAGCCTGACTTGGCCGTACTAGGCGGCGGCTCTCTTACGATCCTACTGGGGAACGGCGACGGAACCTTTACGCAAGCGAGCGGAAGCCCCGTCACCGTAGGTTATGAGAATAATTCAATCGCAGTGGGCGACTTCAACGGGGACGGCAAGCAGGACCTGGCAGTAACAGGCTTTTACTACCCATGGGTATTTATCTTGCTGGGCAACGGCGATGGTACCTTTATAGCAGCGGCGAATGCCTACGTCGGTAACGGGCCGTCTTCCGTTGCAGTAGGCGATTTCAACCGGGACGGAATTCCAGACCTGGCCGTTGCCAATAATTATGACAATACCGTCACGTATCTGGCCGGCAACGGTAATGGAACTTTTTCATCGATCGGATCGGTCCTTGTAAATAATGCACCCACAGGCACCGGCGGTGAGATTAATATTTACGGGCCTGAATCCGTTGCTGTGGGCGATTTTAACGGAGACGGCACTCCAGACTTGGCCGTTGTCAATTATACAAGCACAAATTCAAATTCCACCAGTACTCTCACCATCCTCCAAACCAGCGCGGGAGAAATCGCGAATGCCACGATCACTGGAATTGTGCCTGTGGGCACGGGTACGCATAACGTCGAAGCCAGCTATGGTGGTGACAGCAACTTTACAGGTAGTACGTCGGCTACAACACCGCTAACAACGGTAGTTGACGTTATTTCCGGCGTTTCGCCGATCAGCGGACCTGCAGGGACATTGGTTACGATCACGGGAATGGGCTTCGGAAGCGCCCAAGGATCCAGCAGCCTGACAGTCGGTGGGATTAACGCAGCTGCGACGGCAGGGGAATGGAGTAACACACAAATACAGGCGCAAATCCCGAACGGAACCGGGCCCGGTCCTCAGAGTGTTGTAGTAACCATCGGAGGTCTATCAGGCCAGAGCGCCACGTTTACCGTAACACCCGGAATTACCGGCATCACGCCTTCCTCTGGGCTTCCCGGAACTGTTGTAAATATCACTGGAACGAACTTCGGCACAACGACGGGTATGGTGACGTTCAACGGGACCTCGGCGACGATCACCAATTGGACCAACACTTCGATTCAGACGTCAGTACCCATGGGCACGACGACGGGCAATGTGGTGGTGTCGGCGGCCGGGGTTGCGAGCAACGGAGTGTCGTTCACGGTTACCCCGAGCATCACGAGCCTGTCTGTGACCTCGGGAGCGGTGAACACTCCTGTGACGATCACAGGGACGAGC
>Ga0326727_10023416_pt1 | contig 11784 bp, 9 predicted proteins | sample MB2enrmetagenome_FD_207643 | JGI IMG/M metagenome (GOLD analysis project Ga0326727, IMG submission 207643) | Lab enriched peat soil microbial communities from McLean, Ithaca, NY, United States - MB29MY | ecosystem: Environmental > Terrestrial > Soil > Wetlands > Peat | place: USA: New York... | reverse complement strand
CCCGTTCGCGGACTCCATCATGGCCAGTAGTCCCTACCGACTGCATCAACAGGCCGAACAGAAGACTGCACCCGACAAATACGCCAGATCATCAAATTTAACTTGCAACGCGGGAGCCATCCACAGAAGACGGTATTGCGCAGTTCGTCATGCAGCGTATCATCGAGCCGCGCCGTGATCTCCAGGTTGACCCGGATGCGCTGGCTGCCCCTCTTCTCATGCTCATGCACGCCGATGCGGGTCTGCAGCACAAGATCGCGGACAAATATCCGCCGCGTCGAGTATATCCGGCGCTGACGCAGGCTTTGCACATTCAGTTTATGATTCGGCGGCATCAGGGGGCCTCGCGGAAAGCCGGTCACGGCCAGGGACTCACCTTAGCCCGACAGATGGCTGATATCATCAAGATGGAGCAATCATTTCCCAGTAAGACAATATCCCGGTCGATATGTTCTTTTCAAGAATTTTTTTTACCTCGTTATTAATTTCAATATTGCACGGCAAAATGAATCCCCATACGGTACAGCACATCGCCACCGTGACGACATTACGTGGAGGATTAGGGCCAGGCTGAAGTTTTATACTCTCCACCACAGTCTTTTTTAAATCCCAACCCGTACGGCCCGCTTTTCTGGGCAGAAAAGTACTTGGCCGTCATAATTTTTGAAGGTATCCACATGACTTTTCGTGTTGCTATCATCGGTGCCGGCCCCAGCGGCCTGGCACAGCTCAGGGCGTTCGAGGCTGCGGAGAAGCGAGGAATCAAGCTTCCCGAAATTGTCTGTTTCGAAAAGCAGACCGACTGGGGCGGCATGTGGAACTACACCTGGCGCACCGGCCTGGATGAATATGGCGAGCCGGTGCATGGCTCCATGTACCGCTACCTCTGGTCCAACGGCCCCAAGGAAGCGCTCGAATTCGCCGATTACTCCTTCGAGGAACATTTCGGCCGCCCCATTCCGTCCTATCCGCCGCGCGAAGTCCTGTGGGATTACATCGTCGGCCGCGTGAAGAAGGGCAACCTGCGCCGTTTCATCCGGTTCCGCTCCCCGGTGCGCGATGTCACCTACGACGACGCGACCGGCAAGTTCACCGTCACGGCACGCGACCTAGCGAACGACCATGTTTATTCTGAGGAATTCGATTACGTCGTGGTGGCATCTGGCCATTTCTCGACGCCAAACGTGCCGGAGTTCCCCGGCCTCGACAAATTCCCCGGCCGCGTTCTGCACGCACATGACTTCCGCGATGCCGCGGAGTTCGCCGGCAAGACCGTGCTGTGCATCGGCAGCTCGTATTCCTCCGAGGATATCGGCACGCAATGCTACAAATACGGTGCCAAGGAGATCATCTTCTCCTACCGCACCAAGCCGATGGGCTTTGCCTTCCCCGAGGCTTTCTCGGAGGTCCCGCTACTCCTGAAGGTTGAAGGAAAGACCGCCTACTTCAAGGACGGCACCAGCAAGGAGGTGGATGCCATCATCATCTGCACCGGCTACCAGCACCACTTCCCGTTCCTGCCGGACGAGCTGCGCCTGAAGACCAACAACCGCCTGTGGCCATTAGGTCTGTACAAGGGCGTGGTATGGGAAAAGAACCCGAGGCTGCTGTATCTTGGCATGCAGGACCAGTACTACACCTTCAACATGTTCGATGCCCAGGCCTGGTTCGCGCGTGACGTGATGCTTGGCAAGGTGAATCTGCCTACTCTGGAAGAGATGCAGGCCGACAGCCAGGCCTATCGCGAGAAGGAAGAATCCACCACCAGTGCGGCGGAGGACATCGACTTCCAGTGCGGCTACATCCGTGACCTGCTGGGCCACACCGATTATCCGGATTTCAAGCCGGAAATCATGGCCGAACAGTTCAAGGAATGGAAGCACCACAAGGAGGAGGACGTGCTGACCTACCGTCATCACAGCTTCCGGTCCGCTATCACCGGCACCATGGCGCCGCCGCTGAAGACGCCCTGGATGCAGCAGACGGATGACAGCCTGGCAGCCTTCCTCGCCAACAACTAAGCCTCCCCTCCACCGCCGCCTCCGGGGCAACCCGGAGGCGGTTTTTTGCGTCCGCACCTGTGCCAATTAAAAAATCCAGTGGCATCGCCACGGGATTTTTGCCACCAGGAGAGCGCGGCTTAGATGCTGTCCTGCTCCGCCGCGATGCCCGGGTTCAGCACGCGGCCATCATCATGCGGCGCGAAGTAATCCACCACATGCTGCCGGTAGCGAGACTGGCCCTTGTAGTCGATGATCTTCGGATGCAAGTCGCGCATGACGCGGTGCATGCGGATCGCCCATTTTTTTACCTTGGCCAGTTCTTCCAGGCGGATCAGATAGCCACGGATGGAGAACAAGATGGCGTTGGAGCGCGGCAGGCGGTAGAGGCTCTGCAGTTCCACGCGCAGACACATGCGGTGCCCGACATTCTCCGGTGTGATCTCCGCTTTCTCAGGCCCCCACAGCGGATAATTCTCGGGCGAGGTGTCGAGGCGCGGGTTGGCGGTCATCGTCCAGTTCAACCGGCGTACCGGCTTGCCGTATTGCAGGCGCAGCAAATATTGAAGCGCGCGGTCGAATACCCCGCTCTCATGCGCCAGCGGCACCGGGCCGTGCCACTCGTGGAAGGACATGCCAATGTCGAAATTCAGCGACCAGTCGGCCTGCGAGGTGACCATACCGCCATCCATGAACAGGTTGTTGTCGCGCTGGTCCTGCAACGAAAAATCGCCCTGCGTCTGGCGCGTGATGTACTCGAACGGCCCGTAGGGCAGCGTCTCCGCCCGACCGAAGGTGAATTTCTGGTCGATCTCCAGCGGACGGTTGATCCAATGCCACTCATCGCCATTCTTGGCCAGGGAGAAATGCTCGGGATAGTCATTCGCTAGATTCTCCATGATCAGCTCGAGCGTATCCCACTCGGCCTCCTCCATGTGCGGCAGCACCTGGCAGCGCAGCGGATCTTGCTCCAGCGTGATGGCGCGGTCGGCCATATCGCCGATATAATGCTCATCGATGTCGAACACAGCGTTGAAGACCGGACTTGCCCCGCCGCGCACATGCGGCTCCATGTTCACGGAGTACATGTAGTTGTCTTCCGGGAAAGGAAACGGGAAGCGAAGGATCGCCTCATCCGAATTGCTGAAGGTGTAATCGTCCCGGAAGGTCTCTTGGGGTTTCAGGCTCAGTTTCATGGTTCAGAAATCCAGCACCAGTTCGGGGGTTTTCGCGCGCGAGACGCAGATCATGATCTCGTTGTTGGCGGCCCGCTCGGCCTCGGAGAGATAATGGTCGTGATGCGCGGGCACGCCGTCCAGCACGTGGAGCTTGCATTCACCGCAGGCGCCGCCACGGCACAGGCAGGGCGGCGCAAGGCCGGCGGCTTCCATCGCGTCCAGAAGCGATTCCTCGCGGCCTACAGTCACCGTCACCCCGGAGCGGCGCAGACGTGCCACGAAGGGCTCGCCGCCGGTGGCGCCACCAAAGCTCTCCTTGTGCACCTTGGCCGCCGGCCAGCCGGCATGCGAAGCCGTGGCCAGCACCACATCCATGAAACTCTCCGGCCCACAGACGGAAAGATGCGTGTCCAGCTTCTGGCGCTTGAGCAACTCTTCCAGGTTCAGCGTATTGCGGCTGGTGTGCAGCGTCACCTGCGGGCCGGAGGGCAACAGCGCAAGGAAGGCAGCCTCGTCCTCAGGCTTGCAGCAATGGTGTAGTTCGTACACCAGGCCGGGCAGCTTGAGATAGGAGAGAAACGGCGTGATACCGATGCCGGCCGAGAGCAGCAAATACCGCTTGGCCAGGCGCTGCGGGGCGAACAGATTCTGCGGCGGCTGCACCTCCAGCACGTCCCCGGCCTTGGCATGGTCATGCAGCCAGGCGGAACCGCCACGGGATTTCTCCACGCGCCGGACCATGATCTCATACGCTGGCGCCTCTGCGGCGGAGGTGATGGAGTAGGCATTCTTCCAAACGCGCCCGGGCCCCGGGATCTCCAGCACCACATGAGAGCCAGCCCCGGCGCGCGGCAGGGGTGAGCCATCAACCGGCGCCAACGTGAATTTGCGGATGCCCGGGGTGAGCGTGTCTATGACCTCTATCTTCAGCTTCATGACGTAAACACCTCTGCTTCCGGAATTTCGCCGGGAACTTCCGCGTCCACCTTCACGCCCATGAAGGCGGCGAGGCGGCGGGAGAAATGGTCGCGCACGAACAAAGCCGCCTCGCAGGACGAGCAGGCGACGATGTTCGCCGGCACGTCTTCGATGATCGTGCGGCAGTGTGAACAATAAACGCGCCGTACCAGCGGCCCTGCGCGATGCAGCGAGATCTCGGACGGATGCAGCCCGGCGGCGATGGCGGCATTGTAGGCGTCCCAGATGAACGCCTCGGAGCCGACCGCATACAGGCGCAACCCGGCCGTCTCGCGTGTCAGGCGGTGGCTGAGCTGCGCCAGCAGCTCGGTAGTGGAGCGGAAGGGGCGCACCCCAGCCACGGCCGGTGCCGGCACGCCCGGTCCGTTATGTTTCACCGTCCAGGCCTCAATATTCGCCAAGCTGTCCTCGATGCCCTCAGGCGGGGCATCGAGGCTAGTGACGACCAGATGCGCGCGTCCTGCCGGATCCAGGCCGAACGGCGCGTATACCGGGCGGCTCTTGCTCATGCCTCAGCCCACCACCGTGCGCTTGGTCTTCTTCGGGTCATCGAAGGGCAGGTTGTGGGCAGTGGCTGGCACGCTGCCCAGTGAGCCTTCCACCGCCAGCTGGGTACCGTGCGCGGCGTAGGGCACGTCCACGCGGGCGATGGCCATCGACTTGCCCGTGAGCGTGGAGATCATCGGGCAGGTGATGACGCCAACGGCCTTGCCATCCGCCACCAGCTTGTCGCCTGGGGCGGCGGATTTGTCGCTCTCCACCAGCACGCCGAAGATCTTGAAACGCTCCTTGCCCTTCAGCCGGTAATGCTCCTCGGCGCCGCGAAAGCCGGTTTTACCGGGCGAAACGGTGAAGTCCAGTCCCAGCTCCCACAGCGTGTCACCGTGCGCTTCGTTCTCGAACGGGTACATCTCGGAATTGTCATAGGGATAGAAGAGCAGGTAGCTCTCGGTGCGCAGCAGGTCGAGCGCGGTGAAGCAGCAGGGCACGATGCCCATCTCCTTGCCCTCTTCGAGGATCGTGTCCCAGATCACCTCGGCATCCTCGGCCTTGCAGAAAATCTCGTAGCCACGCTCACCGGTATAGCCGGTGCGCGAGATCGTCACGGGCTTGCCGAACAGCGTGGCGCCGATGTGGTGGAAATATTTCAGGTCGCGGATGCCGGGCACATGCTTGGCTAGATAATCGACGGCAAGCGGCCCCTGCAGAGAGAGATCGAGCAGATCGTCATCGAACAGCATGGTAACGTTGCGGCCATAGGCGGCCTGGGCGAGCGCTTGATGCGCCGCCCCAGAGCCATGCACCACGAACCAGGAGTTCGGCCCGGTGCGGTAAAGGATACCGTCATCGATGAACTTGCCGCCCTCGTTGAGGAAGCAGCAATAGGCCGACCTGCCGGGCGTGATCTTGGAAACATCGCGGGTAGTCAGGTAGTCGAGCACGGCCGAGGCGTGCGGGCCATGCAGATGCACCTTCTTCAGGCCGGAAACATCCATGAGCCCCGCCTTGGTGCGGATCGCCACATGGTGGTCCTGCACGTCAGAAGCATAGGTCCAGGCCGTCGGCATGCCGTTCCAGTCTTCAAGCTTGGAACCAAGAGCGCGGTGGCGGGAGGCTAGAACGGCATGGCGCCAGGAGCGAGTCATGGAATGGCCTTCATGGTTGGGGTGAAGAATTGCCCCCGGCACGCTTGGCGGGGGTGTGCAACAGGCAGGCGATGGTCATGGGGGCAGCGCCACCATGATGGCGGCGCGCAGTTTGGTGAAAGTCTTGCTGCCGATATCCTCAGCCAAAACAAAATGCCCCGAACAAAATATTCCTTGTAGTAACAAACGATAATTGCAGCGAATTCCCCCTGTCAAACCGAAACTCATGACTTTCGCGGGACAGGGACGATTTTTTGCGGTTCAGCTCGCGAACACCACTGTCTTGGCACCGTTCAGAATGACGCGGTCCTCCAGATGGTAGCGCACGGCGCGGGCCAGCACCCGGCGCTCGATGTCACGCCCCTTGCGGATAAGGTCATCGGGCGTGTCGGCATGGGTAATGCGCTCCACGTCCTGCTCAATGATCGGCCCTTCATCCAGGTCCGATGTCACGTAATGCGCCGTCGCACCGATCAGCTTCACGCCCCGCCCATGCGCCTGATGGTACGGCTTGGCGCCCTTGAAGCCGGGCAGGAAGGAATGGTGGATATTGATGCAGCGGCCGGCGAGTTTTTGTGTCAGCGCGTCGGAGAGCACCTGCATGTAACGCGCCAGCACGACCAACTCGGACTTGGTCTCCTTCACCAGCGCCCAAATCTGCGCCTCCTGCTCCATCTTGGTTGCTTTGCTGATTGGGAGATGATGGAAGTGCAACCCGCCGAAATCCAGGCCCGCATAATTCTCGATGCCATGGTTGGAAACGATGGCCGTCGGCGTCATGTTCAGTTCGCCGATGCGCCAGCGATACAGCAGATCCGCCAGGCAGTGATCGAACTTCGACACGAGCAGCAACACGCGCCGCGGCGCGGTGTGATCGTTGAATGCGTAGTTCATCTTGAACGGCTCGGCCACCTCGACAAAGCCTTCGCGAACCGGCGCCATGCCAGCATCACCCAGCAAGTCGAAGGCGATGCGGGCAAAGAACTTGCCGGTCTCGGTATCGTCGAATTGCTGCGCCTCGCGGATGTCGGCGCCCTGGTTGAAAAGATATGAAGATACAGCGGCGACAATGCCGGGACGGTTGTGGCAGGAGAGCGTAAGAACGTATTGCGCGTTAGACATGACAGCACTTCCCACAAATGAAATTTGACCTAGATATCGGGTGATCCCCGGCGGAACCGGCTCCTACTCGACGAGTATCAGGCGCGGACCCTTGTCTTTTCCGGATCGTAATGCGGAAACCGCACGACCTTGGCGGGCAGGCGCTTCTGCTGGCCATCCAGCTTGCCGATCTCCACCTCGGATCCGAGCTCCGCGTGATACGCATCGATGCGCGCCAGAGCGATCGACTGGTGCAGAACCGGCGAGCGCATGGCGCTGGTCACCACGCCCACCTGGGCACGGCCCACATGCACGCAATCGCCATGATGCACGGGCTCGCCGCCCTCGATGACCAGCCCAACGAGCTTGCGGAGCGGATTCGCCGCCCGCCGCCGCAAGGCATCACGCCCGATGAACTCCTCATCCCGGTCCGCCACGGCAAAGCCAATGCCCGCCTCGTACGGATCAGTCTCGTCGGAGAATTCATGCCCCGCCAGGATCAGCCCCGCCTCGATGCGCAGCATGTCCAGCGCCGCGAAACCCATGGGCTCGGCACCGGCATCCACCAGGGCGCTCCAGAGTTCAACCGCGTTGTCCGGATGCACCCAGATCTCGTATCCCAGCTCACCGGTGTAGCCCGTGCGTGAAATCACCAGCGGGATTCCCTGCGGCCCACCAAGACGCCCGATGGTGACGCGGAACCATTTCAGCTCAGTGATTGAGGGTTGCGTCGGCGGCGCGAAAATCAGCGGCGCCAGAAGCTCACGCGAACGCGGTCCTTGCAGCGAGAGATTATGCAACTGGTCGGTTGAATTGCGGACAAATGCCCTGAGCCCGTGTTTCCGCGCCAGCTCCCGCAGCCACACGCCGGAATAATCAGACCCGCAGATGAAGCGGAAATTATTCGGCCCCAGGCGCATGACCGTGCCATCGTCGATCATGCCGCCATGCTCGTAGCACATTGCCGTATAGACCACCTGCCCGACGCTTAACTTTCGCACATTGCGGGTCAACGCCAGCGCCAGCAAATTCTCGGCATCCGGACCGGTGATCTCGAACTTGCGCAGCATCGAAAGGTCCGCCACCACAACATTCTCGCGGCAGGCGACATATTCGGCCACCGGACCGCTCGCGGTAAAACACTCCGGCAGCCAGAACCCGTTGCTCTCGATGAAGGTTCGCGTCAGAGCGGCGGTTGCCGGATGAAAACCGCTTTCCCGGGTTAGCCTCGGCTCGGCATTCGGTGTCATGCGATGCGCAATCCCTTTTGAGAAATTCTCTGATTTATCGTAGATTCTGACGAGAATATCCGTCGGGTTGTAACCATTCGTGGTGAACACATCATCCGCGCAGGACGAGTTGGCGCAGAGTAGATCCCGCATGGCCCGCATCAGCACGTAGTCGCCAGGGCGCGACCACGCCTCATCCGCGACGATTGCACCATCAGCCGTGACCTGCGTGTTGAAGAAGAAGTTGATCGCGGGCCAGCCAAAACGCGGAGCGATACCATGTTCCGCCAGCGCGGCGTTGAAATTATCCGAGCAATTGGCATGCCCCGGATAACCGGCATCGGCGTAGGATTTCGCGGTGCAGGCCAGAGCGAATGTATCGTGCCGGCCGCAAGTGTCGCGGATCACCTCGACCAGCGGCAGCATCCGGTCGTCAAAAAACTTCGCGTATAGGCCAGGACCGGGATAAATCCGCCCGCCGAGCGTGCGCGTGGTCGTGGCATCCAGCCCGTGTTCGAGAGCCTCGGCATCGAACGCCAGAAAGTCGGAGCATTGCTGGCCATCCACATCGATGATCTGGATGTAATCACCATCCGCGACCATGTAGGAGCACGCCGTCGCCGCCTTGACCAGTATCTCCGCCTTCACTTTCCCCAATGACGGCGGATAGGTTTTTTCCTTGCGCGCGATCGTCACGCGCAGGTCCGTCGGTGCCGACTGCTCATGCGGCCGCATCGGGGCGCCAAGTGCTGCAATCGAAATCCCGCAGTCTTCTTCAGCGACAAAACAGAAGATAGAGCCAGGAAGAGACGCCTCATCAAGCACCCGCCGCGGCGCTTCGCCAGCGATGCTGACTTCGCAAGGCTGCGCGCCCTGCTCGTCCAGAACCTCGACCGCCTCTCCTTTACGGAGACCAAAGGAGATCGCAGCCCCACCCCGAACATACAGCGTTTCGAGGTAACCAGACGGACTCGAAAGAGAAGGAATATTCATGAGCGTTTGCATCACCTGACTTCGCAAGAGTTTCTTGCTAGTTATGAATAGTTATGGCCAGGAATGCACGGTTTGTCAAACCACGTTCCGGAAAAAAGACGCGCAAAACCGCAACAATCACAAGAAAAAAGCCGGAGCGTTGGCTCCGGCTTCGCTTAGTGAATTTGCTCGCGAACGTTACAGATGGAAGAAGTAGTTGGAGGCTAGCACCACGCCAACACCTGCAACCAATATCAGGTACGGAAGAATGCCTGCCCGCTTGGTCGTCACGTCGCCGGAGCCGCCGACGTGCAGATCCTCCAGCATCTGCTCAGGGAACTTGCCTTTATCCTGGATAAAGTGGCGGAAGCAGAACACCGGAATGATCATCGCCGCGAAGATGGCGCCAGCCCAGAGCGCTTCCGGATTCCAAGTCTTGGCGCCTGCGCCAAGGAACACGGCGTTGACGAAGGCGAACACCCCGCCCAACCCCAGCAGCCAGGTGGGCGCGCGGTATGGACGCTTGGTGGCGCCGGAGTCGACACGGTGGATCCATCCGGCGTTGAGGTTGAGGAAGTTGAAGATAATATAACCGACATTCGAAACTGCGAGGACGAAGAAGAAACTCGTGGAGTCAGTGGAGGCGACGGCCAGCAGCAGCAGGTTAGCCACGAGATCGGTCCACATGGCGCGAGTGGGGGCGCCGTGGTCGTTCACAAAGGTGAGGTAGCGCGGCAGCCAGCCGTCCACCGATCCCTGGTAGAGCGTGCGCGAGGATCCCGCCATGGCGGTCATGATCGAGAGGATCAGCGCCAGGATCATCAGCATGACCATGATGGCGTTGATGATCGGCCCACCGCCGACCATGTGCGCCATGGCCGCCGCCACGCCAGCGCCCGAGGCGATGGAGGGGTCGAGCATGCCGGCGAGGCCCAGCGCACCCTGGAAGGTGAAGGGCACAAGGATGAACAGCGCCAGACACAGCAGACCGGAAAAGAAGATGGCCTTGAACGTGTCAGTGCCCGGATTGCGAAATTCCGACGTGTAGCACACGGCCGTCTCGAACCCGTAGGTTGACCAGGCTGCGATGAACATGGCGCCCAGGATCGTCGTCCAGTTGGAGATGTGCCACGGCCCCACAAGCGGCCCGGTGCCCGCCGCGTTGAGCGGTGCCAGCGGTGCGTAGTTGGAGAACTGCACGGCGCCGTTGAACAGGGGCACCACGCCCACGATGACCATCGGGACGATCACCAACAGGCCGATGTATTTCTGCACATTGGCGGTGCCCAGGATGCCGCGGTGCTGGATGGCGAAGGTGACCAGCATGATGATGGCGCCGATGAAGAACGTGGCATTGAAGGAGAAGCCTACCGGTCCCAGCGTGTGGGTGAACAGCGTCCAGTTGCGGATGGCTGGGGTGAGGGCCGCGATGGCAGCGGTCACCTGCGCCTGCTGGCCGCTGGCGATGCCTGCACCATGCGCGGCGATCCAGGCTGTGACCTCGGGCGAAGTGGCGGTGGGGACGGGGGCCAGGGCATTGAGGATATAGGCCGCGGCGATGGTGCAGCCCAGCGAGAGCACCGGCGACCAGGCGAACCAGTTGCACCACACGGATAGCGGGGCGATGAACTTGGAGTAGCGCACCCAGGCGGCAGCACCGTACACCGAGGCACCACCCGACTTGTTCGGGAACAGTCCGGCGATTTCCGCGTAGGTGAAGGACTGCACGAAGCCCATTAGCATCGAGGCCATCCAGATGAGGAAGGCGAGATTGCCAACCATGTCGGAAATGCCGCCGATCGAGAACAGAACCAGCGCCGGCACGCCGCTGGCCACCCAGAAGGCGCCGCGCCAGTCGATGGCCCGGCGTAGCGAGCCCGATTCTGTCGTACTGCGCCCTACAGGAAAGATAATGTCGCTCACAGTGACCCCTCAATGCTTATAGTTGGCGGATAGCAGCGGATAGGCTTAGCAATATCGTTTTACTGACGAGCAAAAAATATGCCACACACTAAATCGCTTGAAATTGCCGCCTAAGCATGCACAACAGACCAATTCTGCACAAATTAGCTACGAACAATGATCGAGAACAGTTTTTAATGCCTATATTTTGATCCGTTGCAGCACAGAGAAGCGCCGGAGTTTTCAATACCTTCCGCCGCAAGGGGCGAGGCTGATCCTGGTTTGTTCTTGAGTTCGGCAAAGCTGGTTGCGGGGGCCCGCCGCCAACTTGATTTGCTCCTATCTCACAAGGAGCTAAGCCATGGAAAACTTAAAACCTAACAAACCCACCTCACCGGAAAATCATATTAACCAGCCAATTGCCGCTCACCTATGAACGGCTGCTCCGGAGAAGCGGGGCCGCTTGGCTGAACGGCCATGACGGGCGCAAATCGACCCATGGCGCTTATGGTCAGCAGTCCTACGAAGCCTTGGATATAGGCGCCACCCTCCGGCGACCTGTGCCCGCCCAGTATGCCGGGCGGGGCCGTGAAATTTGTCGCCACCGATCCTAGGGCCAAAACCCAATAAACCTATTGATGTTTCAATGGTCGTAAGCGATGCGAGCGCCCCACCTCGCGGCGCGGGTCTGTTTGCTGAACACTGAAGCCCTGAATTTGGGCGAGGTGATATTATGGATAATGACGGTCCTAATGCTAGGCATCAGTACAGTCATCAG
>Ga0326727_10023415_pt1 | contig 11784 bp, 6 predicted proteins | sample MB2enrmetagenome_FD_207643 | JGI IMG/M metagenome (GOLD analysis project Ga0326727, IMG submission 207643) | Lab enriched peat soil microbial communities from McLean, Ithaca, NY, United States - MB29MY | ecosystem: Environmental > Terrestrial > Soil > Wetlands > Peat | place: USA: New York... | reverse complement strand
ATCCGGCTGGCTGGGCGAGGGAAACGAGCCCACCTATTTCATGGCTCGCGGAGCCAGCCTCGCCAGTTGTCACGAAGCCCGTCTGCTTTGGGAAGAGGCGGCCAAAAAACCTGCTACGGCACTGACCGCGGGCGGGTTCCGCCATGGCCCGCAGGAAATTGTCCGGAAGGGACTGCGCGTTGGCATTTGGATCGATGCGCAGCGCATGCGCACGCAGGACCTCGCTCTCGGCCGCGACCTGAAGAAACTGGGTGCGAGCGTGCTCCTTATCGGACAGCAACTTGAGGAGAGTGCCGGCGACTGCGTGCTGTGTCTGCCCTCTATTCCCGCCGGGTGGCAGTTCCTGATCGACATCATTCCCATCCAGATTGCCGTTGAAAGACTGGCCGCGGTACGCGGCGAAGACCCCGACTCCTTCCGGCTCTGTTCGTACATTGTCGAAGACGAGGGTGGATTGATTCACCCCGCGGAATAATCCAATTGCAAGCGGAGCATAGACCGATGAGATTGCCGAAATGGCTGTGGCTGTCGATCGCTGTACCTGTGCTGTGGGGACTGTGGGGGGCACTCACTGAGATTCCGGAGAAGCGGCTTAATCCGCCTTTCCCGCCGACTCTTGGCTATGCCGTCTGGTCGTTGACCATGATTCCGGTCTGCGTGATTGCCTTGCGCAAAATCAATTGGAAGCTGACCCGCTCGGGACGCTCGGTCTTTTATGGCTGCGCGGTGGGATTCTCTGGCGCCGCGGGACAGCTCCTCTTGTTTCGGGTGCTGAACCAGGGGCCTGCGTATCTGATCTTTCCCATCGTCTGCCTATCCCCTGCGGTCACGATTGTGCTCTCCTGGGCTCTTCTCCGCGAGCGTACCTATCCACTGGCGCTCTCCGGCATTCTGCTCTCTCTGCCGGCGATTTTCCTCGTCTCGCTGCAAGAGCCATCCAACAGCCCTGTACATGGAAGCCTCTGGCTGGTGTGGACTATCGCCATCTTCTTCATGTGGGGCTTGCAGGCCTACTTCATGAAGTCGTCGGCCAATGCCATCAGTGCCGAGGAACTTTTCGTATATATGACGGCAACGGGACTGGCGTTGAGTCCAGTAGCCCTGGCGATGGGGCCCGGCATCCACGCGGGCTCCGGTATCGGCTTCGGAATCACATACATTATTCAGTCGCTCAACGCGGTGGGCTGCCTGCTCTTTGTCTATGCGGTCCGGTATGGAAAAGCGATCGTGGTGGTGCCCATGGTGAACGGTATGTTCCCCCTGGTCACGATTGTGGTTTCGTTGCTGATCTACCGGCAGATACCCGGCAAATACAATCTGGCAGGAATGGTATTGGCCCTCGTCGCGGTACTTTTCATGGCCTTCGATGAGGTCAGGCACAACCCCGCCGAAACCGCATAGCCTGGCGGGACTTTACTTCGCCTTGCCCCGCCGTTTTTCGGATGCTCGTGCCGTGGATTTGCGCACCACCAGTTCGGTTTCCAGGGTGTATTCGGTCCCCTTGCGGCGCTTGAGTTGCATCATCTTTTCCAACGCGCGATAGGCCGTCCTGCCGAGTTCTTCGCGCGGTACATTGATGGTGGTAAGCGAAGGACGCGCCAGACCGGCAAAGGCGATGTTGTCGATGCCCACCACCGAGACTTCTTCAGGCACTCGCACGCCTGCTTCTTCCAGGGCGCTCATTGCCCCCATGGCAATCAGATCGCTGCCGCAAAAGATCACGGTGGGCATCTCCGGCGCGGCAAGAATAGCCTTCACGGCAGAGGCGCCCGCATCAATCCGATAGTCGCAGTGGATGACCGGAAATGGTCGCAGCTTGTTGTGGGCCAATCCTTTCACCAGAGCGGATTTGATGTGCTCCGCGGTGCGGCTGCCTTCTGGTCCGGCGATCACCGAGGCGCGGCGATGTCCGAGCCGGACGACATGCTCGATGGCCTGAGAAATCCCCCGGCTGTAGTCCACATTAATGTTGCTGACCAATTTGCCTGCCGAGATTAAATTGCTGAATACCATGCAGATGCCTGCTTCCGCCAGAGGCGCGGCGGCGGCCATTTCGATCGAGGAGGTCAGAATCGCCACCCCGCTGACGTCCTTTTCGACGAGTTTGCGCATCAGGGAATCGGTGCGGGTCCGGCTGTACTCGGTGTTGAGAAGAAGCACGTCGAGGCCGTGGTCCCACGCCGCTGCCTGAAAGCCCCGGATCACCTCGGGATAAAACGGATTCGCAAATTCCGAAATCACCAGCGCCAGAAGATCGCTGTGGCCGGTTGCAAGTCGTTGCGCATGAACATTCTTGTAATAACTGAGCTCATCGACGACCGCGAGAACGCGCGCCCTGGTCCCGTCAGCAATATAGTGGGTATTGTTTAGAACCCGTGAAACCGTAGCCGGCGAGACGCCTGCTCTCCGGGCGACATCCTTCATTGTGTAGGCCATAACCAAGTCTCCAACACGCTGGCGGGAATGCACACGAAGTTGTTTCGGGGAGGGAATAGGAAAGCCATTTCATTTTCCCCCTCGCCAGCCTGTAGCAGACGCCGACCGGCACGAGGATACGGGATGCCTGCCGGACTGTGCGGCCGCGGGCGATTCCCAAGCCAACACACAAAAAATATCATATGTGCATATTTTATGTCATTTGATATAAATCACTTATCTTTTCACGTGGGTTACGCTTCGCGCGGGCAAGGCAACTCCTGTGCTTCTCGTCACTGCGTCCTCAATTCTGTCCCCGGTTTCCGCTTGACAGGGATAAATTTCCAGAACTATATTGTTCAGGAAATCGGTTTCCTACGCCTGGAACGCACTGGCAGCAAGGAGTACCAGACGAAACCCATCCGCGGGGACGTCGATTTCTTAGCCTCTTCGGGCGCGCGCAGGTTCACATTGTTCTTTCCATCGACCCAGTAGCTGTGCCTTCTCGGGGGAAGCCGGAGATAGGTTAATCCGAGGGCTTGAGGCATCGAGAGCAGCGGAAAAACGACACAAGTCAACAATTAAGGAGGCAGTACATGAGAAAGACGATGCAGTGGATTTTGCCCCTGCTTCTAGTCATCTTTGGGAGTGGGGCAGGTTATGCGCAAAGCATCAACTCCGGCGACATCCGTGGCACCGTGACCGACCCTAGCGGGGCCTTGATTCCCGGAGTCTTGGTTACGGTCATGAATACCGATACAGGCGTCTCCAAGGATTTCACCACCAATAGCGACGGCCTGTACGACACCAACTCCCTGGTGCCGGGTCCGTACACGGTCACCTTCACCAAGGATGGTTTCGAGCAGTTGGTGCGCGGCCCCATCACCCTTGAGGTCGGCTTCACCACGGTAAACGCACAACTGAAAGTAGGCTCGACAACCCAGCAGGTAACGGTCACCACCGATATTCCCCTGCTGACCACCGAGACGGGCGACCAGACCCAGGTTTTGTCAGACAAGGTCATGGGGGAACTGCCCCAGGTCGGCACGGACTGGGAAAACTTCATGTTCCTGCTTCCCGGCGCAACAAACACGCTGGGTTCAGGCGTGGGTTCAATCTCCATCAACGGCAACCTTCCCTATAGCAACGAGCTGCAGAATGGCGTAAGCCAGACGCTGCCCAGCAGCCAAAACGCGACCCCTGCCAATTTCGAGAATGTGGCGGAGCTTCAGGTTTCGATGTCTTCGTTCTCGGCGCAGTACGGTATCGGCGGAATGATCTTCAACCAGATCACCAAGAGCGGCACCGACAAATACCACGGCAGCGCCTACGACTACATCCAGAATGACGCCTTGAATGCCAACTCGTTCGGATTCCTGAGCCAGCCCACAGTTCCCGTTATCCGGCAAAATCATTTTGGCGGGGCTTTCGGCGGACCTATTCCGAAAATAAAGAAGATGTTCTTTTACTTCGACTACGACCAGATCATCGATCACGGTTCGGCCAGCAATTCAACCAATACAATTCCCACTCTCGACACCATGCAAGGTAACTTTACCGGGCAGTGGCAGATCTTCGATCCGACCACGCAAACCATCGCTCACGATTCGCAAGGCAATCCATATCCGGTAAGGCAGAGTTTCCAGGAAGAATACGGCAGCAACGCCATTCCCGCCACCATGTTCGACACGGTAGCCAAGGCATTCCAGCAGTTTTACCCGGCGCCCGGAGGCAGCGCCTGCCAGAATGGTTCATCAAGCATCCAGGCAAACTGCATCATTCCGGGCGGCAAGTTTGTTCCCGGAAGCATTGGAAGCGAAGGTGAGCCGATCAATAACTTCTACTCAACCTTTCCAGCTAAATACCCGACAAAAAGGTACTTCGGACGCCTGGATTATGACATCACGCCGAACAACCGGCTTTCCATGTCCGACTCGCAGGACGACAATCCAGTCACATACCCAAGCGGCGTTACTCCATCCCCCATCGGTTGGACGGGCACCGACGTCACCGACAATCAGGCGCAGATCACCGATACCTGGACCATCAACCCACACCTGACCAACGAGGCCAGAATCGGATACACGTATGAGGACAGCGACTGGGGCGACCTCTCACTGAACAAGGGGTATGCCGGGAAGCTGGGCTGGCAGTTTAACGTGGCGGACGACCTTCCGGCGATACAATTCGTTAACCAGTATCCCTACGCGTGGGTGGAGCCGGCCACCAACGCAATCTACATTCAGCATGTGTTTGACCCCTCCGATGTGGTGACGCTGATCAAGGGAAAGCACATCCTGCACTTCGGCGGAGAACTCTTGATTTACCGGGACGATTCCACGGCCTGGGGCAACACCAACTCCGGAACCTTCCAGTACTCCGGCCAGTACACCCAGCAATGGACAGTCGACCCCGAAACCGGCATCGCCGGCCCTGTCGCCGGAACCGGCCTGGAGTACGCAGACTTCCTGCTTGGCCTATCGCAGAACTGGAGTGCAGGTGTGTCGCCCGAGTTCGGCGGACGCCTGAAGAGTCCGCAGATGTTTGTTCAGGACGACTTCAAGCTGCGTCCAAACTTGACCTTGAATCTCGGTCTTCGCTACCAGATCAACCATGGCTGGAATGAAGAGCACGGCAATGAGGACTCCTACGACCCGAAGGTGGTGAACCCGGCAACCAACACCCTGGGCGCCTATTGGTATGGCACAACCCACGCAAATGGGCGCAGTTCCATTCAGGCCAATGTGTTCAACGACTTTATGCCTCGCGTGGGAATCTCCTGGTCGCCGGACGCGGTAACCACGGTGCGCGGAGGGTTTGGACTCTTCTCCTATAACTGGAGCCTGGATACGTATGCCGCTGAAAGCAGCTCCACGCCCGGGCAAAACATCATGGGAGGCGCATTCCCTTCAGCAGGCAACGACAGTGACCAGACCAACGGCATCACTCCGATTACGCAATTGGATGGCACCGGTCTGATCTATGGAACCAGCACGAAGCTGCCTTATACGGTAAGGTCCGACAACTTCAATCCTGCCGCTTACAACGGGGAAAGCGTCAGTTACCAGGCCTACCACACCCCCATCCCCAAAATCTGGCAATGGAACTTTGCCTTGCAGCGCGAGGTCATGCCCGGCACTGTAGTCGAACTTGGCTATGTGGCAAGCCACGGTTACAAACTTGTCTTTCCGACCGACATCAACGCGGTGCCTGCAAGCGAATTGTCGTCGGGCGACGCCAACAACTGCGGTACGGGCTCCATTGTGAATTGCGCCCGCCCGAATCCGAATTACCTAGCCATCTCCGGCAGCACCAATAATGCCCACTCCAACTACAACTCCCTGCAGGCGTCCATCACCAGGCGCATGAGCAGCGGCCTGAGCATGAGCTTCAACTATGTCTGGTCGCACATGCTCGACAGCCAGGATTCATCCGGCTGGGGAAGCCGCGGAGGCCCGCAGAACTGGCAGATCGCCAACGATCCAGGGGCAAACTACAGCAACTCAAACTTCGATGTGCGCAATGCCTTCAAGGGCTACGCCATCTATCAACTGCCCTTCGGCAAGGGAAGGCGGTGGGTGAACAACAATATCCTGGCAGATCAGGTGATCGGTGGATGGCAGTTTTCAGGAACGCTTTATTGGTCTACCGGGACACCGTACACCGTGTTTGGCACGCAACAGACCTATCAGCAGGCGGGTGCGTCCTACCCCAACTGGGTCCCAGGAGTCAGTGCAAAACCTGCGCACCGCTCCGCAAAATGCGAGCCAGGCTCCGGCCCTCTGAACGGCTGCATCAACGAGTGGTTCAACCCAGCCGCCTTCTCGCAGCCGGCAGACGGAACCTTCGGCAATGTAAAGAGAAACAGCCTGTATGGGCCGGGAACCAACACGCTTAACCTTTCGGGCTTCAAGGAGTTCTCGCTCCCATGGGAGGGGATCAGGATCAGACTCAGTTCCTCCTTCACCAATGCTCTCAACCACCCGGCATTTTCAAATCCCAACAACACTGGAAATGGATTTTCATTGTCGGGCTCAAACGGTCCAGGCACACCGTATAGTTGGTACACCACCAACTCCAAAGAGCAAGTGGTTGGTACTCAACAGATCTCCGGGACCAACGTCGGCGGACGCACCGGAGAGCTGCAGCTTCGCTTGTCGTTCTGATCAAGGCCGATTTCTGGCCCCGGGGGAGACAGCAGCAATGCCTGCTGTCTCCCTTTTTTCGCGGGTGCGCCAGGCATAGCGCGTAGATAACCACCGGGGGGCGAAACCTGCAATCCGGGTCCCACCTGACCTTCTAAACCGAGAGTTCTGTCAACCATGAGGAGCGGTCCGCCGCTCCTCATTTCGCATACGCATGCCCTTACCGGTTACTCCCACTCGAGCGTGTGCACGGAGTCGGCGGGAAGGTCGATCTCCAGCATAATGGTACCGAGCACAATCTGCGCGGTTCGCTGCGGGCCGCGATTCGCAATCACAAGTACGTGGCTGCCGTCGGGGTTGGTGAAGCCTGAGTGGGAAATCGCTGCGCGGCGTGCGTCTGGGGCCAGGCCGTTGGTCGCGAAGGCCTTTGCTCCGCGCTGGATGTGGCGCGAGAAGTGCGCGAAGGCCCAATACTGGCCGCTTTGCGTAATTTTGTGCGAGCCGTTTTCGATGGTGATGGTCCCGCCGCAGGAAAAGGGGCCGATGTTGGGCTTGCCCTTTTCGTCGAGCGCGAGGTTCCACGCGGTGATGGAGCGCGACCAGTTGTTCAGTACCCCGTTGAAAATGCTCGCCCACTCGGTGAAGTCGGTCTTGTAGTCGGGCTGGTTAATGTCGGGCCCGCCTTCTGTCCAGTAGGCGCTCTTGTCTGGGAAGGCGTCGTGCACGCGGGTCATGGCGCCGGGTTCGCCATCGTAGCCGTGCCACGCGATGCCGTCGACGAATTCGTAGACTGAGGGGTTGCTGAGCTCATCGATGGCGCGGCCCCAGAGCGAGTAGTTGTGGTCGATGATCCAGATCCTGGTGTCCATGCGGGCTTTGCGAATGGCGGGGCCGAGATGCTCCGCGACGAAACCCATCTCGAGTTCCTGCGCCCAGGTGCAGGCGGGCATGCGGCCGCCCTGCTCGGCATCGACTTCGTTCTGCACGGTGACTGCGTTAATCTCCACGCCCTCGGTCTTGTACCCCTCAAGGAACTTTATGAAGTAGCGCGCGTAGGCTTCGAAGCTGGATTCGCGCATGGCGCCGCCGAGCATGGTGTGGTCGGGTTTCATCCAGCCGGGCGGACTCCACGGCGAGGAGAACAGAAACAGTGCGGGATTGTGCTTACGCGCTTCGCGCAGCACGGGAAGGATGTACTCCTTGTCGTGATCGATGGAGAATTTCTTCATTTCCGGATCGGGCGTGTCGCTCTCGTCGAAGCTGTAAACGGTGCGCGAGTAGTCGCTGGCGCCGATGCACGTGCGGCAGACGTTCATGCCCATTTCAGAAGGCGAGAAGACGTCGTTCAAAACGGCTTCGCGCTCGGATTGCGTGAGCTGCGAGAGGACGTAACACGTCGCATCCGTCATGGCCGCGCCGAAGCCGAGGATCTCCTGGCGCCTGTCGCGGGGATTGAGGATGATGGCATCTGCGGCGAGGGTGCCGGCCGGTTTCCACTCGAGCGGATCGGCAGCGGCGTGGCGGCGATCGCGGAAGGTGCTCCAGACCTTGACGGGCGAGAACGGCGCCTGGGCAAAGATGCGGCTGCGGCTCAGCGTAGCGAGTGCGGCCGCGGCGGATGCGGACTGGAGAAAGCTGCGGCGGGAAGGCGCGGACATTGATGAACTCCTTTCAAGGGTGCGATTCACTTTCCCATGGGTCGCGGGGACTTTACAGAAAATCCTTCGATCTGCATCGTCTCCGATTCTGCCCGGTAATGGTCTACTGCGAAACGCGAAGGTTGTCGAACTGGATGCGGTCCCACTCCGTGCCCAGGGCGATCATGCCGTGGGTATGGGCGGTGTCTTCCACCGAAGTGAGTTGCGCTCCATCGAGCGACGCGGCAATCTGCTTGCCCTGGAAGCGCAATTCCAAATGATGCCATGTGCCGCTATCCAGTTTCACCGATCCGGAACTGAGCGTCACCGCAGGCTTGTTGAACGGTTCAGACAACAGTTCCCAGGCGCCGTTGGGCCTCACGCGCAGGATATAGCCGCTCGGCCAGGGCGCTTTGTTGTCCTGAAAGTTGTCCGCGGAGTCGATGCGTCCCATGATGGTTGCCGGCGCTGCGGAGAGAAATCGCACATCGGCGGCAACGCTATAATCCGTCCAGCCTGCATCGCCTGCCAGTGTGAATGGATCGGGCGTCGATGCCCACGCAATGGGCCTGGTGGTAATCACCTGTTCCAGGCACTGACCAGCGCGCCCTGCGCAAGGCTGAACCTCGAAGGCGCCGTCTTGATCCGCCAGATACTTGGGCGATCGTCCCAGGGGCGCCTTCTCGAAGTCATCGCCATAAGGAAACGGAAAAGCCGCTGCAGGCGGGGGTTGAACTGTACCTTTGCCTTGTCCGGTGGTGGTGGTCAACGAATAAAGCGATTCAGGTTGGAAGGTGTACTCGAATGCGCCGTCTACCGGCTTGATGCTTTCAACCTTCTCAAAGATGTGTGTGCTGTTTGTTACCCAGATATGAACCTCGGTGGCTGTCAGTCCTCCTGCGAGCTGGAAAGCGACAGTTTGCGGTTGCTTGGCATCGATCGTCTCCAGGACCACGCTCCAATTCTTCTTATCTCCGGAGCGCAACGCCACATAACTTCCCTTATCCGGCAAAAAGCCAGACCCGGAGTCGAGATACTGCCACCCCGGCTGGGCAAACTGCGTGGTGTGGGCTGTCACCCAGATCGTGGACTGAACGTCGTAGTGCCCCGACCATGGGGTATTGGCGTACATCAGTCCGGAGTTGGGAGCCGCAAGGTTGTCGTAATAAGAAGTGATGGGGCTCCAAATCTCTGTGGTGGTCATCGAACCCAGCAGGTAATTCTGATTGTAGTAATGGGCCAGGATGCGGCCGCCGATGGGCCAGTCGCGGCTGACGAAGGGACCTCCCCCATCGTTGGGCTGATCTTCGCTCGACCATAGCGGCTTGCCGGTCTTGCGCGCCGCTTCAGTGGTGGTGATCTTGCCTTTGTCATCGCGTGGATAGTGCGCGCCAATGACATCGATGGCGGCCGCCAGTTCCGGGTCTTTCAAGATGAAATCGGCGATCGACCAGTCTCCATCGCAGCAGACGATCTTCGTCGCCAGACCAGCGGCCTTCAGGCGCTGATGCAGGTCCTTGATATAGGGAATGTCAAAGTCTCTCTCGTTCCAGATCCCGGTGTAGGCAATATCCAGTGAATAATCCCGTTTTGCCGTGCGGATAAAGTCCACCACGTAATCTGCCATCTTTGAGGAGTAAAGCGTCTCCTTGTCCGCTGTTTCAATGCCGACCCACGCGGGAGCGCCCCAGGGAAGAATCTCCAGCACAATATTGGGATTCCGCTTGTGCGCCTCCGCCATCAACCACCATTCGTAACCGCGCGTGGCGTCGTGGTCAGAAGCTGTACGCATATGGCTGGGCTCGGAGCCGTCGGTGGAGTTGACATCGGCTCCCAACTCTACCTTGAGTTGCTGCAGCGCCGCTCCGTAGCCCGGCTTGAACAAGTAATCGAGAATCTGGCTGCGCTGCGGCTCAGGGTAGTCGATCAGCAGCCGCGAAGAGGCACCGGCGCTCACCGCTCCAATGCCGTCAAAGACTCGGCCGGGGCTGTTCCCATCCAGCACGACGCTTACCTTCTGGCCATTCGCGACTACACTGGCAAAACCTATCGCCAGCGCCAGCAGCGTACGCGGCAATACAGCCCCCCGGCATGTTTTTAACATTCGATTCATCTTCTTGTAGTCTGTGAGCATCCTCGTTCTCCTCGAATCTTCCTGGCACAGTTTGTGTGCATGCCATCTTCGTGTTTCATTCGCGCGGATTATCAGGCATCGGACCATCAGTGGCCGCTCTTCAACTCTTCGCGCTCAAGAATGTGCAAAACATAGACGCCCGATCCATATCCCACGATGGGTAAGGCGCCGGTTGGATCGCCTATCTCTCCGGGAAACAACTGGCAGGGCAAAGCAACATACATTTCGGGGATGAAGTTGTGGTCTGCGGCAGCTTTCGACACGATTCGCTCGAGGATCGCATCCGCATCGGCATTCCTGCCCAGACGCCGATAGAGTTCCGCGAGACTGAAATCGACAAACAGGAATTCCTGCCTCTCATACCAATACTCAAAGATGGCCGGATCGGTGTAATTGCTTCGAACGCGGCGATAGCCCCCTGAAGCCACTTTGAGCAGTTCCATTCTTTCGACCGTGTCGCGTACGACGGCCGGATCAGTGACAACGCCGAGATTGATAATGGGCAGAAGGGCTCCATCGATATCGTTTTTTTCTCCTGCTTCCATGGTCCCCCGCAGTTTTCCCTCCCGAATAAAGGCTGCGTTGAACCCCTGCTCAAGAAGCGTTACCTGATTGAGCACCTCGGCCCGGGTAGTTTCGTCCCCCTCGCGGCGCGCCACTTCGGCGAAGTCTTTGAGGCCCACAATGGCCATGGCGGTAGAGAAGGCGAAGTGTTTCTTGTCTTTCTGGTGCTCCTCCCAGATCGATGTATCGGCGGAGACAATCGAGCCCTGGCCGATCGGATCCAGATTCGCCAAGAGAGGCTTCACCACATAGTCCCGGGCGCTCTCATAGACCCTGCCGCGGTATGCAGGGACGTGCAGCAATGCAACGTCGTTGTATTGCCGCTCATATTCGCCCAGCACCCACAGTACGAGGCCCCAATCGTCGAACTCGATATTGGGAACGCCCTCTTCGGTGAAAAATGGCTCTTCAGAGCCGTCTCCGAAATACCGCACCACCGAGACCTGGTAATCGGAGTCGCGGGTATCAGCACGCATCACGCCCGTGGGTCGCGCGTTAAAGTAGACCAGCAGCGCGGCGCGCGCCTCGTCCCGGTGGCCCATTCGCGCAAATGCGAGAGTGGCGTAAGCCATGTCCCGCACCCACGGCGTAAACCACAAGCCATCGGGCAATGCGGCGACGATAAGGCCGTTGCTATATCGTCCGGGACGATTCGGTTCGCGGCTTTGCGCCATGCGCAGCAGGACCTCGCTTTGACGCCACAGATGTCGTTCCTTCTCATCAGTGAAATGAACTGTTGGCTTGACTCTCCAGTGTTCAACCTCTGCGATCTCGCGTTTCGCCAGGTTGCGCGGCGAGAGTCCCGCCTGCCAGCGGTTGAACTCGCGAACCGTTGCTTCCAATTCGTCATCGTCTCCCAGGGAGACGAGCGCCCATGCTCGTCCACCCG
>Ga0326727_10023414_pt1 | contig 11785 bp, 4 predicted proteins | sample MB2enrmetagenome_FD_207643 | JGI IMG/M metagenome (GOLD analysis project Ga0326727, IMG submission 207643) | Lab enriched peat soil microbial communities from McLean, Ithaca, NY, United States - MB29MY | ecosystem: Environmental > Terrestrial > Soil > Wetlands > Peat | place: USA: New York... | reverse complement strand
AGACGGCGGTGAGGTCCGCCGAGCCGATGTGCGTGAGGGTCTTCGAGGTGAGGATCGCCGTGGACTCGTTGTGCCAGGCCGAGAACCCGTAGCCGTGGCACGGCGTCGCCGTGAGCATTTGGGCGTCGAACAAGGGCACGTACACCGTCGCCCCGTTCGTGTAGGTGGCCCCGTTGAGGGTCACGCTCCCGCAGGCGCTCGGGGTCGTGAAGACGTACAGGATCGCGAGGGGATGGAACACCGCCTCGATCGAGCCGCTCTCGTTCACGTAGGCGATGTTGTTGACGATCGTGATGCCCCCGGAGGTCTGCCAGGTGACGAATCCCCAGCCGGAGCAGGCGATCGCGCTCACCGAGACCCCGTTGGGGCTCGACGTCCAGTTGGTCCAGTTCGTGTCGTGGTACTTGCTGCCGCTGAAGATGATCGACCCGCAGTTCGTGGGGTTGGTCTGGAAGCCGACCCAGAGATGGGGGGTCCCCTTCTGGCTGGCGACGACGAGGGTGCCGGAGCCGTTGACGACGAGCGAGTTGCCCCGGAGCGCGAGCGCCCCGCTCACGGACATGCCCGCCACGTAGTACCCCGCGCACGCCGAGGGGAAAACGGAGTGAACGGTATTGTTGGTGATGTTGAGCAAGGCACCGTTCGCGTAGAAGGTCGTGTTGTCCCAGAGGAGCCCGCCGCAGAAGAACGGCTGCGTGAGGATGGTGACCTCGGTCAGGTGGTAGTCCCACTCGGTCACCGTACCGGCCTGAGTGGCCGTCAGGTTGCCCGCCGAGATGGTGACTCCGAGGTTGCTCGTGGTGAAATTACTGAAGCCGTAGTGCAGGCACGGGTCCTGGTGGATCGGATAGGCGACGTTGGGGAGCACGTCGATCGTCTCGCCGTTCACGACCCCCGTCCCTCGGAACAGGATCCCGTTGCAGCCGGCGGGCACCGTCTCGAAAAGGATGCCGATCGCGCTGGAGGAGGGGATGTAGGTGGCCGTCAGCGTCCCGTTGCCCCGCACCGTGATGTTGTAGCCCATCACCGAGAGGTTCGCCGAGTTGGAGACGAGCCAGCCGGAGAACTCGTACAGGCTGTTGCACGGGCTCTGGGTGAGCGAATAGTTCCCGTAATCGGGAAGCTGGACCAAGGCGGGTGGGGTGTACTCCGTCCCGTTGATCAGGATCGACGAGGCGCACGCGGAAGGGTTCGCCCTCACCTGCACGCTATCGATGGGGCGGACGTAGGTCCAGAACGCCTTGAGGGACCCGTTCGCGGCGAGGCCGAGGGTCCCGAACTGGGAGACGCCCGAAGTGACCCCGGGTGAGGTGAGCCAGTAGCCGAAGACGAACGGGTAGCAGAGCTTGCCCGCGAGCGAGTAGTACCCCGCCGGCAAGGTGACGTTCGCATCGGTGGCGTAGGCGGTCCCGTTGAGCACCACCGCGCCGCAGTTGGGGTGGTTCAGCGTGATCGCGAGGTGGAAGAGGGGGATCGGTCCCCGCACGACATAGAAGGTCGGAAGGTACGGAGCGGGGTCGGCGACATAGGCGCCGGCGGCATCGTGGCTCCAGATCCGGTAGGTGATGAGGCCGTTACCGCCGCTCGAGGGGATCGTGGCCACGTAGGTGCCGTTGGTCGAGTTGCCGACGGTGCGGGTCATGGTGAGATTGCCGGAGCTCCCGCTGGGAAGATGGTAGCTCAGGGCCACGCTGCTCACGGTGCCGAGCACCTGGGCCCGGATGGAGACGTTGAGCGACGCCGAAGGAGCGATGAAACCGTCCTGCGAGTCATTGGAGAACTGGTCGAGCCAGGAGGTCGTGAAGTTCGTCATCGTCCCAAACCCTTCGAACTGAGACTTGGGGCCGTGGAAGTTCTCCGTCGCCCAGGCCTTCTGGGTGCCGAAATTGAGCTGGGAGCCGTTGAACGAGAAGAAAGGATAGTACCCGGTCGTCAGCAGGGTCGGGCATTGCAGCACGTAGCCGGAGGCGAAGGAGCCGGCGCAGTCCCCGCTCGCCGATTGCAACCCGACCGCCCAGTACTGACCGGAGTAGCTCCCGTTCGTCCAGTACAACGGCGGGTCCATCGTGACGGGGTTGGTCTGATTGAAGGTCGATTCCTGGAAGGAGTCGCAAGTGCCGTAGTAGCAGAGGTCGGCGCCGAAGGCGAGACCGAAGGGGAAGGTCCAGTTGTTGACGCAGTAGGTATCGCACGCCGCGCTGAAGTCGGGCGATAGCGGGCCCACGCCCGTCGTGGTCTTGTTGAGCTGGAGCTGCGCCGTCAGGTTGTCCGAGGAATCGTTGACGAAGATGGTCAGCGGCGAGGTGCTGTGGGCCATCCCGACGAAGGTGACGTCGATCGGCACGCTCCCGTTCACCACGCCGAGGGTCGTCCCGTTCCCCTTCGACAGGAGCTCGCTCTCGCATCCCAGCGTGTCGTTCCAGGTGAGGTACAGCCCGTTGCAGCTCGACACGTTGGAGTACAGGGAGATCACCGAGACGACCACGAGATAGCCGAACGTGCTCTGGGGCAGGAAGAACACCTGCGCGAGGGATTGCTGGAAGGCGGAGGCGTTGTCGCCGGTCAGCACCATGCTGTCGTAATAATCGCTCACGATGCCGCTCATCGCCCCGGTGGGGTTCGCCGGCAAGATGATCGGCATCAGGACCCGGCTCGCGGAGCCGGGCTCGCTGGAGAGGAAGGTGCTGTGCACCTCATCGACGAACCCACCGCCGCTGGTCGGGTCCCGGACCTGGCAGGGGGTCTGGTAGCTATTGAGAGTCGGATAGGGAGGCGGCAGGTTGTTGGGCCCGATCAGGCCGTAATCGGGCATCTGGTTGCACGGAGGGACCCCCCCGAGGGGAACCGTTGGAGGAGCCGTATGGGGGCCAAGGCCGCCCCGGACCGGAGCCGTCGGCCGCACGGCCGGAGTTGTGGCGGCCGTCGAGGTCGGGGCGAACGGGTGCGAACTCGCCGGGACCGCTCCGATCGGGGGGAACATCGAGAGCAGGGTCACCAAGGTGAGCACGAGGACCGCCCCGGCAAGCGCCGGGCCGCGCGCGTCAGCTACCGGAGAGCTTCGGCGCTTCTCCCACGACATTCTCCCCACCCCCTGGGACCTGAAATCGTCGTATAAACCTTTGGCCGTCAAAGTGGCGTACATCGTCGTGGACCGTCCCCCGAACTGCATGCGCTGGAGCACCTCCTCCGGGTCCTACCTATGGGTCCTTCCGGCCGCCGGGGGGGTACACCACGAAGCTCGGCATATTCTTGAGGGTCTCCCGCCGACGCCGCCGGCCCCCCGGTCCGTCGGGATGCTGGTACCACGCCTCATAGGCGTAGACGGAGAGCGCCCCGCCCACGATGGTGAGGACGTACGGTAGGTAGATCGCGATACCACTCTTCCCCAGCGCCGAGGCGACCTTCCCCGAGGCCGCGAAGCCGAGGTACACCCCGCCCAGGAAGAGAGCCGCCCCGAGCAGCATGAGCGCGAGCCAGCTCTTCGCGTCGAGGTCGATGGCGGGGGACCACGGGAGCTCGGTGGGGGGGCCGGCCCGAGTGGGGCCGCCGGGCGGCTCCTCGCTCGCCGACGCCAACGGTCCTCTCCCCCCTCCTCAGCGCTCGGAGGGGTTCCCTCCCCCCCCGAGCGGCCGAGCCACCTAGGCTCGTGTACCATACATCCGGATGAACTCCTCGGCCCACGCCAGCGTTTCGGGAGTGATGCTCGACTTCGCTTTCGACACGGCCGTCAGCAGGTTGTCCATGCGGATCCCGACGATCTCGCTCTTCGGTTCCGGAGCGCCCGGCACGACCGGCGCCGGCATGAAGAGCCCCGAGGCGCCCGGAGCGGTGGTCGCTTCGCTCACCAGCTGCTCGCGCAAGGCGATGAGCTTCGCCTCGTCGACGCAGTTGGCGATGTCGGCCCCGCTGAACCCATCGGAGCGCCGGGCGAGCTCGCCGAAGTCGACGGCGCCTTCCACGGGCACCCCCTTCATGTGGATCCGGAAGATGTCCTGGCGCGCCTGAAGGTCCGGCGGCGGCACGTAGAAGATCTTGTCGAACCGACCCGGACGCAGCAGCGCCGGGTCCAGGGTCTGCGGCCGGTTCGTCGTGGCGATGATGATGACCTTATCCTTCGGCCGAAGGCCATCCATCTCCGTCAGGAACTGGCTCACCGCTCGCGAGACCTCGGGCGTCCGCATCGAGTCCTTGGAGGCGAGCGCATCGATCTCGTCGAAGAAGACGATCGACGGCGCGTTCTCTCGAGCCCGGTAAAGGACGTCTCGGACCGCGGCCTCCGACTGACCCGCGAGGGCGCTCACGAGCTCCGGTCCGCTCACGATCTGCATCGGAACGTTGAGCTCGTTCGCGGCGGCCCGCATGACGTGCGTCTTGCCGCAGCCCGGCGGTCCGAACAGGAGGATCCCTCGTCCGCTCTTGATCTTGTAGCTCTCCATGAGCTCCGGGCGGGTGAGGGGCAGCTCGACGTACTCCCGGATCGCCTGCTTGATGTCCGTGAGCCCGCCGACGTCGTCCCAGTGCACGACGATCTTGCGCTCCATGCGCTGGACCTGGTGCATCTTCCGCTCGTAGTCGAGCTTCATCGTCTCGTAGTCGGAGATCATCCTCAGCGAGATCGACGGCTTGATCCGGGGCATCACCTGGTTGAAGTCGTCCATCCCGATGGTGCTGTCCACGCCGGTCATCATCGACCGCCGGACGGCGATCGTCGCCGCCTCTCGGACGAGGTTCGCCAGGTCCGCTCCGCTGAACCGCTCGGTCTTCTTCGCGATCTCCGCGAGGTCGATGTCCCCGGCGACGGGCCTTCCCGCGAGGTGCACATGGACGATCTCCATGCGCTCGTTGAAGTCCGGGGGAGGGACGTAGATGATCTTGTCGAGCCGGCCCGGTCGCATCAGCGCCGGGTCGATGAGGTCCGGCTTGTTGGTCGAGCCGATGACGATGACGCCCGCGGACTTGTCGATACCGTCCATCTCGCCGAGCAGGATGGAGAGGAGACGCGGCGTCACATCGTCGGCGGTGTACATGTCCCGGCGCTTGGCCACGGCATCGAGCTCATCCATGAACAGGATGCACGGCGCCCGCTCTCGGGCGGTCCGCAACAGCTCGGCGACCCGGTTCTCCGACTCTCCGTACCACTTGCTCATCAGGTCCGAGCACTTGATCGAGATCATCTCGACCCCGAGCTCGGTCGCGAGCGCCTTCATCAGCATCGTCTTCCCGCAGCCGGGCGGGCCGAACAGCAGGAGCCCCTTCGGCGGCTCCAGTCGGTAGCGCGTCGTGACGTCCTTGCGCATCAGCGGGATGATCATCGATTCCTTGATGTCCGCCTTCACATCGTGGAGGCCGCCGACCATCTCGAAGGTGACCTTCTGCAGGCCCTTCATCTCGGCGACCCGCGTTCCCACGCTCGTCGCTCCGAGTCGGCTCGTGAAGTACGCCTCGAAGACGTCCTTGATCACGAGCGAGCCCGCCGCCACCGTGAGCATCGCGGGGATGAACAGGACCCCGGCGAGACCGATGAGGACGTTGTTGGTCAGTCCGCTCGTGTAGCTGAACGCCATGGTGCCGATCACCGTCACGCCGCCGAGCACGGCGCCCGCGACGATGGAGGAGCGCGCGAGGTTCCACTGAGTCTGCGCCTCCCGCTCCTTGAGCGACCAGACGAGGAACCAGGCCGCGAAGCACCACGCCCCCACCTGGGCGAGGGGGATCGCCATCTGGCCGATGCCGCCCGTGCCTTGGAGGAGGACGCTGAAATCGGGGCTCAGGAGGTTGGAGTACGCCGAGCCGATCGAGGTGAGCGAGAAGTACGGGATCGGGAGCGTGGGAAGCAACGCGGCCGAATGGCCTGCCACCAGGGAGTGCGTGGTCGACCCTCCCGGCCCGGCCAGGTAGCCGAACAACGGCAGGTTCCCGAGCGTGACGAACAACGTGATCAACAGCCCGCCCGCGACCGCGACCGCGAGGCCGAGGTACAGCGAGAAGATCATGGCCATGAACACCGGTACGGTGAACGACAGACCCACCGGGGCGAGGAAGAGCATGAACAGCGCGCCGAAGGCGAACCTCCAATCCACGAGCCCCGCGTACAGCACCGGGATCGTCGCGAACAGGAAGATCAGCCCGAGCGCCCCGCTCTGGTAAGCGACTTCCGGCACCACGAGCAGCGTGAGCACGAGGAGCGCGAGCTGCGGGTACTTCCAGGCGAGCAGCATGACGGCCGGGACGAAGAAGAAGATGACGTACGGCCACGGATAGAAGGGGAATAGGAAGCCGCCGAAAGCGGTCGCCGCCCCCATGAGGCCCACCACCAGGTTGTGGGGGTCCTTCACCTGCTGGCGCACCCAGCGCTCGAGGGGCACCCCGAACAGGACCGAGGCGACCATCACGATGGCGCCGACGATCATCAGGAAGTAGAACAGATAGTCATACTGCCAGTTCGGTTGCGGTTGGATGTACTGGGAGCCGATCGCCACCGCGGCGAGCCCGGTGGGCCCGCTCGGGGAGATCGCCGCGTGGGTCGCGTCGGCCGCGGCATCGAGCGTGGTGTAGCTCAGGGATTGGTAGACCCCGCCCGGGAGCTGCGACTTGACCACGGTGAAGGTCATGAGCACCGTGGCACCGGCGCTCAGCCAGGAGATCTGCCCCTGGAAGGTGCCGAACAGGTCCTGGGCGACCGTCGACTGGGTGGTCCGTTGGTTCGCCGGCTCGTTCGCGATCGACGCGAACGTGAGGAGGGTCAATCCGGTCGAACCGTTGTACTGGACCGTTTTCACCGTGTCCTTGATGTACACGGTCGAGCCGAGCGCGGGGGGACTCAGCAAGCGCACGACGTGCACGGCAGGGTTGCCGGTCCACATCTGCGCGTCGGTGGAGGTGATGAACGAAGCGGCGGTCTGGGTGTGGGCGATCGAAGGGTAGAACGCCACGAAGAGGCCGAGGCCGCTCCCGAGCAGCAGGATGCCGGCGATGAACATCGCGAGGAAGGTGCGCCGACCGGGGGAGCCCGGAGCCGGGCCGAAGCCTCCGGCCCGCGCCGGAGGCGTGCGCGGGGGAGCCTTCGCGGGCGGGGCGCTCTTGGCCTTCGGCCGGATCGCCGTCGCCGCCGCCGGTCGCTTCGCCGGGGCGATCGCGCCCTTCGGCGCCGCCGGCTTCGCTGTCGCACCGGTCTTGGCCGGTACGGCCGCGGGAGCCCGCTTGACCGGGGTCGTCGGGGGGACGGCCGTGGCGGCCGCCGCGGGCGCAGGGCTCGCGGGGGCCGGCGGGTTCGTCGCCGGGGTGGTCGTCTTCGGTGGGTTCGCGGTTCCGCTCATCGCTCTCTCTCCTTCCTCCGAGTGATCACAACGTGATACGCCGCTGTTCCTCTTCCATCCGCTTTCGACGTTCGAGGAACCACGGCAGAATCATGGCCAAGGATATGCTCGCGGCGGCGAGGCCCACGACCGCCGTGATGGGCAGGATCGGCAACGCAGATTGGGAGGACTCCGACACCCCCGTCGAAGCCACGTAGAAGACCACGGTGAACGGCGTCTGGTTGGTGAGGTCGACCGTCGCCGAGTAGGTGCGGCCGAACACCTGGACGTTCAGCACATAGTCGCCGAGCCCGATGGTCAGGTAGTTCGAACCCTGGTTCGGGACCACCGGCGCGCCGAAACCGAGCGGGGTCGCCTCGTACGACTCCGACCAGCTACCATTCGACAGCGTGAACGGGAAGGACGCCACCAGGCCCGTGCCCGCCACGTCGAGCGCTTCCCAGAAGAAGACGGTCCGTCCCGTCGGGTACGGCTGGGCCGGAGCGTGGCCCGCCGAGTAGGTGATATTGTCCGAGAACACCGGCGTGTTGTTGATATCCTTCGCCTCCACGAAGAAGGTCAAGCTCGAGCCGGCCGGAAGTCCCGGAATGATGCAGTACGAGGTGTTCTGGGTCGCGGCGACCATCGAGAGCACGCCCGAGTGAGTGCCGAGCCCGTCGTTGAAGACGAAGTCGATCTGACCGGAGCTGATCGTGATGTTCTGCTGGGTCTCATGGATGGTGACGTTCACCGGCTGGCCGGCTCCTACCGCCCCGGGGGCCGGGGGAAGGACGTTCGGCACCGTGGTCAATTCCATGTTCGCGCTCAGCGCTTGGTTGCGCGAGTTCCACCCGCCTCCCCGGGACCAATTGAACGTGTACATCGGCGAGTACAACCGGTCGATGGCCCCGCCTTCCCAGGGGAGATAAGCGGTGACGTTGAACTCCACGGTGGAATTCGGGTAGGGCCCGATAGGGTAGGCGAGCTGGACGGTCGTCTGGTTCGTGGCCACGAACGGTTCGCTGCTGGTGGAGACGATGAGTCCGTTCTGGAGCACGTTCCAGTACAGGATCGCTTGAGGGATGGTCCCCACCGCGAGGCCGGGCGGGGCGATCGCCGTCATGATGACCTGCAACGACTGGTGAGAGTTCGGGTCGAGCGGAGGGGTGCCGAACACGTTGGGCGAGGTCGTCAGCTCGACGCTGCTGGCGAAATCGGGGGAGACCCACGGGCTACCGACGTCGAAGATCCACGTAGCGTAGTCACAGGCCTGCAGCGACGTCGAGGAACATCCCATCGGGAAGCTGTACTCGTTCGCCGAGTAGATCGTCTCCGGCGTCGAATTGAGCGCCGTCACGGTCAGGTTGAACCCGACGGTGTCCCCGGGCCAGAAGTATCGGTAATCATCGAAGAAGAACACGGCCTTGTTGGGCGAGGTGGTGTTGATGAGCATCTGACGGAGGGCGCCCCCCGCCGAGGGGTCGTACCCGAAGATCGCTTGCGTCACGTTCTGAACGGGCCACTGGGTCCCCCAGATCGTCACGTTGGCGTAGACGATCGGTCGGTCCGTCGAGATGTTCATCCAGAACCCGGGCGCCCACAGGGGGATCGAGTTGGTGACCGGCTCGACGCTGAAGTTCGGAAGCGCCCCCACTCCGGGGATCGAGAAGGTGACCTGAACGTCGTTGAAGAAATTGTTGCTGTGCCAGCCGGGATTCGCCTCGGGCTGGGAAGCGGCCGGCGCCGCGCTCTTTGCCGCCGGCAGCACCCGCGCGGCCGGGGGGACGAGCGGTCCGGCGGCGGACGCCGGGAAGTGAACGACCACGCCCCCCACGGGAGAGCCCGGAGAGTACGAGGTCGCCCGACCGCTGACCGGCAAGGCCAGGCCGGAGAGGAACAGAACGGCCACGAGGCCGACCAGGAGCGCGCCCTGCAGGACGGTGCGTAGGAAGCTCATAGCGTCACCCGCTTCTCCTGCTCCTTGCGGCGCTTGGCGATGTCATTCCACCAGTACAGCAGGGGAACGACCGCGAGGACCGCCGCGCCCAGCCCGATGAGCGGGAGGAGCAGGATCTGCCAATCGATAGGGGGTTGAGGCGAGAAGGCGGGGCCGGGCCCGGTGGTGTTGAGCCAGAAGAACAGCTCGTTGCCCAGCCGGGGGTCCCAGGATTGCACCACCGTATAGGTCGACGTCTGGACGAGCGTCCCGGTGAACGTCGAGGGGTTACGGAGCGTCACGGACACCGAGATCCCGGAGCTCCCGCGATCGCCCGGGTAGAACGTCGGGTCGACGACCGTAACGTTGTAGGTGATGTTGGCGGGCAAAAGGAGCGGGGAGAACTGGGCATTGGTGTTGTTCGGATAAGCGACCCCGAAGACGGCGTGCGTCTCGATATCGATGTAATTGCCCGAGCCAGTGAAGGCGACGTCCGCCGAGGGGGCGAACCGGCCCGAACCGTTGTCGTAGACGTACACCCAGAGGAAGGTGAGACTGGGAGCGATCGTCGGCACGAGCGAGTTGAACGTCTCGATGCTGTACCCGTACGTCGGGGAGACCTCGAGAGTGTTGATGAAGTCCCACGCGAGGACCGTGAAGTTGAGGTAGCCGCCTATGGGGATCCCGGGAAGGCGACCCGTAAAGCTCGTCGAGTTGATGCGGCTCATGAACACGGTGCCCGTCGCGGACTCGCGGAGCTGAGGGAGCTCGAAGATGTAGGAGAGCTCCGCCGTCAGGATCGCCGTCCCGGGGTTCCGGCTCGTCAGGAGCACGGAGACGTTGGTGTCCGGAGCGAGCGGAGTGCCGGCGGCGAGGCCCTCGCCCACGCTCGCCGGGGTCGTCGTCACCTCGAGGTCATCGGAGAATATCCCGGAGGTGAACGTCCCGTTGCCGTTGACCGTGAAGGAGTACGTGGGCGTGACGATCTGGTCCGGGCCGTAGGCGAAGTGGTAGCCCGCGACGTTGTCGTAGGCGACGATGGAGTACTGCACCACGGTCCCCGGCAGCTGGGTCATGGCCGTGGACATCGTCGCGGAGGCGGTCTGACCGGCCGTCCCGGCGATCGCGTTGAGGGAGAAGTCGTACACCGCCGAAGCGAGATGGCTCCCGTTCGGCAACGCCGCGGAGACCTCCAGCCACGCTTCGCCGATCTGGCTACTCGCCAACAGGTCCGCCTGCGTGGTCTCGATCGTCACCTTGACCGTATCGTTCCAATTAGGGACGACGGGATTCTGCAGAACATTGAGGTCGAGGGTCGCCGCGTCGGGCCCCCCGTACTGGTAGGCCCCGAAATACGGCGAGAACGCCCACGCACCCTGGGTGATGTAGTGGAACACCGGGCTGAGGACGTGGCTATAGTGGCCCGTGCCGTTCTTGTGGACGAGGTACACCCACCAGCTGACGAACTCGCCGGGGAAGAACTGCGGAGAGCCGGAGACGTTGCTGCGGATGGTGACGTTGTACCAGAACTTGTAGGTCGCGTTGGTCACGCCGTTCTGAGGGCCGGCGTAGCAGGCGGTGTTCTGGTTCGCGTTCCACATCGTCCCATCGGCCTGGGACATGTACGGCACGCCGTTCCAGAGGGTCCCGGTGACGTTGATCCGGATCGGCGTGATGTTCGTGCACGCCGTGGGGGCGCCCTGCCAGGTGAGGGGGAACTTGGACTTGATGAAGAAGTTCAGGGTCGAGTTGGGGGGCGGGAGGACCGAGGAGGTCAGGTTCCCGGGTCCGGGGACCACGTCGTAGGAATGGATGGCGGCCGAGATGCAGACGCTCGCGTTGATCTTGTAGCAGGTGAGGTTGTCCGTGGGGTTGCCCGTCACGGAGGGGGCGGCCGCCTCGGGTCTCGCCGCGGGGGCGGCGGTCGGGGGTCCGCGGAGCATCCCCGTCGTCCGCGCCATCGAGGTAGGACCGAGCGGGGTCGCCGCGGTGTGAACCACGGCCGGATTCGCGGCCGTCGAAGCGATGCCGGGCAGCAGCAGGATGAGGGCGAGCAACGTGGCCAACACGAACATCCGGAACGCGGCGGTCATCGTACGTCGAGGGACCCCGGGGGACCTGTGTCGCAAGCTCATAGAGTCAGCCTCTGCCTGCCGAGCGGAGGAGTCTACCGCGGATGGGTCTGGGCGAGTAGATTCGACCGTAGCAAGCCTCAAGGATTTCCGCGGGGTAGGACGCCTGCATGGTTATAGACTTCTGCCTCCCGAGTCCCAAATTTCTTACCGAGACGTTTCCGGCTGGGGGTCATTCTCCGACGGGCAAGCCCGAAAGAAACGAAGGGAAGCTGGCGCACGGTTCCCCGCCCCGTACGGGTCGCTCATCCGCGCATCTTCGCCGATCGCACCGGCAACGTTCCCCTTCTTAGGCCCCTGCCTGCCCGCTCCTTATTCGAATCGGCCGATGCTCGGCGCCGAGCTCGAGCTCAGCGCCGCGTCGAACTTCGAGGAGACCTTCTTCCCCGAGAGCGCCGCCACCGCCATCGAGATCGGTCGGT
>Ga0326727_10023412_pt1 | contig 11786 bp, 7 predicted proteins | sample MB2enrmetagenome_FD_207643 | JGI IMG/M metagenome (GOLD analysis project Ga0326727, IMG submission 207643) | Lab enriched peat soil microbial communities from McLean, Ithaca, NY, United States - MB29MY | ecosystem: Environmental > Terrestrial > Soil > Wetlands > Peat | place: USA: New York... | reverse complement strand
CCAAGGATTCCTGGGCCTTAGTTCATGCTTAAATCAAAAACCGGTTGACAGGCGGGCCTCCGTCCCCCGTCTGGAGGCGCACTGCCTCCTTCACCTCCCCAGCCTGCCGCTTTAGTCCGTCCAGGCAAAATCCCTGGGCCAACCCTTCAGGGGACTTTTAGAAGCCGCGAATCTCTTTCGCTTGACTATACCGCAGCCAGGGGCGCGAGTATATAAAGAAATGGATAAACCTCCAACATAAACCCAGGGCCGAATTTGGCAATTCGGCCCTGGCGATGCCCTGGCGGTTCCGAGGCAGATTATTTGGCGATTTCCCAGTTTTGCTCGAAGGATTTATCGTACAGGGTGTACAAAAAACCCATCAGCCGTCCCATCCCCGGCACGCCTTTTCCTGCTGCTTCCAATAGGTTATATAGATGGCCGGTGTGGAGAGAAATGTAAAAATAACATTTCTCCTCTTGAAGTAGTCTTAAGATATAGATTAATTCTTCCTAGAAAGAACTTCTTCATCACTATCTAGTATTCCCAAACATCTTGTATTAAACTTTCACTCATTTTACTAACTTTTCAACTTCTTCTACAATTTTAACTATTTCTTCATGAAAAGATGCTAAGTTTTCTTGAGAGATAAATTTAGATAAGCTATTATTAGCTTTGTTTAATAGCTCGTGTAGATAATCGTTTTCTCTTTTATAACAAAGAGTAGATCTGTTGAATTCTCCTTTGCTTACATAAGTATCACAAAGCCATTGATTTTCATATATTGGTTTAGACTTACAAAATGGACATTTATTTTCTAGTTTTTTCATCATTCCACCTCTGCTTTTAGTAAGTTATTAATAATCAGAGATTATGCGGCAGTCTGGGCCACCCCAGTCAAGAAACAGTTTTGGGGCCCTTTGCATCGAGGTGAACCCCGGCAAATTTCGTTTATTATAGCCGAATTGACATGCAGAAAGCAACATAGCACAAAATTTCAAAAATTTGTCAACTAACACACTCAGGCAAAGGCGGCGTCGGCCCGCAACCAGAAAAGCTTGAAGCTGGCCCGGGCACGCTCCACCTTGGGCTTGAAGAACTCAAGGGCGCCATCATCGGAATGGACATTTCCTGGTCTAAGTTTGGCCCCCAGGCAGTCGCCATCGCTGCTAAAGGCAAAAAGCGGATGGAAACAGTTCTGGCAAAATGGCCATTGTAGGCCACCCCCTCCTGTTTGCCATACGCTGGGTCCTCGGTGGAATCCAAGTCGATGATCAGGCGCTTTTTGTTCTTCCTTTTCAGGAGGGCGTCGCTGGCTTGGGTGAGAGCGCCGTCCAGGGCTTCTAAACCCCTAGCCATATGTCACTTCCTGAATAGAATGGTTAAGGCCTAGGCTGAAAATAAGATTAGTTTACGGAGTTTCAAGGGCAGATATCTTTCTCTTTTGCCTTGTTAACTTTTTTACAAGGTCAGGGATCTTTCAATCCGGGCTTTTAATGCCCTCAGGACGCCTTAAGCGGCTCTTTTCGGTGGAGGTTTCCTGGCGGCCGCGCCCCTTGCCGCGTCTTGATTATGCGCTGATCGTGGCAGCTGCACCTGCGGGTTAATCATCCCGCCGGGTAATCAAGATAAAAGGGGAAAATATATTTGTGGAAGACGAACCGAATTTGCCCATTTAAAAGCGGAAAAGGGTAAAGATAACCAGCAGAAAAATTTTCAAAGGGGTTTTCGGGCTTTTATCAATTAGTCTTGAGTTTTGGATTATTGAGCCTGCAAAAATCCGCGTAATACATAGCTCAGGATTTTTGCCATTGGTGGGACCCACTCACGATGTTTTGGTCTAACATCGGCGCCACCGATTGCCATATAAATTTTCTGCCCCTTAAGGTAGAATCATCTCTTCAATTTTAATGGCTTGTCACAACAAATCAGACACTCCTTTACTTTACAAGCCTTAGCTCCTTCCGTTAAGCAGTCGCATTCTTTTACAATTTTAACTTCGAGTCCGCACTCTTCGCAGACCCAAACTTGATTCAATTTTAGTTCGGAACAGCATGACATCGGCCTTACCTCCTTATTTGATCCGCTTTTCGATCTCTCCCCGGCCATTATTGCTTCCTAGGTCCTTCTTTTTTAGCAGTGCAGAAAGATCGCCATTGATATCGCTTTAGCCTGGTTCCCCTGCTGGTGATGCCTTAAATCTAATAATGGTATGATAATCTCCCTGTCCCATCTCCGCAGTAATTATTCGGTAACCAGGCCGCCTTAAGTCCGATAGGTAACTGAAATTATGCGGCAATCCAGCCCTATCTCCCTCCATACTCCTCCGAATGATCTCTGTGTCTCTTATAGTCATTCAAATATTTCCTGGCAAGCCCCTTTGACTGGATAATCAACAAATTCTCTGCATTATAATCTTCAGCAACCCGAGTAAAATTGAAGGGGGATTTCCGGTGCCCTCTCCGGCAGGGACCCATCAAGCCCGACGGGGGCGAGTGCCTCCCCTGGTTGAACCGGCTCAGCCGACTGACGTCGGCGCCCCTGGGCTCCGTGATCCAGCAGGCGGCTCAGTTGTCCCGGCCGGGGACGCCTGCCTTCCCGGGGTCAGGGTCTGATCTGCACCGCCTGGCGAGGCGGGCATTGCCCCGTATTCAAGGGCCGACGCCCACTTTGGCGCAGACTGTGGTGAAGCACTGATAAACCTTGGTCTGAAAGTAAAAAAGGCTGGCTCACCTCCAGATGGCCAGGCCCTGCCCCTCCCCCATCCCCCTCCAGTTGTCGTATTTGACCCAGCGGTGTGCTATAATGTGCCATAAGCCCCAGAGCTCTGTTTAATTGGATGGGGCTGTTTTGTTTATTATCTGGTGTAGGTTCCACCGGCCAGCAGAGTACACCAAGATCAATCGACTGGCTCACATCACCTGAAAGCCTATCGCGGTCTCAGCAGCGAAAAGTCCCCAATTGCCCGGTGAACCAATTTAAAGACCGTTTATGAATCAAGACGTGCAGCTATTTACCTTTACGGTTACCGCGGTGTTCCTGGAGGCCGCCCCCTTTTTGCTCTTGGGAGCATTGCTTTCGTCTATTTTTGAGGTTTACCTGCCAGCGGATCACCTTGAAAGGTATACATTACATACTATCGGATTTTAAAATAGGCAAAGGCTTATCTTTCTTCTCATCGAATCTTTGTCTTGAGGAAATCTTCATGGCCATCAAAGGGTTGCTTTGCTTGTGGTTGGCTGGGATGCTTATCGTTATGGTCGGGTGTAGCGAAAAGACCCAACCCCCAGGGAAAGAAGTGCGGTTGATTCCAATGCAGGATTTCTTCCGGAACCCGGAGAAAGCCGGATTCAAAATTTCTCCCAATGGGGAGTACCTCTCTTTCCTGATGCCCTGGCAGCACCGACTCAATATCTTTGTCCAGAGAATCGGGGAAGAACAGGCAGTTAGAATTACGGAATCAACTCAACGGGATATCACCGACTATCTCTGGGCCAACGATCAGCGGCTCATGTACCTGATGGATCGGAACGGCGACGAGAACTACCGGGCCTACGCAGTCAACCGCGACGGTTCCGGCCTCAAGGAGCTTACGCCCTTTGAAAATGTCCGGGTCGGCATTATTGATGAGCGGGAAGATATCAAAGACGAAATCTTGATCGGCATGAATAAACGGAACCCGAAAATTTTCGATGCCTACCGGCTCAACATCTATACCGGCGAATTGAAGATGGTGGGGGAGAACCCGGGCGACATTTCGGAATGGCTGCCCGATAACGCCGGCCAGCTCCGAGTGGCGGTGGCCACCGATGGGGTCCACGAGACCCTGCTCTACCGGAAAACCGAAACCGGCCTCTTTAAACCAATCGTCACCAACGACTTCAAGGATACCTTAGCGCCTCTGTTTTTCACTTTCGATAATCAAAATATTTTTGTGTCTTCTAACCTGGGCCGGGATAAGCAAGCGATTTACCGCTACGATATTGAAAAGGGCAAACTGCTGGATCTGATCTACGAACATCCGGAGGTGGATGTCCAAGTGCTCTTGCGGTCAAAGGCACGCCAGGTCATCACCGGGGTTTCATTCTTTACCAATAAGCGGCAATATTATTTCTTCGATAAAGCCCGGAGACAGATGCAGGAGATCCTGCAAGAGCAGTTGCCCGGCTACGAGGTGGTGGCGGGGGAGATGGGCAGAAACCTGCAAAGCAAAGATGAAACCAAGGTAATCGTCCGCACTTACAGTGATAAATCCCTGGGGGCGTATTACCTTTACGACCAACTGAATCACGAGTTGAAAAAACTGGCAGACGTCAGTCCCTGGCTTAAAGAAGTTGAGCTAGCCAATGTGCAACCGATCCAATACCGGTCCCGGGATGGCCTTACCATTCATGGCTATCTGACCCTCCCCAAGGGGATAGAACCGAAAAACTTGCCGGTGGTCGTCAATCCCCACGGCGGACCCTGGGCCAGAGACCATTGGAATTTTGATCCTGAGGTGCAATTCTTAGTCAACCGCGGGGTAGCGGTGTTGCAGATGAACTTCCGAGGATCTACCGGGTATGGCAAAGCCTTCTGGCAGGCGGGCTTCAAACAGTGGGGCCGCCAAATGCAGGACGACATCACGGACGGGATGCAATGGCTGATTCAACAGGGCATCGCCGATCCCAAGCGGTTGGGGATCTATGGGGGCTCTTATGGAGGATATGCTACGTTGGCAGGCGTAACCTTTACCCCGAACCTCTATGCCTGTGGAGTTGATTACGTTGGCCCCTCCAACCTCTTCACCTTGCTGGCCTCCATTCCTCCTTACTGGGGCCTGGAACTCCAGAAGTTTTATGAGATGGTGGGGGACCCGGTGAAAGACAAAGAGTTGCTTACGGAAGTTTCTCCCCTATTTCATGCTGAAAGGATCAGGGCGCCGTTGTTCGTAGCCCAGGGAGCCCATGATCCGCGAGTGAAAAAAGCGGAGTCCGACCAGATCGTCGCGGCCCTCAAAAAGCGTGGCATCGAGGTACTTTACATGGTTAAAGATAACGAAGGCCATGGCTTCCAAAACGAAGAGAACCGCTTTCAGTTCTATCGGGCCATGGAAGAGTTTTTTGGCAAACATCTGGGTAGCAAGGTAGAAAAGCGAGACGTACCCAAGGCGCCATAGACCGGCGGCCTGTAAAAGCCCTTACGTATGCAGGGTTCGGTTTGCTAAGCCAGATCTGGCTGGCGGGCTGACATAACCGCCAATTTGCGGGGAAGATTCCTCCGGGGAGAAATTTCTTTTTAAGTCCAAGGAGACATGTCATGCGTGAATTCAAAATCGCCGCCATCCCGGGTGATGGCATCGGCAAGGAAGTTGTGGCTGCCGGCCTCGAAGTTCTCGAGGCGCTTGCCAAGCACGACGGTGGCTTCCGCTTGCACGTCGAGTCCTTCGACTGGGGATCGGACTACTACAAGAAGCACGGCGCCATGATGCCAGAGAATGGCGGTGAGACGCTAAAGAAATTCGACGCCATCTACTTCGGGGCGGTTGGCGCCCCCGATGTGCCCGACCACATCACTCTATGGGGGCTTCGTCTCAACATCTGCCAACCGCTCGACCAGTACGCCAATGTCCGCCCTACCCGCATCCTCCCCGGCATCAAGAGCCCGCTGGGGAGGGTCAAGCCCAAGGATCTAGACTGGGTTATCGTCCGCGAGAATTCCGAGGGCGAGTATTCCGGCCAAGGTGGGCGTTCCCATCGAGGCTTTTCTGAGGAGGTCGCCACCGAGGTAACCATCTTCACCCGGGCCGGCGTCAACCGCATCATGCGTTTCGCCTTCGAACTCGCCCGTTCGCGGCCGCGCAAGCTACTGACCGTCGTCACCAAGTCCAATGCCCAGCGTTATGGCATGGTGATGTGGGACGAGATCGCCGCTGAGGTCGCTGTCGAGTTTCGCGACGTGACCTGGGACAAGATGCTGGTCGACGCTATGACCATGCGGATGACCTTAAAGCCAGAAACGCTCGACACCATCGTGGCGACCAACCTCCACGGCGACATTCTGTCCGATCTGGCTGCGGCGCTGGCCGGTTCGCTCGGCATCGCGCCAACCGCGAACCTCAACCCCGAGGGCATATTCCCGTCCATGTTCGAGCCGATCCACGGCTCGGCCTTCGACATCGCTGGCAAGGGCGTTGCTAACCCGATCGGAACCTTCTGGACTGGCTGCATGATGCTTGATCATCTAGGCGAGAAAGCGGCTTCCGCCCGGCTGATGCGGGCGATCGAGCGGGTGACCGCCGATGCGTCGCTGCACACGCCCGACCTCGGTGGCATGGCGACCACGCGAAAGGTCACCGATGCGGTGATCGCTGCGATCCAGGGCGACAATGAGTAGGCGCAGGCTGTTCTCAGTTATAAACAGGTTCAAAAGCTTTACATGCAGCTAAACCAGCCTTATATTTCATCCAAAAGGCGATTAAGCCCAGATTGTTCTTCCTTATAACATTGGGCGGTATCGACCGGATCTGCTGCCACAGCAAGTGCTGAGCACCGGTCCTCTTGAGAGCGATAGCAATGACACGCAATACCCAAATCCCCGGCATCCTCTGCGTAGGTTCAGCTTTGCCCGATCCGCCGTTCGAATTCATGGACGGTGCGACGCCAACGGGCTTCGACGTTGAGCTGATGCAGGCGATTTGTGGCGACCTCGGTCTGGAATGGCGGCTCCTTCACTACACCGGAGTGGATTTCAACGGGATCTTCGACGGGTTGGCCAACGGCTCGTGGGATTGCGTGGCATCGGGCGCGACGATCACGCCCGAACGCCAGGCCCTCGCCACCTTCTGCTCCCCATACTTCGAGTCCGGCCAAAGTCTCGTCTGCAATATCAAGAAGTCGCCGAAGGTGCACTCCGTTGACGATCTAAGCCAGATGGTCATTGGCGTCCAGCACGGCAACACCTCCGAACCGGTAGCACATCTCCTGAAGGCGCATGGCCGCGTGAGAGACGTTCGCACCTATGCCTACCACGAAATTGGCATGATGCTGGATGATCTAGAAGCCGGGACGATTGGTGCGGTAATGAAGCTGGCCCCGGTGATGCATTGGCTAATCCGAAATCGCCCTGCCCTCAATGTGGTACAAGAAGGCATCACCAAAGAGAAGCTGGGCATAGCAGTGCGATTGGGAAACGATGCCTTACGCCAAGCCATCGATGAGGCCCAGGAGCGGTTGGGCCAACGCGGGGTTCTGGGCAAACTCACGAAGAAATGGTTACAGCCATGATTCGTTGCCTCCCCTTGTTCACCGGGTCCGACGGCTGGTCACCCGTCGAAGAAACTCAGACCCCATGGCACTTCGGCCGCAAAACCAGATTCCCATGTTCTATAAGTTCACTATCATATTGGTCCCCAGGGGGACTCCATGCCACTTATTTCAATCTGCGGATCATATATACAAGTATTCGTATTCTTTGAGAAGGTTCGATTATGGCAAGTAACTCGCTATAAGCTTGAAATAAAAAATAATTTTTATTACAAAATTTTATTACATTTTATTGATTTTTTCCATCTCTTCGTCCCAAGCCTCCAGAAGCTGTTGCAAGGCGATGTCGTTGGTAATCTTGTCAAACTTACCAAAAAACTCTTTAATGCTTTTAATTCTGCACTTCTGGCCATATTCCTCGGCCTCGGTAACGTCTGCCCTCAGTAGGTCGCCAGCCATGAATTTACCTAAGTAATAGTAGGCGCCCCATTGATCTGGATCGAAAAACTGGTCTGCCGTAGATTCATGGGGAAAGGAGGGGTGGTAAGTCTTATAGGCGTAGCTATCACTTTTTTCAATTACCTCTTTTTTCCACCTTTTTGGAGGCCGCATGGAAGATTTCAGGTAGATCAACAGTCCAGGTATCCGGTAAAATTGTTTTTCGGGCTCCTTACCCGGCAAATCCTCAATGTCCGCAATGACAAAATGGGATTGCGAAAAACCTTCCGAAGGGAGGGGCCGGATAAAGGTTTCCGGATTTTGCCTGAATCTGATTTTAACCCCTAATTCATTTGTAGCCCGGGTCACTAAGTTATTCAGTTCGTCAAAGGCGTATTTTGAGTCAGCAGTAGCATCCACTGCCAGGATCAATTGGCAACCGCGGCGCAGTAGTTCGTAAACCGCAAGATTCTCGATGTGTCCGCCGTCTGACAGGTTCACCCGCCATCTGAGGGTATCTTTCAAACTTAGTAATTCTAAAATAAGATAATATGGCCACCAAGTTATATACTGGAACCACGCTGGGATCGTTCGTTTTGGACTCAGGGCCCAGTAGCCTATCCGTATATCAAGGAGCGTTAAGAGAAAGGCCACAACGCGGTTGCTTTTAGTACCCATATGGGGATTTAGGGCGGCACCCGACACTGCCACCGCCGTGGCCAGGGTCATATTTCGATAAACCGGACTGCTGGTTTCAATATATCCCGTCAGATGAGAGCCGCAATACAAGGGGGACAATAAAAAGTAATCATTGCTCATGGTACCTTTGAAGTTACGGTCCTTCCAATTAAACAGATTCAGGCAGGTGTTAATCAAAGGATAAGGGGCCCAGTCCGATTTCTCCGGCCCTATATCGGCTACTTTCAGACCGGTATCTCCCATCCCGGCAGTCCATAAGAAAGCCCTTCTAAGCCGGTCCCGATAAAACCGGTGCAGCGTGAGGATGTTGGGATTGGCAAACCATCCTGTCACAAATAATATTGCCAAGCTAATCTGCAACCTGGTGATATCTGAAGGCTTAGCCGTACTGGCTAGATGCAAGACCCACCAAAGCACCAGGACTAACAAGAGAATTCCTTCGTAGCCATTGAGAAAATCTGAAGACCAAACGAACTTGATGTTTCGCAGACCGTGGAAAAAGTAATGCCAGGCCAGGATAATTGCGGTCGCGCTCACGATGAGCACCGAAACTTTGAGCTCCTGAAACAAAGTCGGCAAACTTAAATGGTACAAAAGGTAATAAAAGGATTTGAAAAAATATATCACCACACCGGCCAGGGCTAACACCCAGACCCAATTCATGATTAGGCTGGCCGCCACGGCTCCCCACATCCGGAGCCTGCTCCAGGTTTTCTCCTTCAGGTCCCGGCCCGGAGCTAAATAATAAGCGAAATTTCTTAAAGCATCGATTTTATCTAGGGAAAATAATTTTGCATAAGCTCCTGGGCCGTCTTGCTTAAGACGGGCGTGCACGTAACCAGCAATATAGCCCCCGCCCGAGACACTCGAAAGATAATCCGCCCGTTCCAAAACGCCGCAAGTATTCAAAACCTCCAGCACCCCAAGGTTGAGCGTTGCAGAACGAATGCCGCCGCCTGATAGGGCGATTCCAAAGGAAGGTCCCCCTTGGTCTTCAGGGTGGTGCTTTTGCCGCTTTTGCTCGATGAGTTGCCATTCATCCGTAAAGATTGTCTTGAATTCCAGCTTCTCAGATTCTTCGGGGCTCATTTTAGGGGAAACCTCCTGCATCGACGGTAAACATCCCTGCTCTTCCCATTTTTGGAGGAAGGGGCTTATGGCTTGGAGATGCCCCTTTTTTGGACTAGTTTGAGTGGGAAAATTCGGCTTTTTGTTAACCTGTTCATGGTATATTCTACCTGCTCACTTGGCTTTTTATATAAATCATTGGAGTTACAATTTAGTTACAGACGCATTCAGAGAGCGGAAGGTAACTATTGGAAAACAGGGTTTATTTTTTTTATAAACTAGAGAGGTGAAATCAATGGTGGAAAATTTATGGTTGACTGACCTTGAGGGCGGGAAATTTTTGAAAAATTCCGGGGAAAAATACTCTGAAAAATGAGGAAGGCTTACCAGGAATGGGGTTTACCCTTCGCGGCTTAAATAAGTTCAAGGATTTTTTGATAAATGGCGGTAGTGGTCTGGTCAGGCTCCGTATGGTGTCATTGCCGCAGAGCTTGCCGACAGTCCACATAAACCTTGAGGGCTGCGTTGCGGTTCTTCTCTTTGCCCACTTCGGACTGTGCTTTCCAGGTCCCGCATACTGGTGATGGATTTGCCCCCGGAGCAAATCATCGGGGCGATGCGCCATGTGGAAGTTGATCGGGCGGAGGACCGACAGCTTACCAGAATGGTGGATTTCTGCTATTGATCTGCACCCGGCCAAAAAGAAAATCGTTGTAGATAGATGCATAGCTTAATTCGATATCACCCAACTTTTTAAATTTTGATCTCGTTCCTCACCACCCCCACACTCCACATGGCTTACCGTGTATAAAGGTGGGGCGCTTCCCTCTGGCCTTCCCTTTGAACCTTGAATTTTGCACCTTGAGCTAATTTCGGGGTCAATTGTCTCATCCTTGCTCATCCTTGCTGGAAATTTTTTGCTTTCTGGCTTACCCTAGTGGTATACGGATACGAACCGCTCGCCGCGGGGGGCGGCGGGCGGCGAAGCGGGACATAACCGGGACAAACATGGCACAAATTGGGGTTTAAAGGGGACCGCGGCGGCGGCTTCGCGGGGTAAAGTGAGCAATATAAGTAACTTTTGCGAGAAAGGTTGCGGAAATTTTTTCGTAGCGGCACAATTTCGCCCCCAAGGGCCCTGATTTGGGGGAAAAGGGTGAGCAAAAACGGCCGGTTGCTCCGAAAAAGCATGGAATATTAGTAACTTGGAGTGTGCACCAATTTATTTGCCCTAAATTCAGACCAGTACTGGATTTTTCGCCGCGGGGTTTGGTCCGGCTACCATTTTCGTACTCAAGGGGCTAAAAATTACCTTATACAAAGTTGCCATCTAACAGGTATTAAAATGTAGAGGCGAACTTTATGTTTGCCCCCCATCCCTGGGCGAACACAAGGTTCGCCCCTACGGAAAAAATATACATTTGATAACGAATTAGTATTATCTATCCCGATGATGAAACGGTTGCGAAAGTTTTTTGAGGAGGGGGCCGGGGCAGTGGCCCAGGGGTCCCGGCGGAGGAAACCTCTGGCTCATTACAGTGAGCGCCGCCGCGGCCGGCGGCGCCAATAATAAAGACCAGAACCGCCGAGGGCGGCGGTTCTACAAAAACTTTAATTCAGGAAAATTTATTTTCATGCCAGTCTCAAGAGGTCTCAGCCGCCGATACTTACCATGGGGCAGCCGGGAAAGGGAGCCGCGGCTCCGGCGGCCTGGGTGCGGGAAGTCTTTAATTGCAGGGCCTGCTGGAACAGGCGGCTCAGGGCGGCGTCCGGGGCGCCCTGGCGCAAGGGGGTCTTCAGGTCCAGTTCCGGGGCGGCGAAGAGGCAAGGCCGCAGAAAGCCGGCGGCGGTAAGCCGCAGGCGATTGCAGGTAAGGCAGTGGCGCTCGCTCACCGAGCTGATGAAGCCCAGCTCCCCTTTGAACCCGGGGACCCGAAAAATCCGGGCCGGCCCGGCGGTGGCCGTTTGGGGCACGGGCTTAAGGGGGCCCAGGGCGGCGAGCCGCCGGCGCACGGTGGCGATGGGCAAAAAATGGCGCTGCCAGCGTTCCTGGCCCATGGTGGGCATGAATTCGATGAATCGTACCTGGAAGGGATGGTCCCGGGTCAGCCGGGCAAACTCCAGCAGTTCGTCGTCGTTGAGGCCTTTCAGCGCCACGCAGTTGATCTTCAAGGGCCGGAATCCCAGGGACAGGGCGGCTTCGAGCCCGGCCAGGACGTCATTCAGGCGGTCACTACCGGTAAGGCTAAGATAGCGCGGCCGTTTCAGGGAGTCCAGGCTGAGGTTGAGGTGACGCAGCCCGGTGGCATAAAGCTCCGAGGCCAGCTCCGAAAGCAGCACCCCATTGGTGGTGAGGCA
>Ga0326727_10023411_pt1 | contig 11786 bp, 9 predicted proteins | sample MB2enrmetagenome_FD_207643 | JGI IMG/M metagenome (GOLD analysis project Ga0326727, IMG submission 207643) | Lab enriched peat soil microbial communities from McLean, Ithaca, NY, United States - MB29MY | ecosystem: Environmental > Terrestrial > Soil > Wetlands > Peat | place: USA: New York... | reverse complement strand
GTGCCTTCGGGCTGCCCTCCGGCACTCCGCCTGAACCTCTGGACCAGTAACCTGAACGCAAACCCTTATACACCAACGGGGTCCTTTTTGACAACATTGAGATACATTTAATATACAAGGGGAGGGTTGGGGGAACCGGGTTCCCCCGGCCCTCCCCTCCAGGTTTTAAGCTCGCAAGGTTTTCAGCCCCAGGCCCACTAGCAGGGCGGCGGTGGGGGTGAGGTGCAGGAGCAGGCGGTCCAGAGTGGCGCGGACGTAGCTGGGAAATTCGGCGGCGGAGGTGGGCGCCACGGCATAGGCCAGGATGACGACCAGGAGGTTGCCGCCGAGAAACAGGGCCAGGAACAGGGCCGGGGTGGTCCAGAGGCGCCGGCCGATCGCCAGGACGGCCAGGAGCACCGCCAGCCAGAGGAGGCCGAAATAATAAGGCTTAACCAGGGCCAGGGCCAGGTGAGAGATGGCCTGGACGAACTGCTGCGGATAAAAGCTCTGGATATGGTCGGCGCCGATTTGCAGGTTTTGCTGCATTAAAAAGAGGCGCCAGGGAAGGTAGCCCAAGGCCAGGCCGGCCAGGGGGAGCGTTAATAAGAGGAGACGGCGCCAGGGGCCGGGCGGCCGCAGCCAGGTGAGGGTCAGGGCCGCGGCCAGCAGCATGATGACCGCCAGAGGCGGGCCTTCGTACTTGCACCAGGCCATCCCGGCCAGAAATAGGGCAGCCAGGGCCAGACTGCCCCGGGGGGCCTGGTCCGCCAGCCACAGGTAGAGTAACCCCGCCGCCCCGAGGGTGAAAAAGGCCAGGGGCAGGTCGGCGTAAGCGATGTAAAGATGGACCACAAAGACCGTGCCATTCAGGGCCAGGAAGGCAGTGAGTCCCAGGGCGGAAGTGCGGCTCAGTCCCAGGCGCCGGGCCAGGGAGTAAAGCAACCCCAAGAGCAGGGTGCCCCAGAGGGGGAAAAGCCCCTGGGCCAGTGAGTCGTTGATCCGGCCCAGGCAGAAATAGAGATAGCTCAGGAGCAACGGGATCAGGTTGGGGTAATAATTGTGGGCGTCGATGCAGGTAAAGTCCAGGCCCCGGCTGTCATAGAAGATCTTGGCTTTACAGCCCCAGGTGGCGATGGCGTCCCAGGCCCACATGGGGAAAAGGCTGGCCCGGAGGAAGGCATAAAGCAGCATCACCGAGAGCAGACCGGCAAATAGCCAGTCCCAGCCCTGGAGGCGAATGGTCCGGGGTGATTTTAGCGCCCGCCAGTCTTCGAGGCAGGCGCGGCGGCCCCGGGGGGTAAGAAGCAAGGCCGCGGCCAGGGCCAGAAATGGCCCCAGGATGGAGGCGAGGCTGTATGGGGTTCCCCGCCAGGCGAGGGCCAGCATCCAGAGGGTCAGGAGGACGGCGCCGACCCCAAAGCTGAAGGCCAGGCGCTCCAGAAGGCGGAAATCGCCAGGGTGGGGCAGGACGACGGCAAGCAGGGTATAGCCCAGAAAGACCACCAAACCCAGGCCCCCCAGGAACCGCAGCAGACTAACGATCAGGTTAATCATAGAAGCCCCAGCGGAGGCGGGGGTGATCCACCCGGTAGGCTCGCCCTGGCCCGGGGAGGTCCACCGGCTCCAAGGCCCCGGAGCGGAGGGCCGCCTGGACCCCCGGCCCCAGGGGTTTATCGCCCTCCCGGATGAGCAAAAATGCGGCCTGTTCCTGGTGCAAGGTATAAAAGAGGAAGGGCGCCGGGACCTCCGGGGTCAGCCAGAGCTGTCGTCGGGGCACCAGATAGTAACGGACCTCGATCTCCTTGGCGGAATCATCGCGATCCAGGAAAACGTAGGTGGCGTCGGGCGGCAGGACGGCAGACAGGGCCCTGGCCCAGGCATAAAACGGGTCTTCCTGGCGGATAGCCCCCCCCACTTGCCGTTGGCCGAGGCGGCGGGCCAGATCTTGGACTTCCGGGTGGAAATGCCAGAAAAGCCAGATAAGTTGCACTCCCCAGAGCAGGAGAATTGCCCCGATGAGCTTGGATTTCCAGTTACTTACCATATGGTGCCGGGGGAAATCGGAAAAAGCTTAAAAGGGAAAAGCCGAGATTCTGCGCCACGCTCCGGATGCCATCTTTTTAACCTTTTCCCCTTTTCGCCTTTTCTCCTTTCTCCCAAATCCTTAATCCCAGAAACGGAAGCGGATGATGTGGAAGAGGGCGGCGATGCCGTCCCGCCAGGTGATCTTCTTGCCGTGGGCGTAATCCCGGCCGTGATACTGGATGGGGACCTCGTAGATGCGCCAGCCGCCTTTGGCGATCTTGGCGGTGAGCTCCGGTTCCACCCCAAAGCGGGTGGACTTAATCCGGAGGCCTTTCAGAACCTCCGCCTTGAAGACCTTGTAGCCCACCTCCATGTCGGAGAGATTCAGGTTGGTGAACATGTTGGACAGGGTGGTGACCCAGCGATTGCCCAGGTAATGCCAGAAAAACAGCACCCGGTGGGGCCGGCCGCCCAGGAGGCGGCTGCCGTAAACCACGTCCGCCAAGTCCTGCTCGATGGGTTCCAGCAGGGCGGGATAATCCGCCGGGCGGTATTCCAGGTCGGCGTCCTGGATAATGACCACCTCCCCGGTCACCTGGGCAAAGGCGGTGCGCAGGGCCGCCCCCTTGCCCTGGTTACGGTCATGGTAAAACACCTTGACGTTGTCGTACTCTTCGGCCAGGCGGCGCAAAAGCTCCCGGGAACCGTCGGTGGAGGCGTCGTCCACCGCGATGATTTCCTTATCATAGGGGGTGAGGTGCACCAGGCGGAAGATTTCTTCCAGGGTGTCTTTTTCGTTGTAAACCGGCATGACGATGCTCAGCTTCATTTAAGTCACATCCCTATAAAAATAATCAATAATTATATATTTTAACCAGGGGGACGGGGAGGTCTTTTTGGAAAGCCGAGATAAACTCAGCATATGGTTAGAACCGTGCTTTTTCAGAAAAAAAGGGGATTGATTGTACTAAACAAGATTTAACCTGACCATCATCGGACCGTGATCAGATTTAATCTGACACGAATGTAGCTCAGAACCTCATATCAACTACGATTTTCCTTTTGGCCAAGGGCGGAGCAAGGGCAGAGAGCAACACTTTTGCCTGATCAATATCTAGCCAGATTTTCCAGCCGATTTTGGCGAAGGTGCTCTATCCGCGTTTGGGTAGCCGAACAATGGTAAACCAGAAATCCTCGATAGAATTGACCACTTTGGCGAACTGCTCCAGGCCCACTGGCTTGGTGATAAAGCAGTTGACCCCCAGATTATAACTCCTTAGGACATCCTCTTCCGATTGGGAAGTGGTCAGCACCACCACCGGGATCGCTTTCAGGTCGGGGTCGGCCTTCAGCTCCGCCAGCACCTCCCGGCCATCCTTGCCGGGCAGATTGAGATCCAGGAGAATCAGATCCGGCCGGGGAACCTCGGCATACGGACCCTTCCGCCGCAGAAAATCCAGGGCCTCAAAGCCGTCCGCGGCCACGTGAATATTGACTAAAATCTTGCCTTTTGTCATCGTGTACCGCGTCAGTTCCACGTCCGCCGGGTTGTCTTCCACCAGAAGAATTTCTGCCGGTTGTAGTATCATTGGTGTGCCCCCTAGGCCGGAATAGTAAAATAAAAGGTGGCGCCTTGCCCCGGCTGCGATTCGGCCCAAATCCGCCCGCCGTGCCTCTCGACAATCTTTTTGCAGATGGCCAGCCCGATGCCGGTGCCTGGATATTTTTCCTGGGAGTGCATGCGCTTAAACACCTGGAAAATTTGCTCGGCATACTTTTGATCGAAACCGATGCCGTTATCCCGGATCGAGATCACCCACTCCCCGCCTTCCTGCTTGACTGACAGGTGAATTCGGGTTGGCTGCTCGTTGCGAAATTTGAGGGCGTTAGTGATAAGATTCTGCAGCAATTGGGCCATCTGGTTGGGATTAACTCTTAAGGTCGGCAGGGGATCATGGCTGATTTCGGCGCTGCTTTCCATAATCAGGGTGTGCAAATCTTTAAGGGTCCCCTGGAGGATATCTTCCAGGCTGGCCGGGACCTGGGGAATTTCGGCCTGGCTCACCCGGGAATAGGCTAAGAGATCGTTGATCAGGTCCAGCAGGCGTTTGGCGCCCGCGGTGATATACCCGGAATAGCGGACCCCCCGTTCATCTAGGTGCTTTCCATACTCCTGGGCCAAAATCTCGGAGAAGTTGGCCATCTGGCGCAGGGGTTCCTGGAGGTCGTGGGAGGAGACATAGGCAAAATCCTCCAGGTCGCGGTTGGAGCGCTCCAACTGGCCGGTGCGCTCCTTCAGGGCCTCTTCGGCCTGTTTGCGTTCAGTGATGTCTATGCTGTAAATGCGCAATACGTCGAAGGGCGCGACGAAATAGATGTTCTGGCCGAACACCGTGTCCTTGACCCGCACCTCCCGGTAAAAGACCTTTTCTTTATCCTGCCTGGCGGCGGCGGCAATTTCTCCAAGGTCCGCCGGCAATAAATCGGCTAACCTGGCCTCAGGGCCAATTTTTTCCAGGACCTCCACCGCGGCCTGGTTATAGAAGGTGATGGCTCCGCTAGCATCTATTTCTAAAATGGGGGAAGGATTCAGTTGCGGGAAAGAGGCCAGGCGTTTGGTTTCTTCTTCCATCCGTCGGCGTTCTTCCATCTCTTTGACCAGTTCATCCCGAGAGACCGTCAAATTCTTAAGGTTCGCCGTCATCTCATCGAAGGTTTGGGATAACTCTGCTATTTCATCCCGGCTGTCCATCCTTACCTGGTAGTCAAGGTTGCCGGCGCCGATTTTCGCCACCCCTTCCCGCAGTTTCAAAACGGGGTTCACCACGGCGCGCTGGAAGATTCTATTAGCGCTGATAATGATAGCCGCCAAAGCCAACAACGCCAGGATATTCCAGAAAGTCGTCCAACGCTGGACCTTGAGCAATTTTTTATCAATTTCATGGCCCAGGCTGGTGAACCGGGTGCTCAGATTCATGGCGGTTAACAGCAATTGGTTAGTCAGTTGGCTTTGGAATTCGCCGCTGACTTCCGCTGCCGGGTTATTGGCTCCAGCGGCTCCCTGGAGGGCCAGCGATCTTTTGAAGAAATCGCCTAATATCTTGAGCTTGTCGGCAGTGTCCGCCAAGCCATGCTCGCGCAGGAGCGCCTGATAATCCTGGCGGTTCAGCAGTTGGCGCAGGTCATCATAGACCGCCGCCCATTGCTTTTCGGCCCTCTCGGTCCGATAGATCAAATTGTCTACGGTCAGGAATCTAAGAAGGTCAATTTTAACGATTATTTCATCAGCTAAATTTGCTTGCCGGGCAAAATGGGTCACGGTGTGATTCAGGTAGATAGTCATGGCCGCATAGGCCAGGAATATACAGGTGACAAAGACGCTGGCGATCTTAGCCCTGGTCCTAAGCTTCATCAGCGTCCCTCCTTCGCACCGGCCGGAGCGGGTGCCATCGCGCCCTCGGCCTTGGGGATGATGAGCCGCATCGCCTCAGGGGCGACCTGCGCCAGCGCCTCTGCATCAAAATAATCCAGGAAATTAGGGAGCTTGTCCCGGTCGGTGAGCCGGTTCCTGATCAGCCAGCGGGCTTCGCCTTCCATGGCCAGGACCAGGGACTGTTCCAGGAACAATTCAAACTTCTTGGGGTATCTGCCGGCCTGCAACTCGGAAAGGGGAACTTGCATCTTTTCGGCGATAATCCTCCAGCCCTCTTCGGGGCGATGTTTCATAAAGTCCGCTGCCTGACTCAATACTCGCAGTAGCTTTTCCGCGACCATCGGTTTGCTTTTGAGATATCCTTCCTGGCCCGCCAACAGCCAATATACGTCCTGGCCCACCTGGGCCGGCCAGCTGACCGCATTCCCGCCGATTTTTTTAACTATCTCATAGGTGATCGGCTCCCAAATCAGTACCGCGTCAACTTTGCCCGCGGCCAGGTTATCCGCCAGGTCCAAAGGGTTGATATCGATTATTCTAACTTCTGTTAGAGCTATATGATTAAAAGTGAGGAACCTTCCCAGGAAAAATTCTGCCGAAGTCCCCCGGGGCACGCCGATGGTTTTACCCCGCAAATCTTCCGGGCGGCTGATGCCCCTATCCCGGCGGGCGATTACCTCGCAAATCTCGCCGGAGGCAAGCGCCGAGAGACACCGCAGGTTGGTCTGGCCGGCCAAAATTTCCTTTACCAGGACAAATGCCGCACAGCAAGCAAAATCGAGGCGACTGGCCTCAAGGTCTCTTAACGCGTCTCTGCCGGACGGATAAGTTTTCAAGACCATTTCCAGGCCGTTAGCCGCATCGAACTTCTGGTGGGCAATCCAAATCAAGGCGTTCAGCCCGGAGCTGTCGACGCCGAGGGTGATTTTCTCCAGAGGCCCGGGATTTTGTCCCAGAGGGTGGGAAGGAGTCGCCCAAAACCAGTAGGACAGTCCTCCCAGCACTGCCAATCCTGCGGCAATGAAGACCAAGGTCCGGCCAGGAAAAATTTTCATTTCAATGCTCCACCAGAAATAGCAGAAGAAGTATGGGAATCAGGAAAGTTGGCCCAAGGACGGCCACTGATAACCGAAATAGCCGGCAACCGGTGAAGCTGGCAAGGAGCAAAAAAGGGGCGGGACTTAAAAGGTAGATAAGCGTGTTTGTTTTATCGGGAGACGTCCTCAATGCTTCAATATTCCGGGAATTGATCTCGGCCTCGAGGACCAAAACTGCCTCCGATGGACGGCGAGTTTTTCAATATTGGTAGTTTGGAATTTCTATTGGGTCAACTTTCTAAATGAAAATGCATTTAAAGATTATTTTTGAATAGGTTACCTATATTTCGTCGGGCAGGCCACTCCTAATATTCGGAATCACTCCCTGGCTTTGGGCAGGGCAAAATAAAAGGTCGCGCCTTCCCCCACCTTACCCTCGGCCCAGACGCGGCCGCCGTGGCGCTGGATAATGCGCTGGACTATGGCCAGGCCCACACCGGGGCCTTCATATACCTTTCCATCATGCAGGCGCTGGAAGACCACAAACATTTTATGCATATCCTCTTCGTTAAAGCCGACGCCGTTGTCCTTGACGTAGTAAATATTTTCCTTCTCCTCAGACCTTCCGCCCACTTCGATGACTGCGGTTTTATTTTCCCTGGTGAACTTGAAGGCGTTTTCCAGCAGGTTCATCAACACCTGGTAAAGCAGGGAAGAGTCCCCCCAGGCCGGGGGTGATTCTTTCACAATTAGACGGAGGTCCCTCCCTGGCTCCATGGACTTAAGGCGTTTAAACGTGCCCTTGGCCATGCCGTTCAGGTCCAGAGAGACCTTGCGCATTTGTTGGCAGGCCAGGCGAGCCAGGTTATGGAGGTCGTCAATGAGCCTTCTCATCAGTCGGGTGTTGTCAACCACCACCTGAAGAAGCCTGCGGCCTTCCGGATCGAGCCGAGCGGTGTGCTCCACCAGCAGCATCCGGGAAAACCCTTCAATGGCGCGGAGGGGCGACTTGAGGTCATGGGCTACCGTATAGGAGAAGTATTCCAGTTCCCGGGTGGCTTGCTCCAACTCCGAGGTGCGCTCTTGCACCTGTTGCTCCAGGGTTTGGTTAAGAAGGCGCAGCTCCTGGCGGGATTTCTCCAGGTCCTGTTGGGCCTGTTTCAACTCGGTGATGTCCGTGAGGGTGAGGCGGCATTGCCCCCCACGGCCCCCCGTATCAAGGGGTAAGCGGAGGTTCAAAAGAACGGTGCGAACCCCGCCGTCGGCGTCCTGGAGATGGAACTCGCCCCGGCGCTCCGGCAGCTTTAAGGTGTTGATCAGGATCTGGCGAAAGGCGGTGCGGTCCTCGGGCACCAGGAAATGGGGAAAGAGGCGGCCTATGAGGCGGAGGCGCTCCACTCCCAACAGGGTGGCGGCAGTGAAATTTGCCTCCACGACCAAGCCCCGCTTGTCCAGGGTGAGGTAGCCCACCGGCGCGAAGTCGTAGAGGTCGGCGTATTTGCTGCGGGACTCTTCCAGCCGGGCCTGGGACAGCCGCAGCTCTTCGTTCTGCATTTCCAACTCGATCTGGTGCGCCCGGAGTTCGTGGATCAGCCGCGCCGCGGCGGCCGGGGAAAGCTCCTCCTCGGGGATGGACTCCGCCTGGAGCTGTTCCTCGGCCCGCCGGCGCAGGTTGCTAAAGTCAGAAGATTGGTCCTTGGGGTCTGTCATGGGTCTGTTTTACTCTCGGGGGCATTATTCACTATCATCCTGACCGCAACAGCTTTTTGCAGGGGCGGACCTGGGGGTCCGTCCTTCGAGGCCGCCCCCACAGTGACGCCTCTAAGCCTGTTTACCCTGGCCCTTATATGCCTCCAGTTCCGCCTGGAGCCGGGCGATGGTTTCCTGGTGCTGGCGCTCTTTGGTCTGCTGCCCCGTGACATCCTCGATGGCCAACAGGATCATGCTGGCGTGCTCCCCCTTGGACGAAATGCGCCGGGCGTTAAGGAGCATGGTCTTGAGGCCGATCTTGGGAAAGTGGTGCTCCACCTCAAAGTCTGTAAAGGTGCTATCCCGGGGGATGATTTCTTCCAGAAGTTCCCGCAGTTGGGGAATGTCCCAATGCCCGTCCCCCAGCTGGTAAATGAGGCAGAGCTCCGTTTCTTGTTTGGCAGTTTGAAAAGTCTGATAAAAAGCCTGGTTGGCCGAGACTACCTTGAGATCGCCGTTAAGGACCAGGAGCGGCTCCCGCACCGTTTCCACAATGCTTTCGGCGAAATTCCTGGCCATGGCCAGCAGGTGCTGGGCCGAGGTGTCGATAAAGGTGAGCACCACTCCGTCAATGACATTGTCCCGGGTGCGGTAAGGCAGGATGCGGGCGGCATAAATTTCCCCCGTCAGGCTTCTCACCTCAATTTCCCTGACCTGCAGGGAATGGAGGACCTTTTCGGCGTCATCACAGAGATTGCCATATTCCGTCTTGGGGGCGATGTCCCTGATGGGGCGGCCCACATCCTGGGGGAGAAGATTGAACAGCCTGGTGGCGGCCGGCGTGAAGCGCTTGATCCTACAATCCTGGTCCAGGAAGATAGTGCCGATCTCGGTACTGGCCAACAGATTGGTGATGTCGTTGTTGACTTCGGTAAGCTCGTCGATCTTGTCGTTGAGTTCGGAGTTCACTGTCACCAGCTCTTCATTGGTGGATTGCAGCTCCTCCTTGGCGGTCTCCAACTCCTCATTGGTGCTTTGCAATTCCTCGTTGGTGGACTGCAGTTCCTCGTTGGTGGACTTGAGTTCTTCGTTACTGGCCTCCAGCTCCTCCACCGTGGTCTGAAGGTTATCCTTGGTGGCCTGGAGTTCGCGCCCCAGGGCGGAGATCTGGGTCTCGTCCTCCGGCGTCGAGGGTTTAACCTTGCCTTTTTTTATTGGGGGGGGCGGGGGGATTTCCTGGAACACCACCAAAAAGAGGTTGTCAGTCCTTGGTTTACTTAGGGGGCGCACAACCACATGGAGATACCCCATACCCCCCTCAGGCTGCCGGAAGGGGATGGGCTTGCCCGTGGCTATCTTTTTGTTGATTACGGACTGGTGCACGAGGGTGAGCAGTTGCGGGCGCACCTCTTCATGGGCCAGGCTTAAGATATTGAAGTCGGGCTTCCCCCGGGGCATGCCCAGGAATTTACTGGTATCGCCCTGAAGATACAGCACTTCGTAACGATTGTTGATAATGATGCAGGGAGGGGCGTACTCGTCCAGGATGACTTTTTCCATGAGGTAGCGGGCATCCACTTCCGAGGCCGGTGCTTCCTTTCCCGGAATCTTGACCTGGGCGGCCGGCAGTTGGGTCAAGGCGGGGTAATCGGCCAGGTGGTGGTGCACCGGCCCCTTGCGCCGGAAAATCTTCCATTTCGCGTCCAGGGGGGCGAACAGTTCGGCGGCGAGGCCGATGCTCTCGGATGTGCCCAGAAATAGAAAGCCGTTGGGGTTCAGGGTGAAATGGAACAGGGGCAGGATCTGTTTCTGTAAATCGGCGTCCAGGTAAATAAGGACGTTCCGGCAACTGATGAGGTCGAGACGCGAGAAGGGCGGGTCGCTGATAATATTTTGCACCGCGTAAATCACCGATTCCCGGATTTCCTGTTTAATTTTGTAAGTGCCGTTTTTCTTGACGAAGTAGCGCTTCAGGCGCTCGGGGCTGATGTCCGCCGCGATGCTTTCCGGGTATTCCCCCTGCCGGGCCCGGTCTATGGCATCCTTGTCGATGTCCGTGGCAAAGATTTGCAGGTTAAAGTGTTTGCCGGTCCTATTCATGGCTTCGTCAAAAAGGATGGCGATGGACAGGGCCTCCTCGCCGCTCCCGCAGCCCACCACCCAGACCCGGATATCCTGGTCCATGGCCCTATCTTTCAAGATCTCCGGAATCACCTTGTCCACCAAAGCCTTGAAGGCCTGGGGGTCCCGGAAGAAGCTGGTGACGCAGATCACCAGGTCTTTGAACAGGGTCTGAATCTCCCCGGGGTTTAGCTGGAGATAACGGAAGTAGTCGGCAATGTCCTGGATCTTGTGGACCGCCATCCGGCGGCCGATGCGCCGGCGGATGGTGGTCTGCTTGTAATGACTGAAATCATGCTTGGTGTTGGCCCGGATCAGCAAGAGCACCTTCTGCAAAAAGGTCTGATAGTGTTTATCCGCGGGTACCTCTCTTTCCCGCTCCTCGAGATAGGGATGTTTCACATAACGGATGATTTCTTCGGGCATCTGCTCCACGGTCAGGATAAAGTCCACCAGGCCGGTGTCGATGGCGCTCCGGGGCATGAAAGGATATTTGGCCTGTTCCTCCGCCTGGGCCATGGTCATGCCGCCGGCGCCCTTGACGGCCTCCAGGCCCAGGGTGCCGTCGCTGCCGGTGCCCGAGAGCACGATGCAGATGGCCTTCTCTTCCAGGTCAGTGGCCAGAGACCGGAAAAAGGCGTCTATGGGCAGGCGGACGTGGCGGGCTTCGGAAGGTTCTAAAAGTTGAAACGCTCCCTGATAGAGGTCCACCTCTTGACCCGGCGGGTTGAAGTAGACGGTATTGGGCAAGATTTTCATCCCGTCCCGGATTTCCTTGATGGGCATGTCGGTGTCTTTCTTGAGAATCTCACCGATGATGCTCTTGTGCTTGGGGCTCAAATGCTGAATGACCACGAAGGCCATGTCCGGCTTGTCCGTGGGAATGCAGGCGAAAAAGGCTTCCAGAGGCTCCAGGCCCCCGGCGGAGGCGCCGATGCCCACCACCGGGAAGACTTTTCTTTCCGGAGGGTGTATCTCTATCTTTGGAGTTAGTTCAGGTCCAGGGGGTGGTTTTTTGAGGCGGCTTTTTTTCTGCCCGGCGGCTTGTTGCTGATCAGCCTCTTTTTTCTGGTCGGCCGCCTGTTTCTGCCTGGTTTCCTTTTTCGGATTGTCTTTCTTTTTCATCTGGACCTCCTGGCGGGCCGTTTCAACCAAAGGGAAGAGGCATATTTAGGGTTGCCTGTATCCGAACCCTCAGGACTTCCTGCCCCAGAAATTTCCCCGTCCTTAGAGTGACCGGTCGAAGTATCTATCACTATAAGCACATCCACAACTAATTTACCATAAGTACAGGACATTTTCTATCCGCCAATATTTCCCTGTCATCCCGCCCCAATAATTCATGGAAGCGAGCGGGTGGACTGGAGAATACCTTGCCACTGTCCGTAATAAAAAGGTGATTGACGGGAGATAGAATCCAAGGTCATCATCTACCTGTTTTTTCTGAGGAAAAGGAGGTAGCGATGGCCATTGAGCAGGTTTCTAAAGAGGAATTCCGA
>Ga0326727_10023410_pt1 | contig 11787 bp, 11 predicted proteins | sample MB2enrmetagenome_FD_207643 | JGI IMG/M metagenome (GOLD analysis project Ga0326727, IMG submission 207643) | Lab enriched peat soil microbial communities from McLean, Ithaca, NY, United States - MB29MY | ecosystem: Environmental > Terrestrial > Soil > Wetlands > Peat | place: USA: New York... | reverse complement strand
ACCGGCGCGTCACACGTCCCAGCGATTCCAGTCGCACCGCCGCCGCCGCCAGGGTAGCCTCCGGCGCGCCAGCCCAACTGACCAGGTTCCCGCCCATTCCGATGTACGCCGTCCGCATAGCTTTTAGACTATCGTGGTTGGTGGAGAAGGGAACAAGATCGTAACAGCACAAAATGTCATCCTGAGCGGAGCGTAGCGAAGTCGAAGGACCTGCGGTTGATTTTCATCACATCAATTCAATAGGCCCAAATCAATATTTATGCCCTACGCGAACTATGCTTTCAGATCGAGACCTTCTAGTTTCGCGCCATGCTTAGCGGAGAAATTAACCATCGCATCCGCAACTTCATGGTGCTTCGAATCCTCCGCATTAACTCCTCCACGGTTTACGGGATCGTCAACCACGCCTTGAGCAAAGCTTAGCGGCTCCAGCCCGCGGGACCGGGCCTGCGCGGCGATCTCATCGGGGATTTCGATCATCACCTGCATAAAGAAAGCCTAGCAGGAGTTGAGGGAAAATGCCATAAATGAAGGAAATGGGCGATACCCGCCCGCTTTCTGCTAGCATCCTCTATGGAGAATCTTCACCATGGATGCTCAACCCAGCATGAGCCTTGGCGCGCGGCGCAATGAAGACATCGCCCTCGACCTGCTCAAATTCATCTCCGTCACTGCGGGCGTAGGCAAGCCTGCCGCGCCCTCCACCGGCTTCAGCGGCGCTGCCGGGCCCAAGCCCGAGGAGCACGTGAATCAGTTGCTTGAGCTCTACAGCCGCTGCTTGAAGGCCGTCGATGGCCATCGGCCGGAGCCGAATCAGGCAGGCAGCGGGCCGGAGCAATCAGGACGAAAGCCGGAGCCGGAAATCAAAGCGCCGCAAGGCTGGATGCCGCAGTCGTGAGCCAAGCCTCTCTGCGCGTCGCCGTGGCCGGGGCCGGAGCCTTCGGCAAGAATCACCTGCGCGTCTACCGTGAGCTGGAAACGGCGGGCTTGGGTGTCGCCCTGGTCGCCGCCGTCGAGCCGGATGCCGCACGCGCCGGCGACGCCGCGGCAAAATACGCGATTCCCGTCTTTGCTTCCGTGGACGAGCTGCTAGCCGCCGATCTTCATCTCGACGCAGCCACCGTCGCCGTCCCCACCGTGCATCATCACGCCGTCGCCTCGGCCCTGCTCGATGCCGGCCTAGACCTGCTCGTCGAAAAGCCCCTGGCCGCCAGCCTCGCCGAAGCCGACGATCTGATTGCGCGCGCGGATTGCGGCCAGCGCATCCTGCAACCCGGCCACCTGGAGCGCTTCAATCCCGCCGTCCTGGCCATTCAGCCGCAACTGCGCCGCCCCATGTTCTTCGAGGCGCATCGCCTATCCGTCTTCACTCCCCGCGCGCTGGACGTGGACGTGGTGCTGGATCTGATGATTCACGACCTGGACATTGTGCTCACCTTCGCCGGCGCGCCGGTGCGCGAGGTGCGGGCTGTTGGATTACCTATCCTCTCGCCCAAAGTGGACATCGCCAACGTCCGCGTCGAGTTCGAGAGCGGCTGCGTGGCCAACTTCACCGCCTCCAGAGTCTCGACAGAGCGCGTCCGCAAGCTGCGCTTCTTCGAGCCCCGCCAGTACGTCTCCATCGACTACGCCCGCCAGGACCTGCTGGTGATTCGCGTAGATGCGAGCGCGGGCAAAGCTTCGCCGGCTGATTTGATCGCGTCGCTCCCGCCGCAAATTGCCAACATGCTGCCATCAGGCATTGCCGAGGGAATCGCATCGGGCAAAATCGACCTTGCGAAGATCGATCCGGCCTTGATTGCCCAGTTTGCCGCCATGGCTAAGATCGATCCGGCCCTGATTGCACAATTGACTGGGCACAAGGAATCGAAGGCCGGCCTGAGTTTCTCCAAGCCCCCGGTCACCCCTGGCGAGCCGCTGCGCCTGGAGATCGTCTCTTTCCTTGAGTCAGTGCGGACCCGCCGTCCACCGCAAGTCACCGCCCGTCAAGGCCGCGAGGCGCTAGCCCTCGCTCTGGAGATTCAAGCCTCCATGGCTATCCACGCAAAGCGCGCCGGCCTCGAAGACTTCTTCAAGCCCGGCGCTTAGAGCATTTCCATCGATAGTGTAAGGAAACTCTGTGCCCCATCCATTTCACGTTCTTTGTGAAATGGGTGGGAAACCACGAAACCAACCATACAGAAACCGTGAAAAGCTCTAGAAACTCAGGATCTTACTTCTGTTGAAGAGTATTTGGATAGCCGCCACGAGCAATCCAGCCACGCCTACGGAATATTCTGCAGCCTTCCAGCCGGAAACGTACCCTTCCCGGATGGCCAATACCACCAGCAGAGATAACACCGGCAGGTTCAAGGCTACGGCCGTGGCCACACCTGGCATATAGCTTCGCAGTGCCACGGTTAACGCGACGTGCGGAATCAGGACGTTGGCCAACACAGTAACCATATATCCAAAGGCCAAGTAGGTCCAGACCGTCTGCTTGCCCGATTCTGCGCTCAGCCACGTCACGGCGAAGGCCAGGACTGTCAAGACCGTCACGACAAAACGGAAGAAACCCGGTGTAACGGGGTTATGCCAGAGAACCGCCCGCTTCGACCAGCCAGGAAGCCAAATGGCCTCTTCCGTGTTGTGAAGTGTAATAACAATCGGAAAAAGCCACTGCAAATGATGGAAGCTCATCTTCGTCTCCTTGCTCATGGCTGTACGCCGCTTAGGCGGGAAATGCTCGTCGCGCGCAAGTGATGCAGATCAGGCAATCCCCAGCACCCGGTTCAAAAAGCCCACAATGTACTTCCACACCAGGTAGTAGCCTGCCAGCGCGGCCAAAAAGCACGGCGTGATCAGCGCATAAGGCACCGTGCAGACATGAAACCACGTAACGCCGGCTGAGCCGAACTCAAGCACTCCCAAGCAATGCGCTGTGGTCGCTCCCAATGGCATCAGAACCAGCGGCAACGCTGCCCCGTACACGCCAATCGGCAGGTGCGTCCGCTCATGCGAGCAGAGCCAGAGCATATTCCACAGGCCCCACAGCAGGGGCACCACGGCCATGGGAAAGATCAGCCCCTGCTCAATGGGAACCGGCACTCTCAGCACGATCCTCACCACGATAAACGCCGTAAGCAGCAGCGGCAGAATCAGTGTGGGCACAAACACACCCGCCAGGTAAGCGCGAAGATACGGATGGGTATTCATAGCTTCCTCCTTGTTTGCAAATTGGTTGGCGGACGGATGCGTCCGCGAGTTCACAGGTAGTAGAGAAAAACCGGAATCGCCGTCGGAAAAATCGCCACCAGTCCCACCAGCCCAGCCAGCAACGCCCCATCAAACCAGGCCCAGCCGGGCGAAGCCGGCGCGGAAACTCTAGCGTCCAGCCGCCGCAGCACCTCGGGCCACAAATCGCGTCCCGGCCCTGCGTCGCCTGCCACCGGCGGCAGCGCCTCGTGCAACAGTTTCTTCATGCGGGTTTGCTGATGATCTTGATCGTGTGCATTCATGGTCTGACCCCCTGCCGTTCCAAATCTTTTCTCAGCAAGCGCAGCGCGCGGAAGACGCGCACTTTGACGGCCGCAACAGTAATTCCCAGCGCCGCGGCCACATCTTTTTGCGGCTGTTCTTCGATCACCGCCAGCGTAGCCGCAATCCGCAGCTTGGGAGGCAGCCGCCCAAAGGCCAGCGCGGTCTTGCTGCGAATCTCCGCCGTCACCGCCGGATCGGCCTCCGCCGGCGCCGCCACTTCGGCGCAGTCTTCCATAGACAACTCGCTCTCCGCCCGACTTGTCCGCAGCCAATCGAGCGCCGTTCGCGTGGCGATGCGCCGCGCCCAGCCCTCGAAGCCCTGCGCCGGCTCAAACCGCGCGCGGGCCCGGTGGATGCGCCAGAAGCTCTCGACAGTCAGCTCCTCGGCCGCCGCCGTATCGCGCGTGATGCGCAAAATCCATCCGTAGACCACCCGCTGATGCTGGCGAAAGAGCGTCTCGAATGCGTCCACATCCCCTTGCCGGAACTGGTTCAGGACGTCGCTCGCTTCGTTCTGCATCCGTCCTTCCCCCTTCTACCTAACCTTACGGCCCCGGCACACAAAAGGTTACACGTAAATTCCTTTTCGACGGCCCTTTTGTGGCGTGCAAAATGGAATTTCTCCTGCAAAAGGCAGCCAAAGACCGCCTGATTCGCCGATACTGATTACTGATTACTGTTCTCTGATCTCTGAAGGAGGCTTGCGATGAAGATCCCTGAGTTACGAAGAATGGCAACTGTGTTGGCATGGATCGCGGCGGCAGGTCTGTCCGCGGCGCAGAACGCCCCCAGGCCCGCTTACCTTGACCCCACCCTGCCCGCCGAGCAGCGCGCCGCCGACCTGGTCCATCGCATGACGCTCGAAGAGAAGGCCTCCCAGCTGGTGAATCAGGCGCGCGCCATTCCGCGCCTCAACATTCCCGCCTACGACTGGTGGAGCGAGGCGCTGCATGGCGTGCTGCACAACGGCGCCACCGAGTTTCCCGAGCCCATCGGCCTGGCTGCCACCTTCGACACGCCGGCCATCCACAAGATGGCCATCGCCATCGGCATCGAGGGCCGCATCATGCATGTGCAGGCGGTGCGCAATGGGGAAAACACATTCATGACCGGCCTCGATTTCTGGGCCCCCAACATCAACATCTTCCGCGATCCCCGCTGGGGACGTGGCCAGGAGACCTACGGCGAAGACCCCTTCCTTACCGCGCGCATGGGCGTAGCCTATGTCACCGGCATGCAGGGCGACGACCCTCATTATTACCGCGCCATCTCCACGCCCAAGCACTATGCCGTGCATAGCGGACCGGAGCCAACCCGCCACGCCGCCGACGTAATCGTCAGCAAGCACGACGAGCTGGACACATATCTGCCCGCCTTCCGCGCCACGGTCGTCGAGGCCCGCGCCGCCTCTGTGATGTGCGCCTACAACAGCATCAACGGCCAGCCCGCCTGCGCCAACCAGTTCCTGCTCCAGGATCAGTTGCGCGGCAAGTGGGGATTCAAGGGCTACGTGGTCTCCGACTGCGGCGCGGTCATCGACATCTTCAAAAATCATCACTTCAAGCCCACCCAGGCCGAGGCCTCGGCCATCAGCCTGCAAAGCGGCATGGACAACGAGTGTGTCGACTCCGTCTTCAAGGTGAACGATGACCACGACTACAAGCCCTATCTCGACGCCGTCAAGCAGGGCTTTCTCAAGGAAAGTGAGATCGACGTTACCCTCACCCGCCTCTTCACGGCGCGCATGAAGCTGGGGATGTTCGACCCTTCGGAGATGGTGCCTTACTCCAAAATCGACGAAAAGCTGTTGGACAGCGCCGAACATCGCGCCATGGCCCGCAAACTGGCTAATGAGTCCATGGTGCTTTTGAAAAACGACGGCGTGCTGCCGTTGCGCGCCGCCAACATCAAGATCGCCGTGGTCGGTCCGCTGGCCGATCAGACCAGCGTCTTGCTGGGTAACTACAACGGTATTCCCTCGCACACCGTCTCCATTCTCGAAGGCCTGCGCGCCGAGTTTCCCGCCTCGGCAATCCGCTACGTGCCGGGCACGCAGTTTCTCAGCAAGATCGTCTCTCCGGTGCCCGCCGAGGTGCTGACCACCAACGGCAAGCCGGGAGCCACGGCCATTTACTCCAGGCTGGATTCCGCCGACCCCAGGGCCAGTCAGGCGCCGCTCGTTACGCGCATCGAGCCGGTCATCGACGTCTCTGCCGCGCCGCTGCCCGCCGAGGTTGCCGGAGTCAAGCCGCTTTCCATCCGTTGGGAAGCGACCCTGACACCCCAGGAGAGCGGCGAATACAGCATCGGCATTCAAGGATCCGGCTTCTTCCGCCTCACGCTCGACGGCAAGAGCTTGGCCAGGGCTAACCATTACAGCGGCTCAGAGCCCAAACTCAGCCGTGTGCATCTGGAGAAGGGCCAGCCCTACCAGGTATTGGTGACGCATGTCCAGGGCCAGAACTCCGCGGTTGCGGCGGCGCGGCTGGTTTGGTCAAAGGTTGACCTCAAGCCCGATCCGGAGGCCGTTGCCGCGGCCCGCGGCGCGGATGTCGTCGTGGCCGTGGTCGGCATCACCAGCGAACTGGAAGGCGAGGAGATGGAAGTGCATGAGGAGGGCTTCAAGGGCGGCGACCGCACCAGCATCGACCTGCCCAAACCCGAGCAGCAACTTCTGGAAGCCGTATCCGCCGCCGGCAAGCCGCTGGTCGTAGTGCTCGTCAACGGCAGCGCCCTCGGCGTCAACTGGGCCGCGGCCCACGCCAACGCCATCCTCGAAGCCTGGTATCCGGGCGAGGAGGGCGGCGCGGCCGTCGCGGAAACCCTCTCCGGCAAGAACAACCCTGCCGGACGCCTGCCCGTCACCTTCTACAAAGATGTAACTCAGTTGCCGCCCTTCGAGGATTACTCCATGAAGGGCCGCACCTATCGCTACTTCGAAGGCGCGCCGCTCTATCCCTTCGGTTACGGCTTGAGTTACACCGCCTTCACTTATAGCGGACTTACCCTTCCGGCCGGCCCGGTAACCGCGGGTAACCCGGTAATCGCCGAAGTTACCGTCACCAACACCGGCCCCCGCGCGGGTGACGAGGTAGCCCAGCTCTATCTCAGCTTTCCCAAGGTTCCCGGCGCGCCGCTGCGTGCCTTGCGCGCCTTTCAGCGCATTCACCTGGAAGCCGGCGCATCGCAGCGTCTGCGCTTTGAGCTGCAGCCCCGCGACCAGAGCATGGTCACCGAAGCCGGCGTCCCCATCGTCGCTGAGGGCGAGTACACAATCTCGGTAGGCGGCGGCCAGCCGAACACCGGCGTCCCAGTGCTAACCCAGCCCTTCAAAGTCAAGGGCAAACTGGAACTTCCGGAGTAACTCAGTGCCTGCAACCAGCATGGACTCAGTAATAAGCGGGTGCCCTACCTTCGGCGTGTCTTTGTTTTTTGCGCCTAAGGTGGGATATCTAAAGAACCGCTGCTTATATCGATGTTTTGAAAGGGCACGGTTTTATTGATAGCTGCATAAGTAATACCCTACTAAGCGCGCCGGAGGCGCAGTGTTTGTTAGCCTCGCGCTTTAGCGTGGGGAAAGCGGATTCCACAGATTCACCCCGGAGTCCCGTAGGGACGCCGCAAGGTCATTTCTTATGCTGAGATTATTAGCCGTGCCGCGAAGGCTGCAAAATCAACGCGGGCTTTAGCCCCGGAGAGATTGCAAACCCATCCGCAAAGCCTTTTATAAAATACGCTCTAACAATTCTTATCTCTCCGGGAACACTTTCCCCATCTCCGGTGTCTACCTAAGTACAGTGGTTCCGATTGGGATATGCGGAGACCAAAAGCCCCGCTCCCCGCGCCCAACTAGCGCGCCGGGCGGTTGAGCCCGCTCGCATCTGAACATGGCCTCCTCGCTCTCAGTCGGAATGGCTGAATTCGTTCCCGGGAGGCAGGCCATGTTTGAAGACTCCACCTTCGAATCCGCATGCAGAATCCATACCCGCAGCCGTGAGTGGATGATAGCGGCATTCACCTTCAACGCTTCCATCCTGCTGGCGTTCGTCATGATTCCGCTGATCTTCCCTCCAGCGCTGCCGCGCCAGGTTAGCGCCTTCCTGACGGAAGTGTTTATGCCGCCCGCGCCTCAGCCGCCGCGGCAACAACCCGTGCAAACAACCCGGCCCGCAACCCAGATGCTTAGCAATCCATTTGCTGCGCCGCGCAGAATTCCAACGGGCATCCTCATCCCTGCCGTCCCGGAACCGCCGGTCAATCCTAACTCCGATAACTGGGCATCGAACTCCGAGGAACCCACCAGCGCCCTGTTTCGCGGCAACACGGCTGCGCCCGTCGTTCACCCGGCGGTGAATACCCGGTTGCGCCTATCTGGACCTGTCGAGGAAGGACGGCTGATCCTGAAAACCATGCCGGTCTATCCCGCCATTGCCAAAGCTACGGGAACCAGTGGCACTGTGATGCTCGCGGCCATCATCTCCAAAAGCGGAACCATCGAGAACCTGCGCGTCATCAGCGGACCGATGATGCTCCAACAGGCCGCGCGCGATGCTGTGAGCACCTGGCGTTACCGCCCCTATCTGCTCGACGGCCAACCCGTCGAAGTAGAGACCACGGTCAGTGTCATCTTCACCTTGGAGCGTTAAAGAGCAATCTCTGGACACCTGCATCCCAATGCTCTTTCACGAAAATGGGCGCCCCAGGTCTCAATGCTGGGGCGCCCATTTTGTTGAGTGTGAGTGGACTGGAGTTCCTCCTCCTCTCACTTCTTCAGAGGCTTGCGGGCGAAGTAATACACCGAGTATACGAGCGAAGAGCGACAGCGAAGAGACAAACCACTTAAAGCAAGTGCGCCAGTTCGTCGACTGAGATCTCCACGTCGCGCAGAATCGTTCGCAGCAGACCAGGGCCTATGGTTTCGCCGGAATGGATGGGAACAGTAGTGGCCCTGCCGTCCGCATGTTTAAGGAAGAGATGACTTCTGTGGGTTCGTTCCACGGTAAAGCCCGCGCATTCGAGGGCGTGGACCAGTTCTCTTCCCGTAAGCCGTGGAAGGCGCGGCCTACAGTGACTTGCTAGATGCCGACCAGTTCCAGCGCGCCGGGTTGGTTTTTTCCCTCTTCGAGGCACAAGGCAATGACTTCGCGCACGCGCTTCATCAGAGTATCGAGGTTTTTCGCCTGCGTATGACAGCCGCGAAGGGCTGGAACGGTGGCAACGAGATAGCCCTCTTCGTCTTGTTCAATCAGAACGGTGAATGTTCTTTTGGACCTCATGCACAACCTCGCGCTCTTACTCTATCACAATCTGCAAGATTGCTGCGGGTGTCGAAACCAGGATCGCTCCTTGCCATTCATGAACGGGAAATCGCTCACTTCTTCAGCGGCTTCCGCGCAAAGTAATACAGCGATCCCGCCAGCGCCGCGAACGCCGCCACCGACACGCCATTGTTATAGAAGATGCTGTGCGGGATAGCGATGGGGTTGTCCTTGTTGAAGAAATTTTCGTAGAACTTTAGGGCAACGCCCAGCAGGCCGATGATGCCGCCGGCGGCGATCAGCCCGGAAGCATAGAGAGAACCCGGCGAAACATCGCCTTCCGCATCCGCGTCGCCGCCGGCCTTCTTGACGGCCGCGTCCACCAGCCAGCGCATCATGCCGCCGACAAAAATAGCCAGCGTAGTCCCGATCGACAGATAGGCTCCCACCGCAAAGGCAAGCGAGCGGATGCCCAGCAACTCCACGGTAATCACAATGCAAACGCCCAGCAATACCAGCCCCCAGGGCAGCTTGCGGCTCAGAATTCCGCTGATGACCGTAGCCATCAGCCGGGCCTGCGGCGCGGCGATCTTCTCGCTGCCGATGCCGGGAATCCACTGCACCTCAATCCGGCCGCTGGCCGGCGAATAGAGGTACTTGCCGTCAGGCAACTCGGGCGAGCCCAGCGCGTTCAGAAGCACATACTCGCTTTTGTGGTGTATGGTCTTGGTCTTGTCCGTGTTGATCACGGGGAATTGCTCGTTGAGGCCCTCTGCCTTCTGGACGTTGACGCCGTCGTGTGGCGCATTGAGATTCCATGCCTGTGGCGCTGCCCGGAATTCCTGCGCGCCGGTATTCATCAGTTGCAGGGTGCCCCCGATGGCGAAGGTGGAGACCACGATGCCGATGAGGAAGGCGAAGCGCTGCATGCGCGGCGTGGAGCCGACCAGAAATCCGGTCTTCAAATCCTGCGAGGTGTCGCCGGCCTCGGCCGACGCGATGCACACCACTCCGCCGATGGTGATGGCCAGCGCGCCGAAGGCCGGGGTCGTCCAGCCCTCCACCAGAAAAATGGCCGAGGTGGCCATCAGCGTGGCGATGGTCATGCCACTGATGGGGTTGGCCGAGCTGCCGATCAGCCCCACGATCCGCGAGCTGACAGTGACGAAGAGAAACCCGAAGACGATAATCAACACGGAAGCAGCAAGGTTCTGCAGCAGCGTAACCTGCGCTCCGGGGACTGGTTTGAAGTAGAGGAAGAGGAACATGATCACGATCAGCAGTGCCGAGCCAATCATCGCCGTACCCATCGAGAAGTCCTTCTCCGTGCGGAGGGTCTCCACCTTGGCTCCCACGCCGCCGCGCATATTCTTGAAGCCCGAGGCCAGCGCGCCCATGATGGTGGGCATGGTCTTGAGCAGGGCTATTACTCCGGCGGCTGCCACCGCCCCCGCTCCTATAGGCCGGATGTAGGTCTTCCACATATCGCTGGGGCTCATATCGGCAACCGGCACGGTCCCGGGATAAATCGCATGGCCTACTTCCTTGCCGAAAAAGTAAATCAGCGGCATCAGCACCAGCCACGACAGCACGCCGCCGGCCACCATCACGCCCGCGGTCTTGGGCCCGATGATGTAGCCCACGCCTAAATACTCTGGCGTCGCGTCGGCCTTGATCGATGCTCCCTTCATCACGTGATGGGGACCGAAGTCGGGCTGAAACTCAGGCGTGCCGGGCCAGACGCCGAACAGGTTCTCATTCTGAAAAAACGTATAGAGCGCGCCCAGTCCGAGTCCGAAGAAGACGCGGCTGGCAAACGAGCCGCCCTTCTCGCCGGCAATCAAAACATCGGCGCAAGCCGTGCCCTCTGGAAATTTCAGGTTGCCGTGCTCCTCCACAATCAGCTCGCGCCGCAGCGGCACCATGAACAGCACGCCCAGAAAGCCGCCGATCAATGCCAGCGCGAAGATGCGCCAGTACTCCAGGTCGAAGCCCAGGAAGATCAGCGCCGGCAGCGTGAAGATCACCCCCGCGGCAATCGACTGCCCCGCGTTGCCCGTGGTCTGGACGATGATGTTCTCCAGAATCGAGCTGCGGCCGAAGATGCGCAGAATACTGATCGACAGCACCGCGATGGGGATCGATGCGGCCACCGTGAGCCCTGCCCTCAGGCCCACATAAACGGTGACGGCGCCAAAAACGAGGCCGAAGAACGAGCCCAGCAGAACGGCGCGCAGGGTGAACTCCCTGGGTTTCTCGATGGGCGAAACAAAAGGTTGAAAAGCGGGCGGGTGAACGTCGGCCACGGTGCTCCTCCAAAATTCCTCAAGCAAGATCGCTGCAATTCTCTGCCAAGGAAGTGTACCAGCGCAGGGGGTACAAGCGACAGGAGGCATCCCCAAGGATGCGCGCGCCCCGCAAATGCCTGGGTGCCCAACCTTCGCCGTGTACTTGTTTTTTGCACCTGAGGAGGGATATAAGGGTGCCCCACCTTCGCCGCGTGCTTTGCGGTTAAGGTGGGATATATATAGTATTTTTTAGCCGGTTGTCCCAGCTCCCGCTTTTGGGACCTGGGATACAACAAACCTTCAACCCGCCCGCCGCATCCTCTCCCGCATCGGCTCATTATCGGAATACACCCGCCACTCCGCCACCAACCCGTCCTCCACCACCACCCGCCAAGCCGCCGGCGTCTCCCACCGGTTCTCGACCTTTAATTCTGGGTGCCCCAGAACCGGGGTCCCCACGGACAGGTCTTCGTTCGTGGGGTGGAGCTCCCTCGCATTTGGGGACCTGGGATGCGATCCATCATCGGGACAATACGTCCCCCGCGCCATCCCCAGCATCACCACAATAGATAGTCTGTCATCCTGAGCAGATAGTCTGTCATCCTTCTATGAAAAAGCCCGCACCTGTCCACAGGTATTTGCGAATAGTTGCCGACAGACTTCTATTCGTGCTCCTGGCACACAAGGGGGATTCGAATCCCGGCCGCTCCATCTGAGAAGGT
>Ga0326727_10023409_pt1 | contig 11787 bp, 12 predicted proteins | sample MB2enrmetagenome_FD_207643 | JGI IMG/M metagenome (GOLD analysis project Ga0326727, IMG submission 207643) | Lab enriched peat soil microbial communities from McLean, Ithaca, NY, United States - MB29MY | ecosystem: Environmental > Terrestrial > Soil > Wetlands > Peat | place: USA: New York... | reverse complement strand
GGGGCTGAGCGAGAAGGGCCTCCAGGAGGCTGTGGACGGAGGCCGCCAGCTTCGCAAGGACGGTTTCGTTTTCGATGTCGCCTATACCTCGGTGCTGAAGCGCGCCATCAAAACCCTGTGGGTGGCGTTGGAAGAAATGGACCAGATGTATATCCCTATTTACAACACCTGGCGACTGAACGAGCGGCACTACGGCGCGCTGCAAGGGTTGAACAAGGCGCAAACCGCGGAGAAATACGGTGAGGCGCAGGTGAAAATCTGGCGGCGCAGTTACGACATCCAGCCACCCTCGCTCACGCCCGATGACGACCGCTACCCGGGCAAGGATCCCCGCTACGCGGGCATGAGCGCCGCGGATTTGCCGCTCACCGAGTGCCTGAAAGACACCGTGGCGCGCACGCTGCCCTACTGGCATGAAACCATCGCCCCCGTGGTGCGTTCGGGCAAGCGGGTGATCATTGCCGCCCATGGGAACAGTCTGCGCGGGCTGGTGAAGTATCTGGATAACGTATCGGAAGCGGAAATTGTGGGATTGAATATTCCGACAGGAATTCCGCTGGTGTACGAACTAGATGATGATCTGAAGCCGCTGCGCCACTATTACCTGGGTGACCCCGAGGCCGTAGCCCGGGCTGCGCAGGCTGTGGCGGATCAGGCGAAACGCAAGGCGTAAGTGGTTATGGATGTGCGGAGCACCTTGGACTGCGGCGGCTCGACGCCGCCTTGGAATAACGCGGAGGACAAAGACAAAGGCGGCGTCGAGCCGCCGCAGTCCAAGGTGCTTCACACTTTCCGCGTTACCACTGTACGCGCACCCGCTTGAGCGGCGTAATCACTACCGGCCCGAGCAATCCGGACCGCGGCAGCGGGGAAAATCCGAAAAGCCGGCGGCCCAGTGGGGTGTCGTCTTCGACGCCGCGACCGTAGAGGGCCTGGAGGTTGGCTGGCAAGGGAGGCGCGCTGGTCCAGCCGGCGACCCGGTTGATCAATGTATTAGTGACCCGCACCGTCATCTCGTTCCTGCCGGCTTTAACGGAGGAGGTCACGTCCAACGTTTGTCCGCGCACCCAGATTACCCCCACAGGTTTCCCATTCATATCCACATCCGCGACATTGCCCACATCGCCCACACTGAGTTGCAGTAGGAGATCCGGGGCCACGTAAGAGGGCGGCAAGACAAACGAAATGGTGTAGCGCCCGGTGCCGCTGAAGTATTTTGTGGCGGGGTCGTCCGTCCACGAGACGAGGCGCGACAGGGTTCTTTCCGTGCGCGGGAAGCTCGGGCCTTCGAGGGTCAGTTGCCAGTTACCCGAAATCTCATAGGGGCCGGGGAGAGAATCAATGGTTACCGACGGAACCCAATGCTTACCCGCACCCGCCGGCACAACGCTGTGCACACCATTGCGCGCGGCCAAGGCGACAAAGCCCTGCGAATCAACATCCACAACTTTGGCAAAATCGCTAGAAGCAACGTGGGGCCTCTCCTGCGGTGTGAACACCAGGATCGTTGATTCAAACGGCGCCAGGCGCAGCGGCACCACGGTGCGGCCGTCCTGTTGATCGTATTCAAACAGTGGTTTGATCTCGCCGTTGTAAGGATTCCACTCCTGCGGCGCCATGCCCGACACGCGAAACGCCACAGGAATGGCGACGGGCCGATCCTGCACGTTGGCGACAAAGTAGATCTCGGTTCGGGGCAGTGTCCGGTGCAGGAACACCAAGCCATTGTTCTCGCGCAATCCCTCGCGGACAAAATCGATGCCCACGTCTGGAGGAACATGGCGCCGCAGGGTGTTGACGAAAGGATCGAACACGCTGCTGCGCAAATCGAGCGGGTCGGTGCGGTCCAGGACCTTCTTCATAAAGTAGGTCTGCCCCCGGCCGTAGCCATGCTCCCCCGTGCCGTCGGGCCCTACGGGTTCACGGAACATGTCGGCGGCGATGGCACGCACTTCCGCGTCACCTTGCTGGTAATCAGTAAGGCCGGTGGAAGCGCCGGGAGTCTGCTCCAGCGCAATCACCACACCCCCATCACGGACGAACTGCTGAACGCTCTTCATGCTGGCAAGAGGCAGGGCATGAATGTTGGGCAGTACGAGGATTTTGTACGTGAGGTCCCCCACTCGAATGGCGCCCTGCGAAAGGTCGGCATGATGAAGCAGCACATCGTCATTGATCAGGTCAAAATCATATCCGTTCGAGAGGATGAGCTTTGACAAGTCTCCCCAATCGAAATCGCGAGTCCAACGGCGCGCGTTGAGCACATCGAGCGTCCACTGGTTGGCGAGGGGTGAATAGACGGCGATGTGTGCCACGGGATGCCCGTAGCGAAGCAGGGCGGAGCAGCGCGCCACGTAATCGCTCAGCAGGTGGTAGTACGGCCACCAGGTGTTGACGGGGCTGACGGTAATCTCCGCGTCAAAGCGCCGCGAGGGAACGAACTCGCGCTCCGGCGTGCCCGTGAAGCCGGAGTTGTAAAACTTATTGGCGCCCGAGCGCAGGAACATATCGCTCGTAATTTTCAATTCCTCCAGCGTCGAGCGGCCGGGCTGCCAGTGGAGATAGGTGTACGCCTCGACGCTCATCACGTTGCGTCCATACAAATGGCCTCCGGAGGGGACATACGTACGGGGGCCAATGCGCGTGTCAAACCACGGTACGGCGTCCTTCTCGCCCGCGGTAATCTCCATTTCCGGGATGTCCGTCATGCCGGCGCCCTGGAGGATGTCGGTCACAAATCCGTAGGGCTGAATGCGTCCGCGCACCCCGTTCCGATGGCACCAGCCCAGAAAAGTCTCGAAGAAACCTTCCAGCCCCACCTGGTTTAGAAACTCGTTTACGTCATAGCGAATTTTGAGTGAGACGTCATCAACTTCCCACCACAGGGCGGGGAGCAATGGCTCCAGATCATAACTCTTGCGCTTTTTGAACTCCGGCAAGAGATCGGCATTCCAGTAGAGGCCATTGCGGAAGATCGGCACTTCAAAGCTATCCATGAACATTGATTCGATGGTTTTTCCAAACTCCTCGCCCACGGCGGCGCGGTATTTGCCGCCCAGATAATTGCAGTAATACTCCATCGCTTTTTTGCTGAGATGATCAACCACCGGCTGCGGGCTGCAATCCACCAGCCAGAAAGCCATTAACCGCCAGCGTCCCGGGGGAACATTCCAGGTGAGCCGGCGCCCCACGGCGCGCACGGTGAGGGAGAGGAGCGAAGACCGGAGCAACCGGCCATCCACAATCCTGCCCGCCACGACGGCCAGCAACTGATCTCCGGGTTCGATGATCGGGCGCGACCGCGGCACATCGCGGGGGTTGAGGGTAGCGTCCGTGGGCAAGTCACCCTGGAAAATTCGGCCTCCCTCCAGGTCAATGGAACTCGCCAGCAGGTTTTTGCAGCGGTCCTCCTTGGGAACCCAGTCGCCTCCCCAAATCCAACCGGGCCCGCCGAAGTTGATGGAAACTTCCATGTGGCGCTGTTTAGCCTCGCGGACGGCATGGGCGAGCAGGTCAAAATACTCCGGCGAGAGGTACGGATGGTTGCCGCGCTCGTAAACGGGCTGCATGGTGATCTGCTCCACGCCGCCGATTCCCTGGTCACGCATCTGCTCGAGTTGCCAGGTGATGTCCTCACGGGTGAGGGCGTTTCCCATCCACCACCAGCGCGTGTGGGGGCGGCAATCCACCGGGGGTCCCTGAAAGCTGCGCCGCATTTCGTCCAGCGTCCCTTGCGCGTGTGCAGACACCACCGCCACCAATAGGGCAAAAAGTAGTCGTCGGACCATCCGGGTTTTTCCTCCTAAGTGTTCGAAACGCATTGTGGCGCGCCCGCCGGGAGGGAGTATACACCCAAGGGGTGACTTGCAAGCGGCACACGAGGAGCACGGGGAGCAGAGAATGTCTGGGTGGGGGGTTCGAGGATTCGCAGGGGCAGTTCGCGAACTGGCTTGGCTGCTATGTGCGAAGCACCTTGGACTGCGGCGGCTCGACGCCGCCTTTTCCCCAAGTTCCTCCACAAGCGAAGAAGCAAGGCAAGGCGGCGTCGAACCGCCGCAGTCCAAGGTGCCTTCGGCACAGCTAAAACTGTGTGCTGGTTAATTCATCTTGACGCGTTTGGCACCGGGGGGATTCAGCTCAAATTTGGAATCGGGCACACCCCGATTCACTTTCACGCCGGAGTAATGCGCAATGGAGTAATCCCCACCCTTTTCGAAAAATTTCTGCTGGGTGGGCAGCCAGGATTCTTCGTTTACCCAGATTTGGATTTTGGCGATCTGCGCGGCGAGGTTTGACTTGCGGGGCACGAGTTCCAGCACCACGTTGGGATCACCTTCCATATCTTCTTCCGGAAGTAATTTCACGATATAGGTTTTCTTCAGATCGCCGGTATCCGTACCGAACCCCAGAAGCAGGAACTGCTGCACCAGCCCGCTATTTTGTTCCAGGTTGAATACCTGAAGCTGGTTGATCTTGGGAAGAAAGATATAACCTCTGTTCTTTTTGAAGAGGAGGATCTTGGCCTCGGGCTTTTGGAATTCAATGCGGATTTCCGTCGTCTTGCCTTTGCGAAAGAAGAGCTGGCCGGATTGCGTTGACTTGTCGTCAACCAACACGGTGACCTTGGTGTAGTCCAGATTGGCGGATAGGGTTTGCAGGTTTTTGGACGCCTTATTCATATCGTCGAGAATCTGCGTGAGATCGGTGGGGTGTTTGCCCTTGCGGGCGCTGGCGGACGGGCTGAGCGCCAACATCAAGGCGCCGGCCAACAGCACCCGCATCCACGTGTTGAGAGAATTTTGCATAAGAACGCAAACCTGCTCCCGCCCCTTCCGGCAGTGGAACGAACTCTGCCGGGGGGTGGGTCATTCCTCCACCATCACAGTATAGCCCAGAATGACCTGATGGCGGTCCCGCACCGCATCGATGGATTTCACAGTGAAGGCCTTTTGAAGGTGTTCCTTGAGGATGATGGGGATGGCGTCCTCGGGTTTCTGATCGAGCGATTCCACCAAGCGGGCGTCCACGAGGTATTGTACGGTCTTATTGACGCGGCGCATCTCGACGATGCCCTGCTGATGGCGCAAGTCCGTCATTTGCAAAGTGGGGCGATCGTTGAACCAGGCGCGAGGGGAAAGAAAGATGAAGGCCAGGATGGCCGCCACGATCAGGTCATATTGCCAACTTCCGCGTTCGTAGGACCAGAAAACGCTGCGTGTAACCACCAGTTTGATCCCCGCCCACACCTTGCCCAAGGGAGATTTCGCCTGCTGAGTGGGCGCGTGGGGGAGAGCGGGTTCGTGAACTTCCATGGTCTGGGCCATAGGTCGTAGACTGGAAAAATAGCCAGAAATGCGGCAAGAATCAATCGGAAATAATTCGCCCGTCACGCATGCGGATGACCCGATCCGCGACGCCGGCGGCCTCAAGGTTGTGAGTAATCATCAGGATGGTCTGGCGGAAAGTCCGGTTGAGTTCGCGCATCATGTCGAGCACCACCTGGGAGTTCTCCGTATCCAGATTGCCCGTGGGTTCGTCGGCCAGCAGTATTTTGGGTTCACAAATCACGGCGCGGGCAATCGCCACGCGCTGTTGCTCGCCGCCGGAAAGCGCATAGGGGCGGTGATTCAGCTTCTCCTCGATGCCCAACATGCGGGTGACGATCTCGAAACGATGAGGGTTGAATCCGTTGCCCTGAATGTGCTGGGCGATGGCAATGTTGTTACGCGCCGAAAGGGTGGGCAACAGGTTGAAGCGCTGGAAGACGAAGCCAATCTTATGGCGGCGGAAGCGCGTGCGGTCGGCGTCGGACATCAGGCGAAAGTCGTTACCGTCCACACATACCTGGCCGTCGGTCGGGCTGGTCAGGCCGCCCAGGACGTGCAGCAAAGTGGACTTACCGCAACCCGAGGGTCCCACCACCGCCACGAACTCGCCTTCCTGGACCAGCAAGTCCACTCCCCGCAGCGCCGGCACGTCAACCTTGCCGAGGCGGTACACCTTTTTCAGAGCAATGGTGCTGATAATGGGTTCCACGTAATCCTTACGTTCTCCCTCGGCTGGTTGCAGCACTGGCGAATTACCGGGGACACGGACGCTCGGGTCGCTACTAGCGCAGACGAACCCCAGACCGGAGGGGTTACTCGTACGAGAGGGCATCCACAGGATCAAGCTGGGCGGCCCGCAAAGCAGGGTAGAAAGATCCCACGATACTTCCGATCAGCGCCAGGCAGGCAGCGTAGAGTCTCCAGTCCCAGGTGAGTTGGACGGGCAGCGTGGGGAAGAGTTCGATGAGTACTTTCCGCATGATCATCGACCCGATGAACCCGGCGATGATGCCAACCACTGTAAGGAGCACAGATTCCCTCAGGATGGCAGAAATGATATACATTTTCGACGCCCCGAGCGATTTCAAGATCCCAATCTCCCGCGTGCGCTCGGTAATGGTGGTATACATCGAAAGAAAGATGACAAGAAATCCAATTCCCACCGCAATGCCAATCATAGCAGTAATAAAATAGTTGAGGCCGGGAATGTTATTCGAGGTCATCAACTGCATATACTCTTTGACCGGCCTGATCGTGCTATCCGGCAATAACGTGCGAATGTGTTCGACGGTTTGATCGGTATAAGCCGGGTCGGTACATTTGATGTAAAACAATGATGCTTTGTTCTGCACGCCATACAGCTCATTGGCTGTGGCCAGCGGAATAAACATGCGCGCGCCTTTGCCGTGTTCCACAATCCCGGCGATGCGGAAATCATGGTTCAGCAAATTGATGGTTTGGCCTACTTTGGAGTGATGGGCCTGGGCATAAATGTCATCCACCAGGATGTCGTACGGCGCCTGCAAGGGACCACCGGCGTGATACGTAAAGCCCCCAGAAACCCGGTCATAGCTGGCCTGATCAATTCCAAAGATAAGGTTCAACGACTGCACAGAGGTCATGAGAACAAAGGTAGGCGCGACCGCCAGTACGCGCGGCAACTCCGCCAGCCGGTCGCCGATCTTGATGGGCATGGGGGCTTGCGACAAGCCGATGAATAAGGAAGCATTGGCGGGCTGCACCATGATGTCGGCGCCCACGCCCTCCACATTTCGCTCCGCGCTGTCTTTCACCAGTCCATGGCAAAGACCCACGACCAGAATGACCATTCCCACTTCAATGGCCACGGCCAGCACGCTTACCGCGGTGCGGATGGGCCGGTGCAGGACATTGGAAATGATCAGCTTATTGACCAATTGGGTTATCCCCTTGCTTCGCCGCGGTCAGGTCCACCAATTCCGCGCCCTCCGGCATTTTCAGATCGAATTTCTCCGGCGCGATCGGCTCATTGAAAGTGGCCTTTTCAATGGTGATAGTGACCGCGTAGTCTTCCTCCGGCCGGGTCAATTCAATGTGGGTCGGATAGTGAATGCCCTGAAAATCCTGGTAGAGGGAGTAGTGGACATCTTCGGTGCAAGTGCCGTCCGGCTCATAGAATTGAATCCGCACCAGTTCCAGGTTTTCGCGGTCAAACCACACTTCACGCCGCAGGATCACGTGCCGGTCCCCTTGCGGCTCAACGATGGTTACCACGTAAAAGCGCTTGGGCTGCGTGTGGCGGTCGACCTTTTTCCGATAGCTTGTCTCACGATCCGCATCAATGGGGGGAACAATCAGCGCCTGCAAAATGTGGTGGGGCCGAAGGTTCTCCAGCGCGTTTTTGGCGGGACGGCGGAACGTCGTCTTACCCACAATGAATTTATTTTTGGTGGGAACCGACAGGCGGAATTCCTCGCCGTTCGAAACCATGTCGAAGATATTCGTCCGGACCACCGGCGCCTGCCCCAGCAAGCGAATGGTGGAGGGCTTTTGCACCAAAACGAAGCCCTTCACATCGTGGTATTCCTTGATGACTCCGGAATAAACCGACCCCGCCGTGGGCGCCAAATCGACCGTGGCGGTCATGGTGTGGATGCCATCGCTCCAAGCGTTGATCTTGGTGACAAGTTCGGCAAGGGTCGCTTCGCGCGCGGGGGCGGCTTGGCTGGGAGGGTGGACGCGGGTCACCCTCCGCACCAGGCATCCCGGCGTGGCCAGGAGCAGGGCGGCAAGAACTATCCCGGAAAATACCTTGGCTGTCTCAATAAGTGCGTTTCGCAAGATGACAATTCCCCAATGTAACAGACGGCATGAAATGTGTCAATCCGGTTTGGGTAACAGTTAACTCCTTTTGTTCGTATGCACTTGCATAAGACCTTGGGATTGGCTCGTGCCCCGTTCGTCGTGCTGTCGTAAATCTCCTCCACACCTGTCGCCCGAAGATGGCGCCCGAGGGCCCATGTCGCTTCTATGTCGATGGTACATCGTGCCTCTCAGCGTTGATTTCCGTTCCTGCTTGATCTTCCACCCATTGACAGCGCAAGAACGGTTCCAAACTCCGGGGCGCCCCGACCCAACGGGGTTGGGGTTTGTATCGCGCATCAGCCCCGGCCCTCACGCTGATACGGACATAAAGTCCTATTCTGAGCCTTGGCCAAATCTGGGAATGTGGACCTTTCATACCCGAACTCACTTGAACTGGCTGGAAAGCAGAGGCGGGGTAAACGGTGAAGGAGGCCAAAAATAAAATGAGGGGGAAGCTCTCTCCCCCCTCCAAGCGTCGGGTCTTGGGTCTAAACTCCGAGCCGTCGCTGGCTACCCTCTAGGTTTGTCCGACGTCGACTCGTAACCCGATAGAGCAAGCTGGATTCCAATCGAATTTCAATTTCCTTTATACTTGCCATAACGCTAACTTGTTAAGATTCAGCGTTTCTCGGGTGTGGGCACCCATGGGGGAGGCCCAAGTCAGGTCAAGAAGCTATCGATTTCTATATTTGGAAATCCCAAATACAGAATTCTGCAAAGCCCGCCCGGCCAATTTGTACCAGGTAGTCATCCACCCATAGACTAATCTTGTTGACGAGCGCGTCCGCTGGCGTGCTATCCTGACTTGCTAAAAGCCCTGCGGTTTCCGGGGTAAGATTTGGTATTGGGCCTGCGGGGACCTAAAGTCGTAGAATACCTTTGTGCCAGGGAATTCCCGAGCCGCTTCGGCTGGGAACGCCTCGGCGATTGCAGCCGTATTTTCCGGGCCCTGATATGATTGACATTCACTGTCATCCTTTACCCGGTGTTGACGATGGCGCGCGGTCCTTTGCGGAGGCCATCGCCATGTGTCGCGTTGCGGCCGAGGATGGCGTGACCCATCTGGTGGCGACGCCGCACAGCAATTACAGCTACACCTTCGACCCGGAGCTCAACCGCCAACTGCTTGCCGAGCTCCAGGCAAAAGTGGGCGAGAGGCCCAAGCTCCTGCTGGGCTGCGACTTTCATCTCTCCTACGACAACATCCAGATCTGCGCGCAGAATTCCAAAGATTTCACCATCAATCAATCTTCTTACCTGCTGGTGGAACTTCCCGACCAGTTTATTCCTGACCACCTCAGCCGCGTGTATTACGACATTCAGGTCGCCGGGCTTAAGCCGATCATCACGCACCCGGAACGGAACCTCCTCCTGCAGCGCAAGCCGGAACTGCTTCAGCACTGGGTTTCCATCGGATGTCTGGCGCAAGTCACGGCGCAATCGTACACGGGTGGGTTCGGCTCCAATGCGCGCAAGCTTGCGGAGCGGTTGCTTGACGCCGGCGCGGTCCACTTCTTTGCCAGTGATGCCCACGACACCAAGAGGCGCCCCCCGATTCTCTCCCGCTGTTACCGCAAAGTGGCAAAAGAGAAAGGCGAGGAAATCGCCAACCTGCTTTTGCAAAGGAATCCGGAAGCTGTTATCCACGGACTCCCTCTGCCTCCCCAGCCCGATTGGTCCGAAGGTCAAGACGCGGGGAGAAAGAGGAGTTGGTTCTCCTTCCTCCTGGGCCGCTGAAGTTGTCGGCTGCTCGCACCTCGCAATTTCATTCATCGTGCGACGTCGCTTGGCCAGAACCCTCGACTTGATTGTGGATATTCCGATAATCCCCCAACCTCCCCGCAACTTCCCAAGGTGGGACGTGGCACGCCAAGGGCCGCCGCCGTCCTGAGGCGTGACATAATGTCCGCTCACGAAGGCCAAATTGTCCCTCCGCCTCGGCTCTTGTTATGTAGCTCCGATGCCCTTGGGCAGGGCCGGTCAAATAAATCTCATCTCTTCAAACGAAACCGCCGATAACCGAAGCGGGTGAGTGTGCGTCGCGCGATTTGTGGAAAGCGGCTCTTCTATAATGGGCGCCCTGTCGCGCCTTCGCTGCGGGGTGGGGTCCGACCGTAGGTTCTTTGTCACCTGCCGCGTGTTGCCCCGCGAGGGATTCCAGGTGTGGTACATCCGCCTGAACCCGGTGAAGGCGGGCTTGGCGGCCCAGCCGGAAGCAGCGCGCCCCAATGAAGTGACACAGCCACTCCTGGCTGTGTCAAAAGCGGGTAGCCGGGGACAGACGGAAAGTAAGCCGGATTGTACGGCCCCATGGCTTGCCGGACGCGCATGGCGGGGGCGGAGGTTGCGTACCCGGTGACGCCGCTTGGGCGCTCGAACAGATCACCCCGCGGCGCTTGCCCCCCCACCCAGGAGGACGTCCGCGGAAACCCCAAGGGCAGCACCCCTGAGGTTCTGCGGTTCGAGTGACGGAACATGGACAAAAAAACCAGTATAACTTCCCGGCTGTCCCCGACCTACGACCTAAGGTGTCAAGCCCCTTGAGGACACGAGCTTATGGGCGGGTGGATTCCCGGAGGACCAGGACATCGACGAGTTTCTGAAAGACATTTACGAGCACGGGGAGGTGGCCTGATTCACGGACAAAATCAAAAGGGGCCCTTGCGGGCCCCCCGAAAGCTTTTGCCTTCCACCTCCGGTTAAAACCGGATTAACGTCATCATGCTTCCCTTCGTGGGCTTTGTCGACGCCTCTGGTATAATCGCCGGTGGCAGCTCCCGAATCAGCCGCCATGACTTTGGAAAGGGGCAAAGCAGCCGGAGGTGGCAGTGATGAAGTTCTACTCATTTCAGATCGTGATTGAGAAAGAAGCGGAAGACGAAGGGTACTTCGCCTATACGCCCAACGTTCCCGGCTGCTTCAGCAATGGCAAAACCATCGAAGAGGCCAAGCGCAACATCCGCCAGGCCATCGAGCAGCATCTCACGTCGATGCTGGCCCACGCCCAGCTTGTCCCGCAGGATGACCGGCTGGTGCACGTTGAGGAATTGACCGTGGCGGTTCCCGAATGAGCCGCATGCCCCAGGTGACGGCGCACGAACTAGTGCGATTCCTCAAAACGCAGGGTTTCGCCGAGGACCGCCAGTCAGGAAGTCACCTCACGTTATGGCACGCTGGACGCAACGTGTCCGTCACGATCCCCGTTCACACCGGGTGCGATATCGGCCGCGGGTTGGCTGTGCGCATCCTCAAAGATGCCGGGTTCGGCGTCGAAGACTACCTCCGATTGCGCTGAGTAAGTCTGTCCCCGGCTGCACCTCTGCCTATGATCAAACAATTCCCATTACCGGGGGGCGGTGACGCCGCTTGGGCGCTCGAACAGATCACCCCGCGGTGCTTTCCCCCCACCCAGGAGGACGTCCGCGGAAACCCCAAGGGCAGCACCCCTGAGGTTCTGCGGTTCGAGTGACGGAACATGGACAAATAAACCAGTATAACTTCCCGTCTGTCCCGACCTTCCGACCTTTGTCCGACCTTTAATGCCCGCGGCTAGCAAAACAATGACTGCGGCTTACTTCTCAGGTACAATACCCCCCCGTAAGTCACTAACCCAAGG
>Ga0326727_10023408_pt1 | contig 11787 bp, 9 predicted proteins | sample MB2enrmetagenome_FD_207643 | JGI IMG/M metagenome (GOLD analysis project Ga0326727, IMG submission 207643) | Lab enriched peat soil microbial communities from McLean, Ithaca, NY, United States - MB29MY | ecosystem: Environmental > Terrestrial > Soil > Wetlands > Peat | place: USA: New York... | reverse complement strand
GCGAAGATTCCGGTGTCGGTCTCCTCGGCGAGCGGCACTAAGCGCCCTTCGGCCGGACATGTCTGAGTCGTACCCGGTTCGCAGCCGGACATCACGCGGCGGTGTGACACGGGTTCTCCAACGACAGACTCGGAGTTCCGGGAAGCCTGGGCTTCAGGTCGCGACGCCGTCGTGCGCCGCGTTCTCGTGGACAAGACGCCTCTGGCCAGCTGATGCCATGCCCCTGGAGACTGGCGCAAGCCGACTGTCGCGCGCATGTCGCTCCCGCTCGCCGCCCGCGGCGACGGACCCGATACCGATCGCCAAGGCGCACGCCACGAGCACGGTTGCGGCGAGGAGTCGGTGGCTTCGCGTCCGGGTGGGCCGAGGGAAGCGACACCGACGCGGATCGGCCGAGCGGGCGCGATCGGCCATCACGCGAAGCTGCCCAAACCACCGGTGTCCGGAGGGGATTGTTCGTCGCCTACGCTTCTCCTCGTCGGGTGCGGTTGTGCAGGGAGTTCAGGGAAGAAGGCGGCCAGCATGGCGCGAAAGACGAGGAAGCGGGTGCGGCTCGCCTTCGTCACGCCAAGGTACGGTCCCGGCGTCGTAGGAGGCTCCGAGTCCGTGATGGCCGAGGCGGCACGCGGCTTCGTTCGTCGCGACTACGAGGTCGACATCCTCACGACCTGCGCCCGGTCGCATTTCAGCTGGGCGAACGAGTTCGACGACGGGACCTCGGAGGATGCGGGGGTGGTCGTCCGGCGTTTCCCGACGGTCACGTCGCGCCGTCGTCTTGTCGCCTCCGGGCTCGAACAACGTGTCCAACGCGGCGAGCGGTTAGGCGCCGCGGCGGAGATCGCCTGGGTGAACAGTCGGTTCCGCGTGCCCGAGTTGTACCTCCACCTGCTCGCCGAGGCGCGGCGCTACGACGCCATCGTGTTGTCTCCGTACCTGTTCTGGTCGACGATCTACGGCGCCCAGGTCGCCCCCGAGCGCTCGATCGTGATGCCGTGCCTGCACGACGAGCCGTACGCGCGGCTCTCGATCGTTCGCTCCACGCTCGCCTCGGTCGCGGCGGTCTGGTTCCTCTCCGAGCCCGAGCACCTGCTCGCCCACCGCATCGCGCCCGACCTGCCGCCGCGCCACGGCGTCGTCGGTGCGGCCGTCGAGATCCCCGATTCCTACGACCCGGCCGGGTTCCGGGAGCGTCACGGCCTGCGGCGGCCCTTCGTCCTCTTCGCCGGTCGGCGCGAGGGCGGCAAGGGCTGGCGTGAGCTCGTCGCGGCCTACGCCGCCGCCGTCGTCGGCAACGACGCCCCCTTCGACCTCGTGACGGTCGGCGTCGGCGCCCCCGAGATCCCCGAGGGGCTCACCGGACGGGTGATCGACCTCGGCTACCTCGACGAGGACGAAATGCCGAACGCCTTCGCCGCGGCCGAGGCGCTCGTCCAGCCGAGCGCAAACGAGAGCTTCTCGCGCACGTTGATGGAGGCGTGGCTCGCGGGGACCCCCGTCATCGCCTCGGCGGCCGGCGAGGTGATCACCTGGCACTGCGAGCGGTCGGGCGGCGGGCTCACCTACGCCGACGAGCTCGAGTTCGCGCAGTGCCTCCGATTTGTCGCCGAGGCGCCGAAGGCCGCCGCGGCGATGGCGGCGCGCGGCCAGCAGTACGTGCTCGCCAACTACACCTGGGAGGTCGTGCTCGACGTGATGGAGCGCTCGCTCGCCGGGCTCACGGGAAGGTCGGCGAAGTGAGGATCCTCATCGTCGGCACGGTGCCACCCCCCGGCGGCGAGGCCGCGCTCGCGCTGGCCGAGATCGCGACGGCGCTCCTCGCCGAGGGACACGACGTCGAGATGTTCTCGCCGGATGACCGGAGCGCCGCCCACCGCAGCGGTCGGACCGAAGGCCCGCTCTTCTGTTTGCGGCTCGCCTGGCTCTCGCGGCGCTTCGACGCCGTCGTCGTCCACTTCGAACGGGGGCTTCCGCTGCGCGCCCGTGCCGGACGGTGGTGGCGTGCCGTGACCCTCACGCTGCTCGCCGCGGCGTTGCGGATGTTCCAGGAAAGGACCGTCCGCTTCGACGCCGACTCGCCGATCCCCGGCGGTATCGGGAGCCGGGCGATGGGCGAGATCTGGACGGCGGCTTCGCACGTCGTCGTGGCGAGCGAGCAGGACCGCACCCAGCTCATCGCGATCTGGGATCTTCCCGAGGAGCGGGTCACCGTGGCCGCGGAGCGAGCGCAGCGCCGCGCCAGCTTTCCCGGGGGATGGGCCGCCGACCCCGAGGATCCGCGGACCGAGGTACTCGAGCTCGTGCGGGCCCGGTCCGCGCACGATCGCGCGGCGCGAGCCGCCCGTGTCACGCTCGGCGGCGAGATCGGCGCAGCGCCGGGATCGCCCTTCGCAGGTGACCGCCGTCGCGCGCCCGATCCCGAAGCCCTCGTGCGCGGGGCGATCGCGCTCTGTCACCGTCTCGTCGAGAGGATCTCCGCGACGGACGGGTCCTGAGCGGTCGGTTCAGGCTCCGGGTGGCGCGACGCCGACCACGGCGTCGGCGGGGAGGACCGCGGTGAGCAGGGCGCGCGCGGTGGCGGCGAACGTCTGACGTGCCGCGAAGTCGCGGCCGGCCCCGGCAAGGAGGGCGCGGCGTGCCGGGTCGGCGAGAAGGCCGCCGAGCACTGCCGCGAGCCCTTCGGCGTCGACGGATGCCGGGACGAGCTCGACCGCCTCCCGGGGCAGTTCGCGCAGCCAGCCGAGGTTCGTCGCGACGGTCGGCACACCCGAAGACAGGCATTCGCCGACGGCGGCGGAGGCCTCGCCGTTAAAGGACCGGCGCAGCTGGACGGCGAGCGTCGCCGCGGCGAGCCAGGCGCCATAGCGCTCCTGGGGCAGCGGTCCGGTGAGCGCGAGTACGTTACCGATCCCCTTGGCCGAGGCGCGATCGGCGAGCGCGCGGGCGAGGTCCTCCGAGACGGGTCCGACGAAGGCGAGCATCGCGTCGTCGGCGCGCCCCGCCCCCCGGACGAGCGACGCGAAGGCGTCGACCAACAGCTCCGGGGCCTTCACCGGGTCGACAATCCCGAAGTGGGCCACGACGGGTCGGTCGCTCCGGGGTTCCGGTGATCGTCCCCACCACCTGGCGGCGATCGGGCAGTCCTTTGGTGCCTCGGCCATCTCGGCGAAGGCCGATCGGCTGTCCCGGGGCGATTCGACTGCGAACGGGAGGACGTCGACGCGCCCCGCGAGAAGCGGTCCCGCGTCGACGCGGGCAAGTGCCGCGGCGGCGCGCGAGGTGACGAGGAACACCTCGGACAGTCCGATTGCCTCGCGCGCCATCAGGAGCCCGTAGCGGGCGAGATCCCCTGGTTGGATCTCGTTGTACTCGCCGAGGCTCGGCGGCAGCGACTCGCCGTACATCTCGCGGATCCTGGCCGCCAGTCCGTGCGGCAGAAGGCCCGGATCCCCGGTCTCGTGGCGGTAGAGGTTCGTCAGCCGCACGTCGTGGCTGATGACGACGCCGGAGCGCGCGCGGAGGAGCGCGAGCGCCCCGAGGTGATGGTGGCTGTTGCCGAGGGTGTAGACGACCCGGTCGTAGCGGCCGGTCAGCCGCTCGACGGCGAGGAGCGCGGGCGCGGCGTACACGGGCGCGCCGACGGGGGCGGTGGGCGAAGGTGTCGGCCCGTCGGCGAAGACGTCGAGGGCGACCTCGTCCGAAGCGACGATCTCCTCGATGAGGCGGAAGCTGTAGGCGGCGACGCCGGAAGGCGCCGGTGGCAGCGGCGTGACGAAGGCGACGCGGGCGCGTGCCCGGCGGCGCCCGCCCGGCGAGCCCGCCCGACTCGTGGACCCGGCGACGAGATCCTCGAAGACTCTTGCAGTGCGCGCCGCGACCTCCGGCCAGCTCGTCGTGCGACCGAGCTCACGGGATGCTGTCGCGGTCGGGTCGTGACGGCTGAGCGCCGCGGCGATCACTCGGGCGATGTCGTCAACGTCGACGGGGTCGAACCGGTTCTCAGGCGCGACGAGTTCGTCGAGGGGAGGGCGGTCCGAGCAGACGACGGTCGCGCCGCACGCCCGGGCCTCGGCCACCGGGAGGCCGAATCCCTCGGCGAGCGACGGGAAGCAGACAAGGTCTGCTCCCTGGTAGAGGGCGACGAGGTCGTCGTCGTCGACGAACCCCGTCACGACCACCGGATCGGCGACGCCCGTCTGGGAGGCGAGGTGGCGGAGATGCCGGGCGGTCGATTCCGGAAGATCGCCGGTGATGACGAGCTGCCGATCCCGCGCCGCCGCTCCGAGGCGGGACCACGCCCCGACGAGCCGTTCGTTGTTCTTCCGGGGGTGGCTGCCGCTCGGGCAGAGCACGTACCGGCGCCCGAGGCCCGCTTCTCGCAGGCGATTGATCGCGTGCTCGGTCGCGGCGTCGTGTGAGTGGGCGGGGCGGAAGCGCTCGTCGGGGGCCGCGCCGACCACGTGTACCCGTTGCGGTGCGACACCGAGTCGCTTGATGAGCTCCTCGCCGACCGTGGCGGAAAGGACGTGGAGGGCGGCCGCCGAACGGACGAGTTCGAGGCGTGTCCGGTAGCGGCGGCGTTCACCGATGTCGACGAGCTCAGTCGCGGGATCGCGCGACGGAATGAGGTCGTACACGGTGACCGAGAGCACAAGATCACGAGCGCTGGCCTGCGGCGGCCAGATGGTGCCCGCGTCGACCCCAAGATCGAACGGCGCAAGCACGTGGTAGATGCGCGCCTCCGGACCGATCGCGCCCGGCGCGCCGCGGTAGGCGACCTTGCCCGTGGAGACCAGCTCCTCGATCGGGCCGGGCGGAGGCAGATCGGGATTGAGCAGGTACGTCCCGACGAGCTCAGGTCGCAGTCGCTCGATGGCGAGGGCCCAGTTCGCGGCGTAGCGGCCGATGCCATGAGTGCGTGAGCCCGGGCTCTGGAGAGCCTGTAGGTCGACGACGACCGTAGCGGCCGACTCCGGGGGCCGGCCGGGAGTCATCGAGGAGAGCGGTCGGCCCTGGCGGCCGTCGTGGCGACCGACTGCTCGAGCTCCCCGAGCCGCTTCTCCGCCGCCTGCAGCAGCCGCCCGAGAAGCTCTGTCGCCTCGGCGTCGCCTTCGATCTGCGTGCGCAGCAGCGAGCGGATCTCGGCGAGTTCGGAGCGCATCTCGTCGATCTTCGTCGTGACGTGACGTTCGAGCGACTCGATCCTGTCCTCGTTTGCCGCGACCCGGCGCGGGAGCGACGCCGCGGTTCGCGTCTTGCGCCACAACCGGATCCGCACATTTTCCACGGCGACTCCTTCGTGCCGATGATCCGGGTCTCGATGGTAGACGCCGCCATGCACCGCCCACTCGAAAGTCCGGCCACTAGGATGCATCAGAGCTGGTCCGGAGTACGGCGGCGCCCCGGAACACCAGTCCGATACCGTCGCCTCGATCGGCGAACATGGGATGAGCTGGGCACGCGCCCTGGCGATTGCGGCCCGTGATCGCCCGCGGCAGGAGAGGTGTAAGTCGTCATGGGGACGGTGAGCGAGACCGACGTGCCGACCGCCGCCGGGCTGTCGTCGCGCCAGCGCTCGTTCGTTCCCCGCGGGGGGCGCGGCGGGGACGGCCAGGAACTGGTGGCGCGGACCGTCTCGTCGCGCGTGACGCTGCGAGCCCGGCTGCGGGAGATCTGGGGGGCCCGCGAGCTCTTCGTCTTCCTCGTCCGCAAGGACCTGAAGGTGAAGTACAAGAACAGCTTCCTCGGGTTCTTGTGGTCGATGCTCAACCCGGCGTTCGTGCTGCTCGTCTACTACGTCGTGTTCAAGTACTTCCTGAAGAACCCGACTCCGTACTTCGCTCTCTACCTGTTCTCGGGACTGCTCATCTGGAACCTGTTTCAGACGGCGACGACCGGCTCGGCGAGCGTCATCGTCGCGAACTCGGGCATCGTGAAGAAGGTCGCGTTCCCCCGTGAGATCCTCGCCCTCTCGCAGGTCGGCACGGCATCCGTGTTCTTTTTCTTCCAGTCCCTCGTTCTCGTCGTGTTCCTCGTCGGATTCCAGTACTCGCCCGCCTGGAGCTACCTGCCGATCGCCGCGTTCGCGCTCGTCGACCTGATCGTCTTCTCGGCGGCGCTCTCCGTGTTCCTGTCGGCCGTGAACGTGTACTTCCGCGACATCGAGCACCTCATCCTCGTGCTGCTGAACGCCTGGTTCTGGGGCGTGCCGATCATCTACAGCTACGACCTCGTCTACGGGATGTTCGCCCGACACAATCTCGGGTGGCTCGAGACGCTGTACCTCGCCAACCCGATCACGACGGTCGTGATCTCCTTCCAGCGCGCGATCTACGGCCACGTGTTCGTGAAGATCACCGGCAACCCGCACTACGCCGTGCTCGCGAACTATCCGTACCACTTCTTCCTGGAGCTGCTCGGGGGGCTTCTCGTCGTCTCGATCGCACTGTTTTTCGGCGCGATGCTGATCTTCGGGCGCATCAGCGGCAACTTCGCTGAGGAGCTCTGAGTTCTCGTGAGCTCCGCGGTCGAGATCCAGAACGTCTCGAAACGTTTCCACCTCTATCTCGAGAAGTACTCGTCGCTGAAAGAGCGCCTTATGCACCTCGGGCACATCCCATACGAGGAGTTCTGGGCGTTGCGCGACGTGACGGCAGAGATCCAGCCGGGCTCGACGGTCGGGATCCTCGGCCGCAACGGCTCGGGCAAGTCGACGCTGCTGAAGTGCATCGCCGGCATCCTCCAGCCGACCTCCGGCCAGGTCGTCGTGCGTGGCAAGGTCGCGGCGATGCTGGAGCTCGGCGCGGGGTTCCAGCCCGACCTCTCGGGGCGCGACAACATCTTCTTGAACGGGTCGCTCCTCGGGCTGTCGCGCAGGGAGATCAGCCACCGGTTCAACGAGATCGTCGAATTCGCCGAGCTCGAACACTTCATCGACAACCAGGTGAAGTACTACTCGTCCGGGATGATCGTGCGGCTCGGCTTCTCGATCGCCGTGAGCATGGATCCCGACATCCTGCTCGTCGACGAGGTGCTCAGCGTGGGCGACGAGCGGTTCCAGCAGAAGTGCCTCGAGCGGGTGAAGCTGTTCCAGGAGGACGGGCGGACGATCGTCGTCGTCTCGCACTCGTCGGACATGCTGCGCTCCATCTGTGACGAGATCCTCGTGTTCGACGCTGGTCTTCTCGTTGCCTATGCGCCGCCGGGAGAAGCGATCAGGGTGTTCAAGGAGGGCCTCCTCGCCCTCGACGCCACCCCGGTGCCGGAAGCCGAACTGCCCATCAACGTCGACATCGATATCGCGCCGGCGCGTCCCCAGGTCGAAATCACCTCTGTCACGGTCGCGCACCCCGGGATCGGCGAGCGTCCCTACGTCGTCACCGGGGAGCCGTTGACGATCGGTGTCGAGTACTCGGTGCACTCGGCGGTCGACGGCGCGCAGTTCGCGATCGAGATCCTCTCCGACAAGGATCAGACGTTGTTCGCGACCAGGAGCAGCGGCTCCGAGGAGGCGATGTTGCTCGCCGCGGGGGTGGGGTCCGTGACCTTCTGTTTCGACTCGTTGCCGCTCCTCGATGGCCGTTACATCGTGAACATCGACGTGCGTGACTCGGGTGGAGTCGTCATCGGCATCGCCGAGCCGGCGTGCGAATTCGAGGTGATGAACCCGAGCAAGGCAACCGGCGTGGTGGCGCTCCCGATGCGCATCGAGGTCGTCGTGCCCGGATCCGTCCGGGTCACGAGCCCGTGAGCGCTCTCGTCGAACCGAGCGGCGCGTCCGCGTGAACGAGCAATTCGGTCGGGCGGCGTCTTCGATCGTCGACGCGGCTCGCGCCGACGTGCGGAATCTCGCTGGAAGAGGGCTCTGGTCGCCGGAGATGACCGCCGAGCTCGACCGTGTATTCGAGCGGTCGGCGGCGCAGGCGTTGCGTGCCCCGCGCTACTCCGAGCGTTCGCTCGTCCTGCGGCGGGTCGCCCGGCTTCTCGTGCCGCAACGGGCACGACGGTACCTGCGACGGGCGCTCGCGATCGTGGAGCGCCCGCTCGATGCTCTCGCGGCGCGGAGGGACCGGTGAACCGGGCCGGACCAAGTGTCGCGCCGGGCCGTCCAGCGCGGATCGACCAGGTGATCCCGTCGATCATCGAGCACGATGCGGTCAGCAATCACACGTTCGTCGCCCAGAGGCTGCTGCGCGAGATGGGATTCGTGTCTGAGATCTACGCCTCGATCATCGGTCCGGGCTGTGCGGGACGGGTCCATCCCCTGGGAGAGCTGCCGATAATCGGCGACGGGAGCCAGTGGATCCTCTACCAGTGCTCGATCGGCGGTCCGTCGGGCGACGTCGTCGCCCGTCACCCGGGACGCAAGCTCATCGACTACCACAACATCACGCCGGCGCCGCTCGTCGAACGCTGGCTCCCTCCGCTGGGCGAGGAGTCGCGACTCGGCCGCCGGCAGCTGGAAATGCTCGCCCCGCTCGTGTCCTTCGCGATCGCCCGTTCGGCCTACAACGCGGCCGAGCTCGACGAGAACGGGTTCGGGCGCACGACGGTCGTACCGCTCCTCGTGGAGGGCGACGTCCTGGAGCAGTCGCCGGATCCAGTGACGCTGAGGAGGCTCACCTCGCTGCGAAAAGCTGGCGGAGCGGACTGGCTCTTCGTCGGCCAGATCGCGCCGCACAAGGCGCAGCACGACGTCGTAAAGGCCTTCGCCTGTTACCGGCGCGTCTACGATCCCGACGCCCGGCTCCACCTCGTCGGGCGCGAGATGGGGAGTGCGTACATCGACGCGTTGCGCCGATTCGCCGTCGCGCTCGGGCTGAGCGACGCTGTCAGCCTGCCGGGTTCGGTGTCGGCCGGGTCGCTCGTCGCCTACTACGAGGCCGCGACCGTGTTCGTGTGTCTGTCGGACCACGAAGGGTTCTGCGCGCCGATCGTCGAGGCGATGGCACGGGGGGTCCCCGTCGTCGCGTACGCCGCGGCGGCGGTGCCCGAGACGTTAGATGACGCCGGAGTGCTCCTGCCCGACAAATCGCCCGCGCTGGTCGCGTCGGCCGTGCGCCGCGTCCTCACCGAGCCCATGGCGCGCGACGCCCTCGTCGCCGCCGGACGGGCCCGCGCCGCCGGTTTCGCTCCCGACATCGCCGCCGCGGCTTTCTGCCAGGCGATCGAGGCGGCGCTTCGCAGCCCGTAGGCATCGTGCCCCGCCGCCAACGCAGACGCACGTAACATCAGTATCAGCATGCACAGCAGCATCGTTCGTCACGGTGCAGTTCACCCCCGCCGTGCTCCACGACCCCGGTGGTACGTCGTTCTCGCGCCCTGCGCCGTCATCACCATCTCGCCCGCGGTCGCGACATCCGGTGCCTCGGCCGCGCCGCCGGTCACGTCGATCAGCTTCGTCGGCCACGGTTACGGCCCCGGGTTCGGAATGGGCCAGTGGGGGGCCTTCGGCGACGCGGTCCGCTATCACGAGACCTATGCGCAGATCCTCGACCACTTCTACGGAAGAACGGTCGCATCGAGTCTCAAAGGGTCGAGACTCGGGGTGAACCCGATGGTCTCGGTCGCGATCCTCGAGAACGTCAATGCAAAAGGCACCGTCGGATACGACCCGGTCGTTACGTCACCGTCGGCCTTCACCATCACGAGCGCGGGGTTGAAGCCGCCGCCGTCGACGACCACGTCCTCGACGACGTCCACTACGTCGCTCCCGACCACGACGACGTCCACGACACCTCCGACGACACTGGCGCCGACGACGTCGACACAGCCATCCTCGACGACGACGCTTCCACCGACCACTTCCTCGACGACGACCACGTCTTCGACCACGACCACTTCCTCGACGACGACCACGTCTCCGACCACGACCACTTCCTCGACGACGACCACGTCCCCGACCACGACCACTTTCTCAACGGCAACCACGACGACGACCACGTCTTCGACCACGACCACTTCCTCGACGACGACGACGTCTCCGACCACGACCACTTTCTCGACGACGACCACGACGTCGACAACGTCGCCGACCACGACGCTGCCGCCGACGACGACCACGTCGACGTCCCCGTCGCGGGCGCTCACCATCCGAGCCGGAGTAGCGGTCGACCTCCGGCTGACTCGCGCCGGCACATGGAACGTCTACAAGGCGGCCTCGTGCAGCGCGGCAAGGGCGGCCGCAGGCGAAGCGCGGCCGATCGCGACGGGTTTCGTCGATCCGACGATCCGCCCGGCAAGCGCGAGCTCGAACGCCGCGCCGGCGACGCTCCTCACGCTGTGCCGGCACGACGGCATCGATGAGGTCGTCCGTGGCGACATTGAGGCGTATGACCGAACGGGATACGAGCGGACGCTCAACGTCTTGTCGCTGCAGTCGTATCTCGACGGCGTCATCCCTGCCGAGGAGTCGCCCGCCTGGGGCTCCGCAGGCGCGGTCACCGGCGCTCCGCAGGGCCGCGCCTGGGGATTCCAGGCACTCGAGGCGCAGGCGATCGCGTCCCGCTCCTACGCCGTGGCCGAAATGGAGTCCGGTGGTTGGGAGGGCTACGCGAGCATCTGTGACACGATCTGCGAGGCGTACGTCGGCGAGCGCTTCGAATCACCCCTGACCAACGCCGCGGTCGCGGCCACGTCGGGCGAGGTGCGCGCCGAGGCATCGACCAATGTCGTCGCCCTCACTTCGTACTCCGCCTCGTCCGGGGGTTGGACCGCCCAGAGCGCCTTCCCCGCGGTGCCGGACGCGGGTGACGTCTGCGTGATGCAGGGGAACCCGCTCGAGTGCAATCCGAACCACACCTGGCGGACAACGGTCTCAGCTGCGCTCGTTGACCGGGCATTCCGTGGTGTCGGGCAGCTCGTCAGCTTCACGATCATCTCGCGAAATCGGCGGGGATCGCTCGGCGGTCGGGTCAAGCTCATTGTCGTGTCGGGCACGACGTCGTCGACGACAGTCACGGGGTTGAGCTTCGCGTCAGACCTAAAGCTCCCTTCGGACTGGTTCGCCGTCACGTCCGCGACCTAGACGAAGATGCCGGCAGGGCCGCCAGTCGAGACTTCCCCGGGGTCAACCCGGGCAGGTGACCGGCGGTGGAATCTGTTGTGACCGCGGGGCTGGCGCGGTGGCCCCGCGGGGCGGCCACGGTACGCTTCGGCGTGTCGTGGAGAGCCCGGCTGCGTCGGTTCACGCGGACGCGCTCGTGGCGCGTGTTGCGCTTTGTCGTCGGGCTCGGACTCGCCGCCCTCGCGCTCTGGGCTCTGAACGGCCGGCGCGGCGAGCTCATCGGTGCCTCCGCCGAGCTCACCCACCTCGACGTCGGCTGGCTCTGCCTCGCGATCGCCTTCGAGATCGCGTCATTCCTGTCTTTCGGCGTGTTGCAGCGGCGTCTTCTTCAGGTCGGTGGGGTGAGAACGGGGCTCGGTTTCATGGCCGCGCTGAGTGCGGCGTCCGCGGCGATCGCGAACTCGCTTCCCGGAGGGCCGGCGGTCTCGAGCATCTACGTCTATCGCTTCTATCGCCGGCGGGGCGCGGACGAATCCCTCGCCGTGTGGGCCCTCGTCGCGACCTTCGTGTGCTCCGCGGTGGCCCTCGGCCTCGTCGCCACCGCCGGGGTCGCCCTCGCGGCGAGTGAGGGCGCTTCGTACGACCTCGTCTGGGTCATCCTCGGCGTGTTCGCCGTCTCGGTCGTCGCCGACGCCATCGTGTTCCAACGCCGCTGGCTGGCGCGGGTTGCCGTCTACGCGCTCAGGTTGACGCGTCGCCTCGTCGGTCGGCCGAGGCGCACCGGC
>Ga0326727_10023407_pt1 | contig 11788 bp, 6 predicted proteins | sample MB2enrmetagenome_FD_207643 | JGI IMG/M metagenome (GOLD analysis project Ga0326727, IMG submission 207643) | Lab enriched peat soil microbial communities from McLean, Ithaca, NY, United States - MB29MY | ecosystem: Environmental > Terrestrial > Soil > Wetlands > Peat | place: USA: New York... | reverse complement strand
CAAGCACCTCGGACTCCTCATTCGCTACTACACCACCGCCGACCGCGCCTTCCATCGCGCCCACAACGAGCTTGTAAAAGCCCAAAAACAAAGGAAAAACGACGAAATTGGGTTCGGTCCGCAAAAACCCGCCGACCCCACTCCCCAAACCCCTCCGGACCCCCCAAAACCGCCCTTTCCAACCCCCACCGAAGACTTCATCATGAACGAGCCTGACCTCGACCTCGTCGAACAGGCCCTCGGAATCCAGGAAAAGGCCGCCTGAAGGCCCTTTTCGATGCCAGAAATCAACCCCATGACGCTTGCCACACTCGTAGTGTTGATAAAATCTCATGCCATGAGAAGACTCGCACTGCTGACCCTCCTATCCGTACCCCTCCTCGCCCAAAACGCCGTGGGCATCCGCATCCTCCTCGGACTTGGCGGCAAAATCGGCGACAAGTGGGACGGCTCCGCTACCGCCCAAGGCGCGCACATCGCCTCGGTCGAACCCTGGCGCTTCGACGCCGGCGACGAAATGCGTCCCGACCACTCCTGGAAAGTCACCCTCCACTCCATGCGCGTCTTCGCTGGAGCCCAGCGCCGCCTCATCGCCGCCAATCCCATCGCCAACGGCGTCATCGTCTTCCTCGACTCCGCCGCGGATAACGCCGCCGTCAGCATCCATACCACCCAAGGTGACTTCCGCGTCGCGCTCAACGAAATCCCCTGGGGTGCCTTCAAATCCGAGCTCGGCGACAAAGTTCTCGTCGACCGCATCACCGGCTACACCCAGCTCACCAACTCCCCCGCCGAGCAGGATTACCCCGCCGCGGCCACTGCCAGGGACGGCAGCCTCTGGGTCGTTTACCTGGAATTCCAGCACGCCCCCGATTACCTCAAACTCCAGGTTCCGCTCAAGAGAGCCCCCGCCAACTTCAATCAGTATTCCGAAAAGCCCGGCGGCGACCAGGTGATCGCGCGCCATTTCTCCAATGGAACATGGTCTGCCCCCATCGCCATCAGCGAGCCTCACGGCGACATGTGGCGTCCCGCCATAGCGGTCGATGGCAATGACCGCGCGTGGGTCTTCTGGAGCGCCAACCAGAGCACCTCCGGCCCCGCCAACTATGACCTCTATGCCCGTTCCGTACAAGGCGCCACGCCCGGCCAAACCCTCCAGATCACCAACGATCCCGGCTCTGACGTCGACGTCGTCGCCGCCACCGATTCCGCTGGCCGCGTCTGGGCCGCCTGGCAAGGCTGGCGCAACGGACATGCCGCCATCTTTTCCGTCACCCAGAGCGCCAACGCGTTCTCCAAACCCGCCGCGGTCTCCAACTCCACCGCCAACGAATGGAACCCGGCCATCGCCGCGGACCACACCGGCCGCGTCACCGTAGCCTGGGACTCCTATCGCAACGGCAACTACGACGTCTATCTCCGCACCAGCGGGCCAACTGGCTGGGGCAAGGAAATCCCCGCTGCCGCGTCCACTCATTACGAAGCCTACCCCTCCGTCGCCTACGACCCCACCGGCCGCCTCTGGATCGCCTATGAAGAAGGCTCCAATAGCTGGGGCAAGGATTTCGGCGCTTATGACACCACCGGCATGGCCCTCTATCAAGGCCGCGCCGTACGCCTCCGGGGGCTCGAACCCGATGGCCGCTGGGTGGAAGCTTCCGTCGATCCCGGAACCGTCCTCACCGGCACTTCCGCCCCACGCCCCGACCGAGCCGGCAAACAGAATGATCTCACCGAGTGGCTCAACGAAAACCCCGAAAACGCCAAGACCCGTCAGCCTAATCAGGGCGCGCGCAATGCCATGGGCCCGCGCAACACGTCTCCGCGTCTCCTCGCCGATTCCTCCGGCCGCATCTGGCTAACCTATCGCACCCCCCACCCCACCTTCTGGATGCCCATCGGCACCGTCTGGACCGAATACGTCGTCTCCTTCGACGGCAAAGCCTGGAGTGAGCCCGTCTTCGTTTCCCATTCCGACAACCTGCTCGACAACCGTCCCGCGCTCGCCTCTCTCCGCCCCGGCGAACTCATGATTGTCAATTCTTCCGATCATCGCCGCGAGCTCCCACCTATGAAGCTCGACCATCCCAACCCGCAGCTCTATTTCGAAGAGCCGCCTTCGAACACCGATAAATACAACAACGACATCTTCGTCAACACCATCGCCATGGGACCCGGCTCCAACCCTTCCGTGCGCCCCATCCCCACGCCAACGCAAGCGCCCATCTCCGCATCCATTGAGAAAGAACGGCGCGACCTCGCCGCCATCCGCGGCCTGCGCACTCCCGAAGGCCTGCGCATCGCCCGCGGCGAATTCCATCGTCATAGCGAGCTCTCCATGGATGGCGGTGGCGACGGTAAGCTCGTCGATCAGTTCCGCTACTCCATCGACGCCGGCGCGCTCGATTGGGTCGGCTGCTGCGATCACGATAACGGCATGAACGGCCTCCACCGCGAGTACACCTGGTGGATGACCCAGAAGCTGACCGACATCCTCTACAATCCCGGCGCGTTCGTGGCCATGTTCAGCTACGAGCGCAGCGTGGCCTTCCCCGAAGGACACCGCAACGTGATCTTCGCCCAGCGTGGCATCCGCACCCTCCCGCGCCTGCCCAAAGTCGCCGCCAACACCGATACCAAAGCCCCCGACACCCTGATGTTTTATCGTTACCTCAGGCAATACAACGGCATCGTCGCGTCCCACACCAGCGGCACGTCATCCATGGGAACCGACTGGCGCGACAACGATCCGGTGGCCGAGCCGGTGGTGGAAATCTATCAGGGAGACCGCCAGAACTACGAGATGCCCGATGCCCCCAGAGCAAACTCGGCAGGAGATACCATCGGAGGCTTCACGCCCAAAGGCTATGTCAACTTGGCGCTCGAAAAAGGTTACAAGCTCAGCTTCGAAGCCAGCTCCGACCACATCTCGACCCACATCAGCTTCGCCAACGCCCTGACTAAGGACTATAGCCGCCAGGCCGTCCTCGAAGCCTTCCAGGCCCGTCACGTCTACGGAGCCACGGATAACATCATCGCCGACTTCCGCTGTGAAAACCACATCATGGGAGACGAATTCAAAGTAACTTCCGCCCCCGAGCTAAAAGTGAAGTTACAAGGCACCGCTAACTTCAAAAAGGTGTACATAATCAAAAACAATAAGTACGTCTACACGCAAGACCCCGGAAAGCCCCAGGTAGAATTCACCTGGAAAGACAACGACCCGGCAAAAGGCACCAGTTACTACTACGTAAGAGGAGAACAGCAGGACGGCAACATAGTCTGGGTCTCCCCCATGTGGATAACCTACTAACCTCGTAACACAGGCTTCAGCCTGTGCCATTCCGCAGTTACTAACAACTAATAACTTCTTACAACGGCGGCTCCATCGGCAAAGCCAGCGGAGCCTCCTTCAAGAACTCCAGCCGCGACATCTCCTCCACGGCATCCCGGACCGCTTGTTCCGAAGTCGATTCCACCGTAATCACAAACGGCAGATCATGCTTGTTATCGCAAGGCTCCTGTAGCACCGCCTCCAGGCTGATGTGCTTGCCGGCCAGGATCCCCGCTAAAGTCGCGATGATCCCCGGACGGTCATCCACCCGGAACCGTAAGTAATAAGGCCGTTTCTGCACGGTCACCGAAACCGGCTGATACTCGCCCAGCCGCTCGTGCGCAAACGGAGACACCCGGTCCGGGCTCCCGTAGCGGATCTCCCGCGCCACCCGCATCAAATCGCTGACCACCGCCACGCCCGTCGGCCGCGAGCCCGCGCCGCGCCCGTAATAAAACGTATCGTCGCCGTAATGCCCCTTCACCCATACCGCGTTATACGATCCCTGCACGTTGGCCAGGATCGTCGATCGCCGGATCAGCGCCGGACGCACCGATAGAATCAGCCCATCCGCGGTCTGCCGCGCCGCGCACAGCAGCCGGATGGTATGGTCCAGCGTCCGCGCATACTGAAAGTCCATCGGCGAGATGCGCCGGATGCCTTCGACATAAATGTCCGCCGGTGTGATCCGCTCGCCGAATGCCAGAGCTGTCAGAATCGCCAGTTTCGACCGCGCATCGTACCCATCCACGTCCGCGCTCGGATTGGCCTCCGCATACCCCAGCCGCTGCGCTTCGGCCAGCACCGTTTCCATGGAGTCGCCGCGCTTCTCGATCTCGGTCAGGATGAAGTTGCTGGTCCCGTTCAGAATCCCATAGAGCGCCGTGATGCGGTCGCCCGAAATCCCCTCCCGCAGCACCGCATGGATCGGGATGCCGCCGCACACGCTCGCTTCCATCGCCATGTTGATCCCGGCGTGAATGGCGCGGTCCCAGATCTCACACCCGCTCAGCGCCATCAGCTCTTTATTCGCCGTGACGACAGACTTGCCGTGGTCGATCGCCGAATCCAAAATCTCCCGCGCCACGGTCGTGCCGCCAACCAGTTCCACCACGATGTCGACATTCGGATGGCTCACCACCTGCCGCCAGTCGGTAGTCCGCAGCGCATCGCCCGGCACATGCGCCATCATCGGCCCTGTCAATTCGAGCGCGGCGACCGCCGTTACCTTGAGCCGGAACCCCAGCTTCAGCGCAATCTGCTCGGCATTCTCGTTGAGAATCGTGACCGTACCCGAGCCGACATTGCCCAGACCGACAACTCCCACATTTACATCATTCATTTTGCTAACGTAACACAGCCCCAGTGTTCAGCCATCCAAGTCCCCGTGGCGCAGACCATCGTTGTTTGTGGTCTGCAAGCTATGAGCCGCGGGCCAATGGCACGCGGCTCGCGAGCTCGTACCACAGACTTCAGTCTGTATCTTTCTTGTGTGACAGGCCTCGGCCTGCCCGCCGTTCTTTTAACGGGTGCCCGACTGCGGCACCCGTTGTTTTCGGGGTCTCGGCCGGCCAATAACGATCGTCTGCCCACGAAAGCAGCTCTCGGAATTGCTGCTTTCCCCAGAACCGTTAAGTTAAGCACCCCCGTGCTCAGCCATCCGTTCTGTGATACGATTGCTCCCCATAGTGAAAGGAGGCCTGTTCATGGCCGAGTATTTGATGCAGCTTTCGTACAGCTCAGGAGCCTGGGCTGCGTTGGTGAAACGTCCCGAGAACCGCGTGGAGGTAGTGCGCAAGGTGATCGACAAAATGGGAGGAAAGCTGGGAGGTTTCTGGTTTTCCTTTGGCGATCACGACCTCGTCGGCATGGTCGAAATGCCCGATAACGTGACCGCCGCCGCTTTTGCCATCGCGCTGGCCGCGGGCGGCGCCTGCAAGAACATCAAGACCACACCGCTGCTCAGCATTGAGGATGGAATGGCGGCGATGAAGAAAGCCGGCGCCAGCGGCTATAAGCCGGTGACCGGGAAGAAGTAGCCGGATCACGCCGCTCGCAAGGGCGGCGTCTGCGCTTCATCGAAGACTTGATTCACCAGCTCCGCGATCTCCCGGTGATCGCGTCTCTTCAGCAGGTTGCTCTGCACTGCTCCGGGTAGAGCCTTCCACGGCACCCGGCCATATTCCTCCACAAGCTGCGCTTCCAGATAGCGGACTGCGCGTAGTTGCCTCAACACCGCTTCGCGTTTGGGCGGCCAGTGGCGGCCGAGCAGTTCCGCCAGTCCCAGCAGCGCGCGTCCCAAGGGGATGAATTCCGTCCGGCGTAGGTGCTCGATCGGTTCTCCGCTTTTCTGGGCTATCGCCAGGGCCAGCGCATTCTCCAGGGCGGCCCACGCCATATCGACGAATGCCGGACGAGATCGCCGCAGCCTTTCTTGCGCTTGCTGCCGGACCCGCATGAATTCCAGGTTCAGCCATGCACGCTCACCGTCCAGCTCCCAACTTACGGCCCGCCATTCGCGCGCGAACAGCTCGACGGACTCCGGCAATTGGACCGCGCCGGACCACCTGACGCGCGTCTCCGGCCACGGCACGGAGAGCCTGGCGTGCTCCGCCGAGCGATCGATCCGTAGACGCCCCCCGGGCTTGTAAACGATCGAATGCTTCTCCCCGCTTTGCAGTTTCTCCGGCTCCCACCATCGTCCGTCGGCGGTCACCAGGATGGAGGCGATGTGCATCGGAGCGCCCTGCAGAATCTGCCACGCCTGCGCTTCGCTGATCGGAACCTGAATCTCCTCGCCGCCGCACGAAGCATGGCGTACCATGGGATTCAAATCGTGCGCCAGCGCCGCTGCGGGCATCACCGGAAATACCGGCGCCTCGGTCCGGCCGAGCAGCGCCAGCACCACGTCCCGCATCATCTCGGCATCGGCCGGGTAGACAGAATGGGGAGAAAGCAGTTCCGGCTGCAAAAGCATTTCCAGCGCCTCCCGCGACAGGTGTTCGCGGGTCAGCAGACGTTCCATCGCTCTACCGATTGCCAGAGCCGACGGCCCTTCCGGCGGAATCGCCGTTTCCGTGTCCTCTATCAGCAAGCGGGCCACTTCCGCTGGCAACCATTCGTTGAGCAAACGCGCCAAATAAGACGCCATCGTTTCCCGCGGCGGATTGGCGCGGGACAGTTGCAACGGCGGAGAAGCCGCCTCCGTCGTCGGGTTGTTCACCATATCCGAGCGCACCATCCATTCCTGGATAGCCACCAACGCCTCCCGTGACGGCGCGTCTAATGCTTCTTCACGCACTGCCTGCTTCAGCAGTCCGTCCATCAGCTGCCACCACGCGCGCTTGTGCTCGACACGGCAGACTGTTTTCAGCCAGTACGAGGCCAGCACCGGTATGGTCTCCGGATATAGACGTCGCCGCATCCGGACCAGCAGATTCTCGAAATCACTCCGCGCACTCACGACATCTTTTCGTACTGCAACGCACCTTCCATCGGGAGGTTTCACACACAATGCCTCTGGCGCGGTAATATGGCTAGCACCATGAAGTGGATGCTCCTGCTCCTCACCGCAGCTTTGTCCGCGGATGCCGAGGTCAAAGTGATCAAGAACTTCACCCTGATCGACGGCGCCGGCGGACCACCTCTGGCCAACGCCGCCATGATCGTGAACGACGGCCGCATCCAGTGGACTGGTCCCGCCGCGCAGTTGAAACCTCCCGCCGGCGCCGAGGTCATTGACCTCTCCGGACGCTTCGTAATGCCCGGCCTCATCAACCTCCACGGCCACGTGGGTAATGTCGTCGGGCTGACACAGGATGCCAAATTCTTCACTCGCGAGAACATCCAGAAGAACCTTCGCACCTATGCGAGCTACGGCGTCACCACCGTGCTGAGCATGGGCACCGAGCAGAACAGCATCTTCCCTATCCGCGATGAGCAGCGCTCCGGCCGTCCCACCATGACCCGCATCTACACCGCCGGCCGGGGATTCGCCTTCAAAGGCGGCTACGGCGGATTGCCCGGCGTCACCTTCGCGCCCACTTCCACTGCCGAGATTCCGTCGGAAGTTGCCGAACTCGCGTCACAAAAGGTCGACATCGTCAAAATCTGGGTGGACGACCACATGGGACACATGAAGAAGATGCCGTTCCCGATTTCCAAGGCGATCATCGATGCGGCGCGGCAGCACAATTTGCACGTTGCGGCCCACGTCTTCTATCTACAGGACGCCCAGCAGTTAACCGACGCCGGCGTCTACGGCCTGGCCCACTCGGTCCGCGATCAGCCGGTCAGCCAGGCCCTCATCGACAGCATGAAGAAGCACGGCACCTGGCAAATGGCCGCCACGCTCTCGCGCGAGCTCTCCACTTTCGTGTATGCCAAGCCCGCGCCGTTCCTCAACGATCCTTTCTTCACACGCTCCGTCGCGCCGGATGTGCTGGCCAAATTGAAAAGCCCGGAATACCAGAAGAGCATCGCGGCCGACGAGGATTTCGCCCGTTACGCGCCCATTCTCGAAACCGCCAAGAAGAACTTCAAGAAGCTGGTGGACTCGGGCGTGAAGTACGGCTTCGGTACCGATACCGGCCCGCCGGGCCGCTTCCCGGGCTATTTTGAGCACCTCGAACTGCAGCTTGAAGTGGAAGCCGGCCTCACGCCGCAACAGGCCATCCTGGGCGCCACGCGTAACGCCGCGGAGTTCCTCGGGTCATCCAACGATCTCGGGACCTTACAGAAAGGCCGCTGGGCCGATCTCATCGTCCTGCGCAATAACCCGCTCGCCGACATCAAGAACACCCGCGCTATCGAAGCCGTGTGGATCGCCGGCCGGGCCATCAAACCATGAATTGAGGACAGCCATGAAGCTTCTCTATGCCGCCGTCATTCTGTGTTCGTCCAACCTCCTGGCCGACGATCTCTATCTCGCGCCGAAATCCGATCAACTGACCCGCTATACCGGTCCGCACCAGCCTGTTCATCGTGTGGCCGAACTGCGCGTCAGGCACGCCGGGCAGGCGGAATGGCGTGAAGTGATCGTCGACGATCCGTACCTGCACGCCGAATATATTTCGAGCGCGCCAGGCAACGGGCTCTCCAAGCGCTTCCATCCGGACACGCGGGCGTGGTGGGTGGTGATGGACGGCCGCATTCAGTTCGAGATCGAGGGCCAGGAAACGTTTGTGGCGAGCAAGGGCGCTATCGTGCAGGTCCCCAAGGCGACTATGTTCGCACTGAAGACTATCGGCGATCAGCCGTCGCTGCGCTATGAAGTCAACATTGCAGGAGCCGCGACGCTCTATCCGCACAACGGGACTCCGGACCCGCTGCCCGGCTTCGGGTTCACCACCATCCGCCTGACGGTGCGCAAACCCGCTCCTTACAATAACGGCAACAGGCCGGTGGTTACCTTCGATCAACTCGCCGCGGCTTCAGACCTTCGCAAGACCAACGTGACGGCTGTGGTCAATGACGATCGTGCCGCTTCGAACTTCATTTACGGACTCGAAAAGATTCTGCCGCCGCAGGCCAAGGCGGGCCGCGGCCACTATCACACCGGCGGCTCGGAATCATGGATTATCCTCGCCGGCCAGATCCGTTATGCGATTGAGGGCCAGGAACCGTTCGTGGCCGATGTCGGCGATGTGGTCTATGTGCCGCCGTTCACCTATCACGCACCGCGCTTCTACGGCGAAGCACCCGCCTGCCGCCTGGCGATGAACGGCTTCGTCGACATTACACACCTGTGGGATGTGCCGAAAGATTAGGCCGAAGTTCCGCACGCGAAACGCGAAAAGCCTTATTTTACAGGCCTTCCGTGAAGTGCCACATGTCTGCGTAGTGATGTAGGAACTACTGAGAAGTCCGACAAATGGGCTCTTCTCAAAGATGTTCGCGGAACTTCTGATTATGCGTTACTGCACTACATAAACCAGAGTCTTTCCCAACGCCTCACCCTTCGTGATTGGATTGCCGAACAGATCATACGCTCCGGCCGGCACTGCATAGGGCGCGTGCCGGGGCCGTGGCGACAGCACCGTGACAGTGCGTCCCGCGCCCTGAAACACGAAGGCCAAAACGCCCTCAGCCGGCGCGTAGCTCTTCACCACCCTGGTATCTTCGAGAAACCAGGCCATCGCCGAATGCGCCGCACCGCTGGGATGCAGGTAGCCTTCGTCGGTCACCAGCACGCGATAGAGGCTCTGGGTGCCGAACCAGTTGTGGCTGTGCATCGAATACAGAAAAATCCTCTCGACGCCGCGGGCCAGCAGCCCCACCACGAAGCGGCACAACCGGTCGGACGTCTCCATCACGTCCTCTTCATTCTCATAAGGCAGCGTGTAGCGATAGAGCCCGCTGCCGGTGCGCCCATCCACCGAACAGCCTTCGCTCATCCATGCCGGCTTGACCGGATGGCCGTCTTGATCCAGAAACGGACCGAGCGCTGACCGCAATCCCATTTCCGTCGTATCGCCCGGATAGCCCGGCGCATCCGGCGTGTACTGGTGATAGCACAGCACATCGCAGTATTGCAGCCCGCCGCCATCGGCAATCTCCTTGGTCCACTTGGTGCCTTCAGGGCCAACCGTAGTTTGCACGCCGAGCACCGTCACCTTGGGATCCACCGACTTCGCCGCCGTATATGCCGTCTTCATCAGCTTCACGAAATCGCCGGCGGGGTCGGCACTCTGCACATACCGCTGCCGCGCCTCGTCGTAGCCCGCGTTCCAGAAGTGCGATCCCCAAGGCTCGTTCCACACATCGTAGGTATCGATCACGCCCTTATACCGCGCCGTCAGCACGCGCACGTAATTAGCCCAGGCATTCATATCGCGCGGCTCGAAATACCGGTCGCCGTACTGTTCGTGCGGACTGGTAAAGTAACTTGCCCACTCCGGCGCCGTAGAAAATGCGCCCATGATCTTCATGCCCAGCTTGCGATAGCGCTGAATGTCCTGATCGCGAAACGTCCATTCTCCCGGCTTGCGCTCCAGGTGATACCAACCCGTGTAGGCCGTACCCGCGTCGTGGAAGCGCGTCCAGTTGACGCCCGCGGCCTTCGCCATCAGGATATGCCGCGTGGTGGAAAGCGTATGCGTGCCAAACGGCGAATTGGGCGCATCCTTCATCCAGTAGCGGGGACGATGCAGCCGGTTCACCACCAGTTCGTTATACGGGCTGATGAGCTTTCCTTTGGCATCCGTCACCCACGCCTCAATGCGAAACGAGCCGTACGGCTTCATCGGAAAGACGTTGTACTTCACCGTGCCTTGGTTGAGAAACCCTCCGTGCAATGTAATGGCCGGTAAATCGTGCTGGTCGCCGTAGACATTCACCACCCGCGCGTGCAACACCGCGTCTTTCGCTTCGCCGCTGACGGCATAGCGCACCGCGTCCGCTTCATCGTCGAACTGGATGCGCAGCGGCGAATCGGTCGCGAGCGATACCTCGCATGGCCCAGCCGACGCGTAAGCTGTCGCCTCCGTTCCGCGCTCCACCTGCATCCCGTCGATCCAGAAGTCACCAATACCCTCGATGCGCAACCCGTGCGCGCGTCCCAAAAGATCCGGTTTGAAGCGCACTGCGACGCGCTGCCAGCTATCGCCATTCAATTCGAACTTCTGCAAGCCTAGCGGTTGAAGACCGGAGACAACCGTCAATCGCCCGCTGGCTTTGCCGCGCAGATACAGACTGGCGACATGCTGCTCCAGCGGCCCGGCAATCGCGAAAGGCGCGCTATAAAGCTGCATGTTCTTCGACGCCGTGATGCGCATGGCCGGCGATCCGCTCGGCCCGGTGACCTCGCGGTCCGCCGCAATCTTCACCTCGTCTTCGTCAGAAGCCTCGCGGCTCAACGACCAGCCGCTCTGCAATCCCAGAGGAAAACGGCTGATGCGCACGAGGTTCTTGGATTCTGCCGGCTTGGGTTCACCCAGCTGCCGCTTCAGCTCTTCCAGCGTGATCTTTTCCAGGCTGAACTTCGCGATATCGAGCCGTCCGGCGCCCTCCGCCACAATGAAGAAGCCCGTATCGAAATCCGTCTTGCCCACGTGCCCGTAGAAGGTGTAATCTTTCCACTCCGAGGTGAACGTCTTGTTCTCTTCCCACAGAAAGTGATACGGCGCAGCCAGACGGCGAACACCTATTTTGGTCAGGAGCCCATCGGGACTCCGCATGGTGACGTTCAGGCGTAGATAAGTCTCCTGTGTGAAGCGAGGCAGCGGCGCCAGAAACTGGCACCAGCCATCCTCGAACCTGGTGACGTCTACGCGCAGAAACGTGCGCTGCGCTTCCTGCAACTTCACATAGTTTACCCAGGTGCGTCCGAAATTGGAGTTGTCGCGCCAGCCATGCGGCAGCGCGCCGCTGACCCGCGACCCGCTCTTCACCGTCTGATAGTCACCGCTGAAATTGGTATCGATCAGCGTTTCGGCCGGTGCGAGCGCAGCC
>Ga0326727_10023406_pt1 | contig 11788 bp, 7 predicted proteins | sample MB2enrmetagenome_FD_207643 | JGI IMG/M metagenome (GOLD analysis project Ga0326727, IMG submission 207643) | Lab enriched peat soil microbial communities from McLean, Ithaca, NY, United States - MB29MY | ecosystem: Environmental > Terrestrial > Soil > Wetlands > Peat | place: USA: New York... | reverse complement strand
GGTCGCCCTGCTCACCCTGATCATGGCCAACATCGGTACCACCATCACGCCCTGGCAGATCTTCTTCCAGCAATCGGCCGTCGTGGACAAGGGCATGGACATCAAGGATATCAAGTACGGGAAATTCGACACCCTCTTCGGCTCGTTCATGACCTGCGTGGTGGCGGCCTTCATCATCATTGCTACTGCCGGCGTGTTCCATTTCAACCCCGACCAGACTCAGGGCTACCGCGAAATAGATTCCGCCGCCAAGACCGCCGCCGCCATGCCCCAGGTGCTGCACGGCCAGTGGGGGCAGTGGGCCAGGGTGCTGTTCGCGGTAGGCTTGTTCGACGCGGGGCTGCTGGGCGCCCTCTGCATCTCCCTCGCCACGAGCTGGGCCTTGGGCGAGGTGTTCGGCTGGGCCCACTCCCTGAACAAGACCGTGCGCGAGGCGCCCTGGTTCTATGTCGCCTATGTGCTGATGCTCATGTCCGCGGGTGTGGTCTCGCTCATCGCGTCCATTGATGTCCAGAACATCATCACCATCTTCGTCCAGGTTGTGGCCGTCACGCTGCTGCCGGCGGCGTTGATGTTCCTGATCCTGCTCCTCAACGACAAACCGCTCATGGGTGACCACGCCAACACCCGCTGGCAGAACATCGCCAACTGGAGCATCACAGCCTTCGTCATTGTCATCTCCACCGCTTACGGGGTCTCGGTGCTATTCCCCGAGTGGTTTGGCTCGGGTAGTTAGGAGGACCGTCCATTGAATAACGCCAAACATAACGACTCTCCTGCAATTAAATCGCCGACGCCCTCAGCCGCCTTTGAGGGGTACAAGCTTCTGTATTTCTCCAGGTTGCTCAACCGCCGGATTCGCCTCGACAAGTCCAACAAGAAGAATGGCCGCCTCACCGACCTCGTGTTCCGATTGACCGAGCCCTATCCCGAAGCGGTCGGCATCTACGTCGAGCATGGCAAAGGCTATCCCTCAGAACTTATCCCCTGGGAAAAGGTCGCGCGGATTGAGGAGGAAGCCATCTTTATCGTGCCCGCGGAAGGCGGGGCGCCCTACCCGCGATTTGTGGATCAAAAGGGTTGGATTCTGCTCAACGAACACTTAATGGGCCAGACCATCCTGGACATTGACGGCCGGCGCACCGAAGTCGTCAATGACGTACACCTCCTCTTCTCCAAAGGGCGAATGATCCTGGTCCATGTGGACATCTCCTTCAACGGTTTTCTCAGAAAATGGCACCTGGAACGATTTGCGTCTGGCAAGGACCAGTTGATCTCCTGGCGTTACGTCCAACCGCTATCGGTCGAAGATCACACCAAGGACATCGTGACGCTCTCCGTCGCCCGCGAGCAGGCCCTGGAACTGCCCAGCGAAGATTTGGCCGATGCGCTGGAAGTATTGTCCGGGGACGAACAGCAGGCCATGTTCGGGGCGCTCGATCCAGAAAAGGTGGCTGAGGTGTTGGTCGAAGCCGAACCCAGGGCCAAGCGCCAGCTTATCGCCTTCCTACGAGAGGAAAAGGCCCGCCTCGCCCTGGCCCACTTGTCCGTCCCCCAGGTTGCCGACCTCTTCTCCAACCTGCCCCACCAGAAGGTGACCGAGTTGATGAAATGCCTGACGCCCCCGCGCGCCGCCCGCGTCCAAGCCGTCATGTCCAATGCCGACGTGCTGGCCTCTACGCTCATGGGCGATCGCTTCCTGGCCTTTCTCAAAGTGGCCAAGGTGGGCGAGGTTTTGCGAACTCTTCGGACCAGCCCCCGCGATCACCGGAATATCTCCTACCTCTACGTCGTCGCGGGCGACGAGAAATTGCTCCTTGGGGTCGTGGACTTGCGCGATCTGGTCATCGCCCCCGAGGAAGCCACCCTCGGGGATCTGATGACCTCGCCCGTCGTTACCGCCGAGCAGGATTGCCTCCGCGGGGACCTGGTGGCGCTGCTCGCCAAATACCAGTTCCGCATGTTGCCGGTGGTGGACGCGCACGATCACCTCCTGGGCGTCGTGCGCTACAAGGACATGATGAAGAATGCCAAGATTCAACTCCCCGTCTGAACCTAAGCCATGCCGCGCATCAAAACGACGCCGATGGTCCGCATTGCCCTGTGGGCGCTGCGCATTTACCTGCTGATTCTCCTCTCCTTGATCGGCCTGAAGTTCGCCCGCGTCTTCTCCGGCTCGCAAAAGCAGGCGGGCTCGACGGTCGCCGCCCAAGCGGTCCCGACCAACTCATCGCCCGCCGCCACCAACCAGTAAAGGAGCCTCGAATACCCGCAAGCGCGGCGCGGCGGCCCCTTAACAAACCTTCAGGAAACCTTAAGTAGCACTTTGTCGGGACGCGGGCTAAGAGTCTGTGTATCGTCCGCCTTAACGTGGCGAAGGACAAAACCACAACCCGAAAATGGCAGCGCAATGAAAGCGAACCGAATGAAAGCGAACCGCAGGCTTAAACGGTCCCGCAGCCGGCAGCCATACCATCCTGGACCAGCCGTAGCCCGCCGGCGCCATTTTGTTTTCACACTAAAACATTATTTTTGACACAATACTACCCGGCGTCTATTGATTAATGGCGATGCTAAGAGTGGTGAGGCGCGACAAGTTCCTGGCTCCCCCTATGCTTGGCACGCCGAATAACCAAGCTGCACCCCGAAAATGACAGCGCACCGAATGAGAGCGACTCGCGGGTTTACCCCCGCCGTTGCGATTGTTGCACTCGCCTGTGGCGCGGCGACGCTGCTCGCGGCGACGAATGCGACCGAATCGGTGGCAGGCGCGCCGGGCTCCTCCGCCGAGGAGCTTCTGGCCGAACCTGCGGTCAACGCCCCCGAGGAAACCCAGGCGCAAACCTGGAACTGGCACGTGCAGAACACGGACATCGTCCAGGGCGATCCGGGCTTCCCCGCCCAATACTCCGGGCCGAACAGCTTGAGCAGCGGGAATGACGTCCGGGAAACGGTGTCGGCGGATTTGTATGCCGGCGCGCGTCTATGGCCGGGGGCCGAGGCACACGCCGATGGGCTGATGTGGCAGGGGTTCGGCCTGAGCAAGACTCTCGGCGTGGAGGGGTTTCCGAACGGCGAGGCCTTCCGCCTGGGCACCGACGTGCCCAACGTGAACCTCGCGCGTTTGTTCATTCGCCAGACCATCGGCCTGGGCGGCGAGCAGGAGCCCGTCGAGGATGGCCCGCTGCAACTGGCCGGCCAGCAGGACGTGTCGCGGGTCACGCTGACGCTGGGGAAGATGAGCGCCAAGGATATTTTTGACAACAATGCCTATGCCAACGACCCACGCACCCAGTTCATGAACTGGGCGCTCATGGCCAACGAGACGTGGGATTACCCCGCCGACAGCCTCGGTTATGAGACCGGGTTCGCCGCCGAGTTGAACCAACCTCACTGGACAGCCCGCTACGGTTTCTTCCAAATGCCCCGCACCTCCAACGGCACGGCGCAGGATACGCACTACCTCGAGGCGTGGGGAATGGTTGCAGAATTTGAGCGGCGCTTCACCGTGAACGGCCACCCGGGGGCCGTTCGGTTCCTCGCGTATCTCAATTCAGCGCACATGGGCAGCTATCAGGACGCGGTCAACAGCCCCATCCGCCCCGCCGACATCGAAGCGACTCGGGCCTATCGCTACAAATATGGGTTTGGGTTGAATGTCGAGCAGGAGATCATCAAGAACGTCGGGGCCTTCGCGCGGCTGGGCTGGAGTGATGGCCAGAACGAGGCCTGGGTATTCTCCGACGTGGACCAGACAGCCACGCTGGGCCTGAGCATCAAAGGCGAGTTCTGGGGGCGCGCGAACGATACCGTCGGCCTGGCGGGGATCATCAACGGCATTTCGCACATGCACCAGGAGTTTCTCGAGGCCGGGGGCACGGGCATCCTCGCCGGGGACGGGAACCTGGAATATGGCTTGGAAAAGATCATGGAAACCTATTACGACTTTGAGATCTGGAAGAACGTGCATGGGGCGTTCGACTACCAGTTCATTACCGACCCGGCTTACAACCGCGCCCGGGGGCCGGTCTCGGTCTTCGGCGCAAGGCTGCACTGGAGTTTCTGACCTCCAAAGTCCAAGGTGCAAAGTCTAAAGGGCTGGGCGCCTTTGTGATGGACGAGCGGCCCAGGAAGGAGAATCTTGGTCTGCGCGCCGTTGCAAGCGTGTATGCCGGCTCTGACCAGTCCAAACAACACTAGCCAGTCCGATCTCGTCCGCGACGCGGCGACTAAGGACAGCGCCGAAGTGCTGCGCTCGCTCGGCACTTCCCCCGCAGGGCTGACGGAGGAAGAAGCCGCCGCCCGCCTCGAGCAATACGGCCCCAACGAAGTCGGCCGCGAGAAACACGAAGGCTGGCCGCACCGGCTCTATATTGCGGCCCGCAACCCGCTGGTGGTGCTGCTGACCGTTCTGGCGATCCTATCCTTCGCCACCGGGGATGTGCGCGCCGGCTCGGTGATGCTGCTGATGGTGGTCTTGGGGGTATCGCTGCGATTCGTCCAGGAGACCCGCGCCAACACCGCCGCGGCCAAACTCAAAGCCATGATCAGCGTCACCGCCACCGTCGTGCGCGGCGGCCAGCCCCGCGAAATCCCGCTCCAACAGCTTGTCCCCGGCGATGTCGTGAAACTGTCGGCCGGTGACATGGTCCCCGGCGACGTTCGGCTGCTTTCCGCCAAAGACCTGTTCGTCATCCAGGCCACCCTGACCGGCGAATCCATGCCGGTCGAGAAAACCGACGCCTGCGACCTGCGTGGGAGCGTCTCCCCCATCGAACGGCTGAACACCTGCTTCCTGGGCACCAGCGTCGAGAGCGGTTCCGCCACAGCCGCCATTGTGGCGACCGGGGCGCAGACTTACTTCGGCAAAGTCGCCCGCAGTCTCGCCGGACAACAAATCGAGACCGCCTTCGACCGCGGCGTAAAGCGGTTCACCTGGCTGATGATCCAGTTCATGGCGGTGATGGTGCCGCTGGTCTTCCTCATCAACGGCCTGTTCAAACAAGACTGGAAGGAGGCCTTTTTCTTTGCGCTGGCGGTGGCGGTGGGGCTGACGCCGGAGATGCTGCCGATGATTGTCTCGGTCTGCCTCTCCAAAGGCGCCCTCGCTATGTCCCGCAAGAAAGTCATCGTCAAGCGCCTCCACTCCATCCAGAACTTCGGCGCCATGAACGTCCTCTGCACGGACAAGACCGGCACCCTCACGATGGACCACGTCATCCTTGAAATCTATTGCGACGTCTTCAAGAAGGAGAGCGAGGCCGTGCTCCGGGATGCCTATCTCCTCAGCCACTTCCAAACCGGCCTCAAAAACATCCTCGACCGCGCCGTGCTGAACCATCAAGAGCTGCATGGCACGCTCTCCATCGAGAAGTTCAGCAAGGTGGACGAAATCCCGTTCGACTTCACCCGCCGCATGATGTCGGTCGTCGTCGAAGGGCCGGACGGCCAGCGGGAACTGCTGACCAAGGGCGCCCCGGAAGCCGTGTTTGCCAAGTGCACCCAGTTCGAAAGTGACGACGACACCTTCCCAATGGAACCCATCCTCGTCGGCGACCTCATTCAGCAGGTCAACGACCTCAGCGAAGACGGCTTCCGCGTCCTGGCCGTCGCCACGAAAAAGGTCGAGAAGAAGACCGCCTACACCAAGGCTGACGAAACGGACCTGGTCCTGACCGGCTATCTCGCCTTCCTTGACCCGCCTAAGGAAACCGCCGTCAAGGCTATCGCCGTCCTTCGCCAGCAGGGCGTTGCCGTCAAGGTCCTGACCGGGGACAACGATCTCGTCGCCCGCAAGGTGTGCACCGAGGTCGGCATCCGGGCCGAGAAGATCGTCCTCGGCAGCCAGGTCGAAACGATGTCCGACCCGCAACTGGCTGAGGCAGTCGAGACCACCGACGTCTTCGCGCGCCTCTCCCCGGCGCACAAGCAGCGCATCGTCAAAGCCCTCCAGCGCAAGGGCCACGTCGTCGGCTTCATGGGCGACGGCATCAACGACGCCCCGGCTTTGCGGGCCGCCGACGTAGGCATCTCCGTGGATAACGCCGTTGATATCGCCAAGGAATCGGCCGATGTCATCCTGCTGGAAAAGAACCTGATGGTCCTGGAGGAAGGGGTGCTCGAGGGACGCAAGGTGTTCGTCAATATCCTCAAATACATCCGCATGGGTGCCAGCTCGAACTTCGGCAACATGTTCAGCGTCATTGGCGCCAGCGCCTGGTTGCCGTACCTGCCCATGGACCCCATCCAGGTCCTCAGCAACAACCTCCTTTATGACTTCTCGCAGGTCCCGATCCCTACCGACAATGTCGGCCAGCAGCAGATCGCCAAGCCCCGGCCTTGGAATATGGGCGAAATCGCCAAGTTCATTGTCTTCATCGGCCCAATCAGTTCGATTTTCGACTACACGACTTACCTGCTCATGTGGTTTGTCTTCAAATGCGGCCAACTGGGCCTGCCGCCGCTGCCGGTGGTTGCCGCCCGCTTCCCCGCCACCGCCGACCCAAACCACACCTATGCTGCCGCACTCTTCCACACCGGCTGGTTTGTCGAATCACTCATGACGCAGACACTCATTATCCACGTCATCCGCACCAACCTGCTCCCGTTCATCCAATCCTGTGCCAGTTGGCAGCTCACCATGACCACCCTCCTCATCATGGCCTTCGGTGCATACCTCCCCTACTCGCCCCTGGCCTCCACGCTTGGATTCGTGCCCCTGCCGCCGCTCTACTGGGGGTTCTTGCTCCTGACCCTGGTCTGCTACGTCGGCCTTACCCAACTCATCAAGATGTGGCTCATCCGCAAAGCCTGGGTGTAAACCACTGAACGTAAGCAACTTGCATACTCTCGAACTCAGCGCTTGGCCCCACCGATTACCAATGGCCCCGCCCAACGGCACACGCCCCGCAAACCCCCTGTAGGCCGCGTGCCCTCACGCGGCGACCCACCATACCCGGTGGCTTGTAGATCCGTATCATATCAATATATCCCTGATAGTTCCATAATAGTTCCTTGATAGTTCCTCGATAGATCCTAGATACCTCCCTGATAGTTCCTTGATAGTTCCTTGATAACTCCATAATAGTTCCAAGATTTCGAGTCTGGTGCAACTTGCTCGATTGTCGCGGCCTATTGACTTGCTTGCCGTGCCAGGTGGCCACCCCTCCGTTGGTTTTCCCAGTGACATTCGGCATCGTTGTGGCATCCTGATTCCAACAAGGTGCTGTATGAGATCGGAAGCTCGGCATTGCCATGGCTGCAAGTTTATGGGGCCGCGTGGCGGGTTGGGGGAGTGGGGTATCCTCTTTGTTGTTGTTGCGCGGCTCGGCACCCTTTCAGCCCTCGGAGACGGCTGCTTTGTGTTCCGCTGGAACAAAGGCGTTGACATCAACGAGCCCACGCAGAAGGCGATCATCGTTTACGATGCCGGCCGCGAGGATTTGCTGCTCCAGGTCAAATACGAGGGGCCGCTGGAGGAATTCGGCTGGTTGATCCCCGTGCCGAGCTTGCCCACGGTTGAGAAGGGCTCGATGCAAGCCTTCTATGAGCTCAGTCAATTGACCCAGGGCCAATTGGGAGGGTTCGACAGAGCCTCCATCTTGGGCGAGGTCGCGCATGGCCTTGGGGAAGAGCCGGTGAAGGTGATCGAGGTCAAGACCGTTGGCGCCTACGAAGCGGCCGTCCTTGCCCCGCATGACGCCGGCGGTCTGGAGCGTTGGCTCAAGGCCCATGGCTATTCCATTCCCGAAGGGAAAGCTGGAATCATTGACGAGTATATCCGCAACGGCTGGTACTTCATCGCGGCGAAGATAAGCCCGGACAAGCCAGCCGCCTTCCACAGCGTATCCATCACTGCAACAAACGCTACCGAACCGCCGGTTAAGGCGCGCCGCCAGACTCAAAAGCAGCTTTCCAGCGGCGAACTGCACCCGCTGCTCATCAGCTTTGACTCGCCCCAGTGTATCTACCCGCTCAGAATCTCTGCTGCAGGCGGAAAACTCTCCGAAGTCTCCCTCTATGTGCTTTCGGCTGAAGCGCTGCTCGACAAGTTCATCTTCGACAAGAGCGTTGAAAACCTGCATCAACGCCAGGCGGAAGGGGACCGGACAGCCAAAGAGCGCGAGAAAATGGGCCGCAGATCCCTGCAGAACATGCAAAGTTTACAGCTTGCCTCGATGATGTATTCGCTTGCTTCCCCCGGAGTTAACCTCCGGGGACGTTCTCGAGATTGGTGGTTGGAAGACATCGAGACGATCGGGAAGGAAACCTGGCCGGACGCGCCGCCCGATTCGCTGGACCAACATTCCTACACCTCACCCTACGATCTGGCCCAGTGCCGGCAAGTGACGCCGCAAAAGATCCCGCAGTCCGCCAATGACCTGCTGCGGCTCAAAGGCAAGAACTGGTATTTGACGAAGCAGGTTTGGACCTTTCGGCCCGAGGAGATGCATGACCTGGAGTTTCAGCCCGCCCCCCTGCTTCTGGCGGCAGCTCTCCCAGATCCGGCCGGTGATGCCGCTGCAGCCGCCCTGACATCCTTTGGCACCAATGCCAGCCCTATCCTGCTGGCCGCTTGCCAGAGCACCAACGCTTTGCAGCGCATCAACGCCTCCTTCGGCCTCCAGACCCTGCAGGACCCGCCCCTGATCGAACCCCTGCTCACCCTCCTCAAAGACGACGTGCCGAAAGTCAGATTCAACGCCGTCATGGCCACCGCAGCAAACTGGGACCCCAGGTTTATCGAGCCGTTGATGGCTCTTTTCCGCGATCCACATCCGCTAATCCGCCGACGCCGAGGCTGTCGCGTTGACCTTGCCCCTCCTCCGGGACAATAACTCAGTCGTGCGCAACCGCGCCTTTGCCCTGCTCCACGTGGTGACGGGTCAGGACATCCCCCAGGACGACCCGCCCAAGTGGGAACAATGGTGGGCGGCGAATAAAGACACGTTTGTCACCCCTAAACCGGCCCAGTGAAGATGAAGGGGTTGGGAAGGCCCGTCCCTTGCGGGCACCAGCCTGGACATTCCCCGTAGCGCAGATTTGTAATCTGCCGTATCGCAGAATTGCATTCTGCACGCTGTTGCCAACGCCAATCGCGCCCGGATTCTACCAAACGCTGCCGATTGCAAATCGGCGATCCAGCCGATTACAGATCTGCGCTACGTACCAACGGGCGCGCCCTCCACCATTGGGTCGCGCCCCATTCGCTCAGGGCTTGCTGTCCCGAAGAAACGCCTGGAGTTGCCTTGGGTGGGTCCGCCAAAACCGAACCAACCGCGAAAACACGCGCAGCGTTTCGGGCCGGAGATGGTGCTCGATAACCTCGACTTCCTGCTCGACGGTCTCCGCGCTCAGGCCGAGGAGCTGAAACAGTTCCGTCAGCGTGTGGTGCCGCACCTTGATGTGCTGGGCCACCGCGCGACCCTCCGGTGTGAGGGTGAAGCCGCGGTACTTCTCGTAGTTCACAAATCCGCGCGCCGCCAGCCGACGCACCATGTTGGATACCGCCGATCGGCTCAGGCCGAGCGAGGCGGCGATGTCCGCTACCCGCGCATACCCCTTCTGGTCCACCAGCTCCTGGATACGTTCCAGGTGATCTTCCGTGGACTCGGAGCGGTTTGGGGTCACCCGATTTGCGTTGCGGCGTTTGGCGCTCACCGGGGCTTACCTACCAGAGCGCGCCCATGATGGCCAGACTTTCTCTGCGGCTCACTCTGACTGGGCCGGGATGAACGGCGGTATCGGGCAGTCGAGCGTATCGGCAATAGCCCGCAACAGTTCGGCCTCCATCTCCTGAATCACGCCGTCCGCAGCCACCGTCTGCGCGCAGGCATTCAGCACGTTCTTCTTGATCTGCGGCACGGCCTGCCCCAGCCGGTTTAGCGCCGCGTCCACCTGTGCGAGCTCGCACTGTTCCTCGGGCAGCAACTGCAACCCCACCTGAGCCGCGTAGCTTAACAAATTTGCGCCTTGCTGGAAGGCAAATTGGACTTTGTCCGGCTCCTCCTGGCCGAGGTAAGCCAGCGCCGAGAGCAGCACGGCGCAATCCCCCGCCAGCGGTTTAATCGCGTAATATTGGATGGTTGGCTTTCGCGCCTGTTGGAAGTGCGGCTCAAGGTGGCGCAGCACGATCTTCTGCAAGACGTATTCGAACAAGTCAATCTCGCCGTCGCTTTCCACCAGCTTCTGCACCGCGGCGCGGAACTGCTGGAACTGCGCCGGCGAGAGATGCCGCAGCCCCGGCAGGGCCAGATCCACCAGCGGCAGCCTGGCGTGAGTCGCGACCGCCTGCACCTCCGGCCACACCCGTAGCGTCTCCTGGCAAACCGCAGCCGAGGTCGCGGCGGCCAGTTCGTCCAGTTGCTTGCGGCGGGCCGCCTCGTCATCGCTCAACAGGAGGCCATAAACCACCGCGCTCGCTCCGAGCCCCTCGCCCGCCGCCACTCGCAGGCTCTCGGGGATGGCGATGCGCAAGCCCTCGGCATAGCGCAGATGCGCGGGGGTGGGCGTGCCCGCGTTGGCCATCACAGCCTGCGCGGCAATGAGCGGCGGCACCAGCCCGGCCAAGCCCCCTTGCGCGCTCGGCGCACCCGGGAACGGGAATGGAATGGGCCGCCGTAACGGCGGTGGCGCAACCCGGTGGGCAACGCCTTCCGGCTCGGCTAGGCTCACCGGCGGGAACCTCCCGTCGAAGCTTGGGTCAATGGCCCGTATCCGTTCCGCCAGTGGCGGATGCGTGTCCATCAGGTGAAAAAACGACTCCCCCATGCCATTGCCGAAGAACATGTGGCTGGCCTCGTCGGCGTGCGCCGCCTCGAGCTTCGAGCCGTAGCTCAGGCCGCCGATCTTCCTCAGCGCGCCGGCCAGTCCCGCCGGGTTGCGCGTGAACTGCACCGAGGACGCATCGGCGAGGAACTCCCGCTGGCGGCTGACGGCCGCCTGGATGAGCCGGCCGAACAAGACACCCACCCACCCGATGATTATCAGCACCAACCCGAGCAACGGCAGCGGGTTCTTGTCCTTGCTGCTGCGGCTGCGCGCGTACAGGAGCACCCGGCCGATCACCGCCAGGCATAGAATACCGAAAATGATGCCCATCAGCCGCAGGTTCAGCCGCATGTCGCCGTTGAGGATGTGGCTGAACTCGTGGCCAATCACCCCCTGCAACTCGTCGCGCGTGAGCAGCTTCATGGCCCCCGCCGTGACCGCCACAACCGCGTCGCTCGTTGAGTGGCCTGCCGCAAACGCGTTGATGCCCCGCTCTTCCGGCAACACATACACCTGCGGCACCGGAATCCCCGCGGCGATCGCCATCTCCTCCACCACGTTCCGCAGCTTCCGCTCGTCCGGGTCCGTCGTGGACGGATTCACCAGCCGCCCGCCCAGCATGTTAGCCACCGTGCTGCCGCCCTGGGCGAGTTCGAGTGTCTTAAACCCGCTGCCCAGACCAATGACCGCCAGCGTGCCGCCGGCCGCCACCAGGAAAAGCTGCGGATTCCACCAGACCACTTGCGCCTGCTCGCTGTATCCGTGATGCCTGCTGGAACCGACACCGGCAAAGATCCCCACCAGCGCCGCATAGACCGCTACGACGAGCATGGCGACGCCGATAACGAAATAAACGACCAGCAGCTTCGTGTTGCGGCGCGACCGATCTTGACGCTCAAAGAAGTCCATGCGCGTCAAAGCAATTACAGGAGACACTTTCTTCCCCGGCATTCATCCACGCGAGGCCGGAGCGCCGGCATGTTGCCGGCTTAGACCAAACGGAGCGCATAAGCCGGCA
>Ga0326727_10023405_pt1 | contig 11788 bp, 8 predicted proteins | sample MB2enrmetagenome_FD_207643 | JGI IMG/M metagenome (GOLD analysis project Ga0326727, IMG submission 207643) | Lab enriched peat soil microbial communities from McLean, Ithaca, NY, United States - MB29MY | ecosystem: Environmental > Terrestrial > Soil > Wetlands > Peat | place: USA: New York... | reverse complement strand
GGCATGCCTTCAGCCAGCGTGCCATTGAATACGGCTTGCCCACTCCAAAGGGCCTGCTGATCCTCGGAATTGCTGGTACTGGAAAATCGTTAACCGCCAAAGCCACAGCCAAGGTATTCGGTGTGCCATTATTAAAGTTGGATGCAGGCCGGATCTTCGCTGGTCTGGTTGGTCAGTCCGAATCCAACCTGCGGGCGGTGATTCAAACTGCGGAAGCCATTGCACCCTGTTGTCTTTGGATCGATGAAGTGGAGAAAGGATTCAGCGGCACCAAGAGCTCGAATGCAACAGACGGGGGGACTTCAGCTCGTGTATTCGGTTCGTTTTTATCGTGGTTACAAGAAAAATCATCTCCGGTATTCGTCGTTGCCACAGCTAATGACGTATCCCAACTGCCACCTGAACTTCTTCGCAAAGGACGATGGGATGAGCCGTTTTGTGGACCTGCCCAATCAAGCTGAACGTGAAGCCATCTGGGAAATTCAGATTGGGAAACATGGTCGGGCTCCTGCGGACTTCGACCTCGTTCAACTGGCCAAAGCGACAGAAGGCTTGACGGGTAGCGAAATTGAAAACGTGTTCATTGATGCGTTGTTCTTGGCTTTCGATTCAGGGAAGGAGCCGACTGACCTGGATATTGCCCGGGTGCTGACGGAATTCGTACCGCTTTCCAAGTTGATGGCGGAGCAGATTGGGAGTTTGAGAAATTGGGCGAAGGGGAGGGCCAGATTGGCAACATCTCCTGGGGTTGAGAGGGGGTTGTTCGAGGGCAGAAATCCCAGACCGCGTCGTTCCAGGCCACTGAGATCGGCAAGCGCGCGAGATTCTGATGAAGGCGAGTAACAGGCAAGATGATTGGTTGAAAGTGTTCCATTAGAAGCGTTGCTCTTGTATCCCGTTTTATATCCGGCAGGCACGAAAATGAGGCCAAAAGGATCCTTTTGAGTCTTTTCGCCCCAAAAGTGATGTCCTCGTAAGTCCCCGTGATTACACTTGGTTACGCGTAAGTCCTTGATTATCAGGGAGAACCTGAATCTAGCGCGTCTGCCAATTCCGCCACGCGGGCAACTAAAAAAACCAATACCTCTTGCGGTTGAGTCACTTTCGCTCTTTCCGCTCCACCCCGCCATTGTACCCCGTAGATTCTAACTGTACAATCTGCCCAGGATAGACAACCGGGTTCCCGGAAACGCGAGGAACACTTGTCAGAGAATGGCAAGTGGCGCTCGTATCCGAAAGTGCCGCATCTGCTGGAATACGTTATCAGCGGAAACTACCTTGGCAAAGTCAAAATTAACGGCAAGGCGATGCCGCGATGCGGCGGAGTTTGCAGACAACGGTTTGGACAACGCGGCAATTGCGGCTGAATGATCTTTCGAAGGCGCATCGAGAAAATGGGGACGAGGTTGCCCCGCCAGAATTCAATGAGGCGGTGGTGGTGATCGGCCACGTCCACCCGTGACGCCGGGACTGGTTGGCTGAGTTGGGCGAGTTTCAGCGCACCCGTTGCCCAGGATCCCGCAACCGCACAACAGGCCAACATTCCTGGGGACCAACCTTCCAACCAACCAGGGAAGCGATGTGCCTCAGGCGAAAGTCCCCAGCGAATTCAGTCTTCCAATTCTAATCCTCAGCGCTTAACCTCATGCATGACCGCGCGGGCGCCAATTTCGGAACCGATGAACGGGCTGTCAATTGACCCGGCCAGGATGTTGCGTCCGCGCCGGCGAATCGAGGGACTTTCCGCCCTGCTACTCCCTTTCCGGCCGAATGGGGATGTGGATTGGGCTGGCTTTGCTGTACACGTGCGCCGGACGGTAGCCGCGGGGCTTGGCCCCGCCGTCAACATGGACACGGGCTACGGCAACCTCATTGATGACACCACCAAACGGCGCGCGCTTGAACTGACGCAATCCGAATCGGGCGGTGGCCGCTTCGTCGCTGGCGCGTTTGTGCTCGACCAACCGGAGGCCAAGTTCGACTCCGACGCCTATGCGAGGCAGATCGCCATGGTCCAGGAATTCGGGGGCATACCGGTGATATTCCAAAGCTATGGCCTTACACAACAACCCGACGAGGCCATCGTGGCGGCTTACGAGGCGCTTGCGCGCTACACAACCAGGTTCATTGGCTTTGAACTGGGTCCCGTGTTCGCGCCGTTTGGGAAGATTTACTCCCTCGATGTCTTCCGCGGGCTGATGGGAATCAAGCAATGCATCGGCGCGAAGCACTCGTCGCTGCGCCGGGACCTCGAATGGGAACGTTTGCTGCTACGCGACGTTGCGCGAACGGACTTCAAGGTTTACAGCGGTAACGACCTGGCCATTGACATGGTCATGTATGGAAGCGACTACTTGCTCGGCTTAAGCACGTTTGCTCCCGACGTGTTCGCGATGCGCGACGCGGCGTGGGCCGCGGGCAGCCCGGCATTCTACGAGCTCAACGACCTGCTGCAGTACCTTGGCTGGTTTGCTTTCCGACCGCCGGTGCCTGCCTACAAGCACAGCGCGGCCATGTTCCTTAAACTACGGGGTTGGATCGGCTGTGACGCCACTCATCCCAAATCGCCTAAGCGTCCCAATTCCGACCTGGAGATCCTGGCGAACATCGTTAGCCGATTGCCAAGCCAAATCAAATGAACCACACACGCGCGCGCCGATCGGTGTTTCTCCCTAAGGCCTCGGCACCAGCGTAGGGGTTATGCCTGAGCCCTTTAAACTGACCCGAGTTCCGTCGCTGCGGACGGTTGGGGACTTCCGGCGACACTGTGCCAGGCTCGGCCTCGAGTTGCCGTGCGAGGATGCGATTGAAGTCGGGCCCGGTTCGCCGCTGGCGCAGCGCCTGGCCACCGTGACAATTAATGGAAAGTCTATCGGCAATCGCGTGGCCGTCCACCCGATGGAAGGTTGGGACGGCACGACGACTGGCGGCGTGACCGACGAAATGCGCCGGCGCTGGCGGCGGTTTGGGGAGAGCGGAGCCAAGCTCATTTGCGGCGGGGAGGCAATGGCCGTGCAGCCGGACGGTCGGGCGAATCCGAATCAACTCATCATTATTGAGCAGAACAAGGCCGGCCTGGCTGAGTTGGTAGGAATCGTAAAGAAGGCGCACCAGGAGCGCTACGGCTCGACCGCGGATCTGCTCATCGGCTTTCAACTCACGCATTCGGGGCGATTCTGCCGGCCAAACGACAAGAGCCGCATTGAGCCTCGCGTAGGGTTCCGGCATCCAATTCTCGACGCTAAGTTCAACGTAACGAGCGACCAACAGGTGCTCACCGACGACGAAATCGAACGGCTGATTGAGAGTTACATCCGCGCGGCGAAGGTCGCCTGGGATGCGGGCGCGGACTTCGTGGACATCAAGCATTGCCACGGTTACCTCCTGCACGAATTCCTCGGCGCGCACACTCGACCAGGCAAGTTCGGAGGGAGTTTCGAGAACCGGACGCGAATCCTGCGCGACATTATCACAGGGATCCGCGCCAGCGGAAACCCGATCGAATTCGCCGTGCGGTTGAGTGCGTTCGACATGGTGCCGCACCGTCCCGACCCGAACCTGTCCGCTCCGGGGAGGCTCGGGCCGGGCGTCCCGGAGGCGCACGCGCATTGTTTGCCGTATCGCTATGGCTTCGGCGTAAATCAAAAGGATCCGACCCGCATTGACCTGACGGAGACGTTTCAATTCGTGGAACTGTGCGGTCAGCTTGGCGTGCAGATTCTCAATTGCAGCGCCGGGTCACCGTATTACACGCCGCACCTGCAACGCCCGGCTGCGTACCCGCCCTCCGATAGTTATCAGCCCGCTTATGATCCGCTCGTGGACGTGGAGCGGCAGATACAGGTCGCGCGCCAGTTGCGCGCCCGAGCCACAGGGAACCTGATCATTGTCGCTTCGGGCCTGAGCTACCTGCAGGAATATCTGCCGCAGGTTTCGCAATTCCTTCTGCGCCACGGGTGGGTGGACATGGTGGGCATCGGTCGTGCGGTGCTGAGTTACCCGACGATGCTCGCCGACGCTGTGCAGAAAGGTGTGCTGAACACCCGGCTGATTTGCCGCACCTTCAGCGATTGCACTACCGCGCCGCGCAATGGCCTGATCAGCGGCTGCTATCCGCTGGACAATTTCTATATGACCAAACCCGAGTACCTTCGGCTAAAAGAAATCAAAAGGCGAATCACGTGCTGAACGTGCCAACGACGAGCCATACGGTGATCAGGTGCAAGAATCTTGTCCGGTTCGGGAACTCTCTGTTTCCGTCAGTTCAGCGTAGGCACCTCTCCCAAAGTGAATATACTAATCAAAAGGCCAGCCGCACGCTGATCTCCTTCGATCCCCGGAAAGCGCCGGCCACAGCTCATGACCCCTCTGCCAATTCCCTGAAATACCCGACATAAAACCAGTTCAGCGCCGTCGTTCCACCGGCAAACAGGATGAAGGCGAAGAAAATCCCTCCCTGTTGTCGGGGCACCAGCACCGCCACAACCAGGTACAAGCAGGAAAACGCGGCATAGAATATGGCAAACGACCTCTTCAACCCCGCAAACCCCGGCTCCATGAACAAGCAGGGGGCCAATAACATTGTTCCCCAATAGGTGAACATCCCTGGCTGTGTAATGATTTGAAAGGGCTCAAGCACCGGCGCATTGCCTAGCAAAAACCATTCGACCATGAGACCGAGAAAGCCAAAGAGGAGGTAATAGATCAGCCGCGACGTGAACTTGCTGAAAATTGCGCTGAGGCCCTTTTCAACCAGGTATCCCGCCACCAAAAGGACCGAGTAGCTGACCATGGTGCTGCCAAAGGCGCGGACATTCTGCCTGGCCAGAACCTGATTTAGGATTTCACCCGGGGCAGCAACAAGAAGCCCAAGCAAAACAGAGATCAGCAGCCGCTTCATTTATCAGTCTTCGACAAACGATGAAACCACAAAGCCAGCCCTCCACCGTGGGTGCAGGATTCTTCGGCTGACGCACAGTTAAACCCGGGCCTACTCCGATTCGGTGCCAATTGCCTGAACCGTTTCTTCAAGCGATACTTGGCCACCGCACACCCGCTTGAGTGCACTCTGCCAGATCGTCTCCATGCCAGAAGCAATGGCTTGATCGTAAAGCTCCTGGGCCGGAATGCCGGAGCATACCGCGGTGCGCAATTCGCTATCCATAACCAACAACTCCGCCGCAGTGATGCGTCCGTTGAAGCCCGTCTCGCCACACGCGGCACAGCCGGTTCCGCGTTGAAAGACGACTTCCTGAGCGAACTGCGCGGGCACGTGGCGAAGATATTGCTCGTCCGGAGTGTAAGGCGCCGCACATTCCGCGCAATTCAATCGCATCAACCGCTGATTCAGGACCGCCAGCACCTCGCTGGCGGCGTGGACGGGCTCAATCCCCAGCGCCTGCAGGCGCGGGAACACCCCGGTGACTTGCTTGGAGTGAACGGTGGTCAGAATTAGGTGGCCTGTCAAACTGGCGTTAATGGCCATCGTGGCGGTTTCGCTGTCGCGGCTTTCTCCTACCATGATCACCTGGGGATCCTGCCGCATCATGGCCCGCAAGGCCTCGGGAAAGCCGAGATTGTCCTCGGCATTGACTTTTGACTGGCTTAGGCCCTCGACGGGAAACTCGACAGGGTCTTCGACCGTAGCTTGGTTTCGTTCCCCGCGCGAGAGCCGATGCACCTCCAGCAGGGAGGAGTAGAGGGTGGTCGTGTTTCCTGAATTGGCGGGGCCGGTCACCACCAGCATTCCTTGAGGTTCACTGATCAATTCCTGCCACCTCCGCACCAGGGAACGCTCCAACTTGAGATTTTCCAACTCAAAATCGCGCTTCCAATACAACCGCAGGATAGCTCGCTCCGCGTTCTCCGCCGTGGCCTTGACCGGCATCGTGGAAGCACGGAAGGCGACATCCTCCCCATCCACCGTCCGCTCGCCCGCGCCATCTTGCGGCTCCCATGAATTCAGAAAATCCATCCCAGAGACTACCTTGATTCTCTGCACCAGGAATCTGCCCGGCTTCGCTTCCATAGCCAGGACTTCGCGCAAGGCCCCGTCAATCCGGAATTTGATCTGAAGGTGGCTCTTGGTCGGGATGATGTGAATATCCGTTGCCCGCCCGTGACGAGCGTCTGCCAGCAAGAGGTCCAGGAACTTGCTGGCCTCGAAAATGCGCCGTATCCCACAGGTTGACAGATACTGCTCCGCCGCAACCTCGGCGGGAATTAAACCTCCAGGGTTTTGAGATAGGCGACACTTTGTTGGGTGAGTTCCCAGCTTTGCTCGACGAAGTAGTTTTTGACGCCCCCAGCCTTCGCCGCGGTGAACGTTTTCACCCAATCAATGCTGCCTTGGCCCAGCGCAACCTGGGGGTGCCCCTCGCGATGCGTGTCCACGTCCTGCAGATGCATCGAGTAGAAGCGACCGGGGTAGCGCCGGAAGTACTCGGCGGCGACAAGACCGGCCGTGATCGTTGACATCTGGAATTGGAATTTGACCAGCTTCGGATCGAGCAGGCCGAACAACAAGTCGTAGGTCCGTTGACCATCCACCTTCGAGAGTTCGAAGCCCTCGTTGTGCAGTCCTTGCTGCATGCCGGCTTTGGCGGCCACGGCGGCGATTTGGTTGTATTCCTCCGCCGCCTTCTTCACCTGGTCGAGCGTCGGATGGCTCCCTCCGTTCCCGTCCCCCAGGCTTGCCGTAATCATCTGCGTGATGCCGATTTCTTTTGCCCACTCGATGCTCTTCCCCTGGCTGTGTCGCAGCTCGCCCATAGTGAAGTGAGAGCTTTCAGACTTCAGGCCATGATCGGCCATAATCTGCCTCACTTCCTTCCCGTTGGCGAGGGACGAGAACTCGGCGCCGTAACCAATGGGCGAACAGAGCTCCAGCCTGGTTACGCCTATGCCGGCGATCATCCGAGCGAACGCAGGAAAATCCTGGAGCCTCGAACGCAGGGGCCATACCTGGCTGCCAATGGGCAGGCCCAGCGGACTGGCCACCAGTTCCGTTGCGCTCCCGGCCAGCGACCCCGCCATGCAGCCGATCGCCGCCCTTGCCATGAATTCCCGTCTCGACATCACATTCACAAGCGTTTCCTTTCTTTGCCTTTCCCAGCCGGGGCGATATTTCCGCCTGAGGCGCCGGTTCGCCCGTGGGCCGTGCGTGATCCTAACACCGGCGGAATCCCAGAGCAGTCTCCGGCCGCCGAGCCTCAGTCAGGTCGAGGTTGAGTTTACCCCATCGCCGGTCGGACCCGCCAGCAGGAAAATCTTCGCTCATACGCTTCATGCCAACATAGCAACGTCCACTCCTTCTCTCCCTTTGCCGTTGCCGCGCCAGCCGTCCGGGTTGAGGCCAGGGCGCCGGGAACCAAAACCAGTTCTTGATGCCCGAACGCATTGCGTTAAGGCTTTCCGGCATGAACGCAACCCCGTCGCCCGTGCTGTCCCTGATCGGCAATACCCCTTTGATCCCGTTGCGCCTTGAACCGGAAGGCCTGACGATCTACGCCAAGTGTGAGTTTCTCAACCCGAGCGGCAGCATCAAGGACCGCTTCGCCCGGTGCGTCGTAGCTGACGCCGAACGGCGGGGGTTCTTGCAGCCGGGCTCCATTATTCTCGAATGCACCAGCGGTAACACTGGCATCGCGCTGGCAATGGCCGGCGCTGCCCGGGGCTATGCCGTGACAATCCTGATGAGCGAGGGCGCCAGCCGGGAGCGGCGGCAGTTGCTCCGGCGGCTGGGCGCGGAGGTGATCCTGCTTCCCGGCGGTCGCAGCTATCAGGCAGGCATTGACCGCTCGCGAGAGATGGCCGCGCGTGATTCTCGCTACTTTTTGCCGTGCCAGTTCGAAAACCCGCTCAACCTCGAGGATCACGAGCGCACCACCGGCCCGGAAATCCTGGCTCAGGTTCCCGGGCCAATAAACGCCTTCGTAGCCGGCTATGGCACCGGCGGGTCGCTGGGTGGCTGCGGACGCGCCATCAAAGCCCGGTTCCCGCAAGCCCGCATCGTGGCGATGGAACCCGCCGAGGAGGAACTGCATGCGGCCGAATGCTGGTGCTGTTTCTGCATTGAGGGCGTGGCCGGCCAAGGTTTCGTGCCCCCGCTCCTCCGCAACGCGCCGCTGGATGCTACCGTGAAGATCAGCGCCGGGGAGGCCATGCTAATGACCCGCCGTCTCCACCGTGAGTTCGGCCTCCTGGTCGGCACCAGTTCGGGCGCGAACGTCGCCGCCGCCCTCTGCGTCGCCCGCGGCCTGGCCCACGGCGCAACAGTTGTCACCCTGCTGTGCGACCGAGCCGAACGCTACTTCAGCACCGCCCTCTTCGCCGATAATGAATGATGATGGAGCGTGGAAGTTAGAGGCGGCGTCGGTGGGAAACAGGCTGGCGGTGGAGATCAGGAAAGGGATCAGAGCCCGTCCCTTGTCTATGGCCTGTCAAAAAGGCGCGGACTGACTCCTCCCGTCGGGCGCGCCCATGTCAAGCCGAGCCCCCCACACCAATTCTTTATCTATGGCGAACGGCGGATTCACCGTAACATCCAGCCCATGACGAAAATCGAGATCTGCGTGGATTCGGCAGCCGGGGCCTTGGCCGCCGAGCGGGGCGGCGCTGACCGCGTCGAGCTTTGCGACAATCTGCTGGAAGGCGGCACGACCCCCAGCGCGGGCTGCATCAAGGTGGCCAGGCGAGGATTGAAGATCGGGCTCCAAGTCATCATCCGCCCGCGCGGCGGTGATTTCCTTTACGACGCGCAGGAGTTGGAGGTCATGCAAGAGGACATCCGCCTGGCCAAAGAACTGGGTGCGGATGGTGTGGTCCTCGGCTGCCTCACGGCGGCCGGAGACATTGACGCCATTCGCACTGGCGAACTGGTCAGCCTGGCGCGCCCGATGAACGTCACCTTTCACCGCGCGTTCGACATGTGCCGCGACCCGCGACAGGGCTTGGAGGATCTGATCGGGCTGGGCATAGACCGGGTGTTGACCTCCGGTCAGGAGCCCTCGTGCCTGGAGGGTTTGGAAATGATTGCCACGCTCCAGAGCCAGGCGGCCGGACGCATCATCGTCCTGCCGGGCGGCGGGCTGACTGCGCGAAACATCCGAAAGATTGTCCAGGCGACCGGAGTCAGTGAAGTGCATCTGAGCGCCCGATCAGCGGTTGAGAGCGGCATGGCTCACCGCAACAGCCGCGTTTTCATGGGCGGAGCCCTTCGGCCACCCGAGTTTGCCTGGAAAGCAACTAATGAAGCCCTCGTGAGGCAGGTCGTGGAGACATTGCGCGGCTAAGCCGGTTGGTTCGCCGCAGGCTATCGCCGTCCATGTCGGTCGTATTCAAACGCCTGATCGAGGATCCGGGTGACGAAGACCGCAACTTCCGTCGCGCAAGAACAACCACGACAAGTCCCCTGGCTTAAACCCAGCCTCCCTCCCGGACTGATGAAGGGAAGCTCATGTCAGCGGTCTCCAAGATTGAAATCCCGTGCCTTGGCTCGTATGGTCTCGGCCCAGATGACAAATTCGCTGCGGATGAAGCTATCGTTGTCCTTGTTCTTTTTCACTCTGCTGAGCCTCAGCGCGGGTGCCTCCGACGGCCTTGCGCTTTGGTATCAGCAGCCGGCCAGGGTTCCCGTGAACGAGGCGCTGCCTATCGGGAACGGGCGCTTGGGCGGCTTGGTGCTGGGTACGCCCGAGAAAGAACGGCTCATTGTGAATGAAGATAGTCTTTGGACTGGGGACGAGAACCCCTCCGGCGATTACGACCGAATGGGCGCTTACCAACTCCTCGGCGAGGTCTTGGTCAATTTGCCAGCCCACGCCAGACCCACTGCTTATCGGCGTGATTTGGAGCTGGCCGGCGCGTTGGCACATGTAAGTTACGAGGTCGGGGGCGTGAAATATCAGCGTGAGTTTTTCTGCAGTCATCCTGCGGGGCTGCTCGTCGCCCGGTTCACCGCAGACCATCCCGGCAGTTACTCCGGCGCCGTTGAAGTCCACGATTCACACGGCGCGCCGACCACAGTTGGCGCCGACCGGCTTTCAGTCACCCGCCATCTGAGCAACGGACTGAAGTACGAATGGCAGGTTCTGGTCGTGCACGAAGGCGGGACTCTCCAAGCCAACGGCACCTCGCTGGTTTTCAGCAATTGCACCAGCCTGACCCTTTTGCTCGCCGCCGGCACCGATTATGTAATGGATTACGCCCGGCACTATCGCGGCGACGACCCGCACGCGCGCCTTTCAGTTCAGTTGGCAGCAGCCTCGCGAAAGCGTTATGAGGCGCTCAAGGCCGAGCACGTGAAAGACTTTGATTCGCTGTTCAACCGCGTAGCATTGGACCTGGGGAGTTCTTCCGAGACCCAGCGCGGCTTGCCGACCGACCAGCGCAAGCGCGCCGCCGCGAAAAGCTTTGATGCTGAGTTGGAAGAACTTCTCTTCCAATATGGCCGCTACCTTCTGATCTCCTGTTCGCGCCCGGGCGGTTTGCCAGCCAACCTGCAAGGGCTTTGGAACGATTCGAATGACCCGCCCTGGCACTCCGATTACCACGCGAACATCAACGTCCAGATGAACTATTGGCCCGCCGAGCCGGCGAACCTCAGCGAATGCCACGTCCCGTTCCTGGAGTTGGTCCGCAGCCAATTGCCGGCCTGGCGAAAAGCGGCCGCGGCGTCGCCCGAGCTCCGGACCCCATCCGGCGCACCCACCACGCGCGGTTTCGCCCTCCGCACCTCGCACAACATCATGGGCGGGATGGGCTGGAAATGGGACAAGACCGCCAACGCCTGGTACTGCCAGCATTTCTGGGAACACTATGCCTTCGGCCACGATAAACAATATCTGCGGGAGATCGCTTACCCGGTGCTGAAGGAAACCTGTGAGTTCTGGGAAGACCACCTCAAACCATTGCCCGACGGCCGGCTCGTGGTGCCCAACGCCTGGTCCCCCGAGCACGGGCCCGACGAAGACGGCGTCAGTTACAGCCAGGAGATCGTCTGGGACCTGTTCAATAATTACGTCCAGGCCAGCGACGTGCTGGCTCTGGATAAGCCATATCGCGACAAAATCGCCGCGCTGCGCGACAACCTGGTCACCCCCGGCATCGGAAGCTGGGGGCAATTGCTCGAATGGATGACCGAAAAGCGAGGGACCAATGCCCTGGCCCAATCCCCGGAGCTCGACACGCCCCGGGATCATCATCGCCACACCTCGCACTTGTTTGCCATCCATCCCGGTTCCGAATTCGCCACGGCTAACACCCCCACCCTGGCCGCCGCCGCCAAGGTCTCGCTCGATGCCCGCGGCACCGCCCCGGATAGCGACGTGCGCGAATGGTCCCTGGCCTGGCGCACTGCCCTTTACGCCCGTCTGCACAACGGCGAAAGCGCCCATCGCATGTTGCAGGATTTGTTCGCCGACCGGAACACCTGCCTGAACCTCTTCGGCCTTCACCCACCGATGCAAATGGACGGCAACTTTGGCATCACGGCTGGTGTCTGCGAGATGCTGCTGCAAAGCCACGAGACCGAAGTCCAAAGTCCAGAGTCCAGAGTCCAAAGTCGGGGGACCGCTATCCGGGTCTTGGAGTTGTTGCCCGCACTCCCGAAGGCCTGGGCGGCGGGATCAGTCCGCGGCCTGCGCGCGCGCGGCGGCTTCGCCGTAAATCTGGATTGGAAGGACGGCAAACTCTCTTCCGCCGCCATCCACAACCTCAACGGTGGCCCCTGCAAGCTCCGCTACGGTGCGAAGACCATAGAACTCAACATCCCCCGCGGCCAGACCCG
>Ga0326727_10023403_pt1 | contig 11789 bp, 15 predicted proteins | sample MB2enrmetagenome_FD_207643 | JGI IMG/M metagenome (GOLD analysis project Ga0326727, IMG submission 207643) | Lab enriched peat soil microbial communities from McLean, Ithaca, NY, United States - MB29MY | ecosystem: Environmental > Terrestrial > Soil > Wetlands > Peat | place: USA: New York... | reverse complement strand
GCCATCGAACGGATGCCGCCGAACAACTCAGTTCGGTGCGGCATCGAGTTTCAGAACGATGGGCGGCGCGCGGCGTACCACTTCTGGAAGGCGCATCCGGGCGAGACGATGTTCTTCCCGATGGACGCTCTCTCGGTCGAGCGCGTGCCGGCCACGGAGGTGCTGCACGTCTACAAGCCGATTCGCGCGGGCCAGTTCCGGGGGCAGCCGTGGCTGACATCGGTAATCGCGAAGCTCTACGAGTTGGAGCAGTACACGGACGCGGAGATCGTCCGCAAAAAACTCGCGGCGATGATCACGGGCTTCATCACGCAGGCCAGCCCAGACAATCCGATCATCCCTCCCGATCAATATCAGAACGGACCGACTCAGACGGAGCCGGGAGCGCAAATCAGCAAGCTCGAACCCGGCACGTTTCAGGTATTGAACTTCGGCGAAGAGGTTCAGTTTGCGGAGGCGAAGGACAGCGGCGATTTCAAATCGTTCATCAGGAGCTGCCTGCAAGCGTTCGCGAGCGGGGCCGGGCTCGCAGAGTATCAGATCAGCGGCGACTTGTCGGGGATCAACTATTCCTCGATTCGCGCCGGCCTGTTGGAGTTCCGCCGCAAATGCGAACAGTATCAGCATTCGGTTTTCATTTTTCAGGTCTGCCATCCGGTTTATAAGCGCTGGCTGCGCGAAGCGATGCTGGCGCTGGTGTTCGGCATTGACCTGCTGAACGCCTACAACAAAGATCCCGAGCCATTCGAGGAAGTGCAGTGGGTCACGCCCGGCTGGCCGTGGGTCGATCCCGAGAAAGACATCAAGGCATCGAACGACGCCATCCGCAGTGGCCTCTCTACGCGCTCGGCCGAAGTGGCCGCGCAGGGGCGTGATGCCGGTGCTGTCGACGCGGAGCAGACAGCAGATAACAAGCGGGCGGACAAACTTGGGCTGTCCTACGACAGCGATGGCCGCAAGGTCCTGACTGGGCGCAACGCCGGATTGACGGAGACCGAGATCCAACAGGACGCGGCCAAGGGCGAGGTGGACGTGAAGCCATGACGAATCTGACTCGTGTTGCGTCGCGGTTTGTGAACACGCCGCTCATGATTCACCCGCCCAAGCTGGACGTGATCGTCCAGGCGTTGGGGCCACGGCTGGGCATCATTCCGCTGACCGGCGTAAAGCCCGTTGAGCCGTTCGCCACCGCTTACATGGAGCAGGCCGATGATAGCGGCTACCAGGTGATCGACGGTGTGGCGATCATTCCGATTCAGGGTGTCCTGACGAAACAGGAGTCCTGGGTTTCGGCACTGAGCGGTTGCAGCTCCTATGCGCAGATCGGGGGCTACCTTCAGGACGCCGTGAACGATGCCGGAGTGCGGGCGATCCTCCTACAGGTTGATTCGCCGGGCGGCGAGACCACGGGCTGCTTGGAACTGTCCGACTTCATCTACTCGATTCGCGGCGCGAAGCCGATCTATGCGGTCGCTGACGACTTCGCGTTCTCGGCGGCTTACGCTCTTACCAGCGCGGCCGACAGGATCTTCATCACGCGCATGGGGGCGGTCGGGTCCGTCGGCGTGGTGGTGCTGCATACCGAGGATTCGAAATTCAACGACGAGCAGGGGTTCAAGTACACCTACATCTTCAAAGGCGACAGGAAGGTCGATGGGAACCCGCATGAACCGTTGTCGGAGCGCGCCGAGAAAGACATCCAGTCCGAGATTGACCGGCAGTATGACCAGTTTGTAGCAACGGTCGCGCGGAACCGCAAGGCCGACGCAGAGAGGATCGTCGCGACGCAGGCCGGCGTGTTCTGGGCGGAGAATGCCGTTCCGCTCCTGGCCGACGAAGTCGGAGCGCTGGGCGATGCCATGAACGCGCTTCGGAAACTGCTCGGCGAGCCGGTCCAGAGTTCAACGGCGGCGATTGCCGCAATATCCACAACCAGGGAGGTAACAGCAAGTATGCCCAATGAAACGCTCACCATCGCCGCCGAGGGTAAGAAGCCGGGTGAGGGCGACGGCGACGAGAAGACCAACAACGAACCGAAGTATTGCCACGCATGCGGCACCAAGCTTCACGCGGATGCGACGTTCTGCCATGCGTGCGGCACGAAGGCCGAAGGCGAGGCATCCGGTAAGTTCTGCCACGCCTGCGGTGCCGAGTTGCGCAAAGGCGCGGACTACTGTCACGCCTGCGGCGAGGGCGCAAAGAGCGATGCCAAGAAACCGGAGGGCGCGGCTCCTCTTGCGGGCATCGCTGCCGTGGCCGGTCTGCCGTTACGGATGCGTCCCGAGGGCGACATCGAAGCCATCGGCGCGCTGTGCAAGATGGCGGGCTGTCCCGACAAGGCTGCGGAGTTCCTCACGAAGAAGAAACCCAACGGCCAATATTTCAGCGTGGCGGATGTCAGTGAGGAACTGACCGCCGCCCGCGTGATCGAAAGCGAGAGGAGCATGATTACTTCGCACGTCAACCCGAACCAGGGCGCAACTGGCTCGCTTCAGGAACTTGAAGCCCAAGCCACTTCCTACGCCCGCCAGAATCGCGGCAAAGAGACTCCGAATCTTTACGCCGAAAGCGGTACCACCAAGCTGACCAAGGAGCGCGCCTACGCTCAGATGCTCGAAGAGCATCCCGAGGTTTACGGCGCGTTCGTGGCGCAGCATAACGCGAAGGGCCTGATCGCCACGCTCGAGCGGGCTGGCATTCGCCTCGCCCGGTAGCGACAGAGGAGACCAACAGACATGGCATTCGAACAGACATTACGTTCAGTCGGGCTTCCGGCGGCGGCGGACCTCACGAGCGGTGGAACTGTGAACCCGCAGTTCTACTTCGTGACCGTCAACTCGTCCGGGCAGATCAACTTCACGGGCGCTGGAGCCGTCGTCGATGGCGTGGTCCAGGACAAGCCCAACGCGCAGGGAGTCGAGGGCGAGGTCGCGATCCTTGGAATCACCAAGCTGGTGACCGGCGCTGCGGTCAACAACGGCGACCCGCTTATGGCCAACGCCAGCGGCCAGGCCATCACTGCGACCTCCGGCAATTTCGTGCGGGCGCGCGCGCTGGCTGCATCGGGCGGCGCTGGTGTGATCATCCCCGCGCTGCTTCTCGGCCCGTACAAGATGTAGCCGTTCACACACAAGGAGAAATCACAGATGCCTCAGCCAACACTACAAGACGTCCACGTCAATCGCCCGCTGACGAATGTTTCAGTGGCCTACCTTCAGGAGGCCGCCGGAGTTGAATTCGTCGCCGACAAGGCCTTCCCCGCCGTCCCCGTCGAGAACAAAAGCGATCTCTATTACACCTACGCGCGGGCCGACTTCAACCGCGACGAGATGCAGAAGCGCGCTCTCGCTACCGAATCCGCCGGCACTGGCTACAACCTGAACTCCACCGGCACCTACAACTGCGACGTCTGGTCGCTGCACAAGGATGTGGATGATCAGATCCGCTCCAACAGCGACTCGCCGCTCGCACCCGACCGCGACGCCACCATTTTCCTGACGCAGAAGGCCCTGATCCGGCGTGAGAACCAGTGGGTGTCGAAGTTCTTCGGCACCGGGATCTGGACCAACAACGTCAGCGGCCAGGCGACCGGCGACTCTACGCACGTCATCTATTGGGACTCCGGGAACTATCCGAACGGCAACCCGATCACGGACATTCGCCATGCGAAAACCCAGATGCGGCTATCGAGCGGTGGCTTCGCGCCCAACATCTTCGTGGTCAGCCGCCCGGTGTTCGACAAGCTCGTAGATCACCCCGACTTCATCGACCGCACCAAGTACGGCCAGACCGCGCCGAACCCTGCAGTGGCCACCCGCCAGATCATGGCCGAGATTCTCGAACTTGAGGATGTCCTCGTCATCGACGCCGTCTACAACACGGCGGCGGAAGGCGCGACCGAATCCAACGCGTTCATCGGCGGCATGAGCGCGGCGCTGTTTTACCGCCCGAAGAATGCTGGCCTGATGACTCCCAGCGCCGGGTACGTCTTCAACTGGACGGGTTTGATCGGAACGACCGGTGGCGCCGGCGTCCGCATCAAGACGTTCCGCATGGAGCACCTGGCTTCGGATCGCGTCGAGATCGACTCGGCGTTCGATATGCGTCTGGTCTCCCCGGACCTGGGCTTCTTCTTCAACAACGTGATCTCGGCGGTGTAGCCATGATGCTTCGTCGTGAATCGTGGGCTCGGCTGACCAGGGGTCTGATTCCGCCGCTTTACGTTCTGCACCCGTTGCAGGGCTTTACGCCGTCGGACATCGGCGACGAGTATCCCGCGCCCGATGCCACCAACAAGGTGCAGTTGACGCGCGCACGGCAACTCTACGAGCAACGCCGGATCGGGACCCAGGCCGAAGTCGAGCGGACGCTCTCCAGGCTTCCCAAGCAGGAACCGGCCAAACCGGGAAAGGAGAAAAGACATGGCAGTCAAAGTGGAAAAAACGCCCGTTAACGCTCCGGAGTTTCAGAGCGCGGGTCCGCAGGCAAACTTCAAAGGCACCTATCCATCGAAGCAGAAGCAGTTCCTTTCGGCGGTCCAGACCGGCACGGGCGCGTCGCAGAACATCGCACATGGGTTGGGCGCGGCGCCTGCGGGCGTACTGATTTCTTGTACAGACAACAGCGGGAGTTCGAACGTGTTCACGGTGACCGAAGGAACGCACGACGCGACCAACGTGAAGGTGACGGTGACGACGGGGGCCAAGTTCAAGGTCCTGGCCTGGCTCTGATTCCAATGAAAGCAAACTCGTTCGGCAATGTCCCGGTCCCGACGCCTGGCACGCCCGTCCCTGTTACCAGTGACACGAATCTGCGCGTCGAGCGGATGCGCTTCGCGGCGGTAATCGGCCAGACGGGGCGCGTGTTCCTCGGTGTGTCCGGAATGAACAAGGCGAACGGCACGGGAGTAATCAAGGAGTTCTGGCCCACCGGTTCAGGTGGCGGCGTCGCCGATGCGTTCGACATCTGGGCGGAAGACTCACGCCATCTGCTGGTGCCATCGGACTATTACGTCGATGCCAACAACGCCAGCGAAGGCTTGATCGTCGCCTATTGGACTTGAGATGCCGAACTGGCCCAGCATTGAAGCGTTCGTTGACGGCGTCATCTCGCAGACGTTCGGCGAGCCGGTGGTGTACCAACCGGTGCAGGCAGGCGCGGCGCAGGGAAGCCCGTTCACGGTGACGGCGGTGCGCCATCTGCGGCCGCGCGAGGAGTCCGGCGCGATGGCGAACTTCGAGGAGATTTCGGTAAAACCATCCGACTTTGCGAACCTGCCTGCTAAAGGCGATTGGGTGACGGCCTGGGGCGCTCAGTACGTGGTGACGACGGTGCGCCAGCCCGATGCCTACGGCATGCTCAGCCTGGCACTTCTTCAGCGCTCGTGATCAATCCGAAAACAATACTTGGCGAGTGGGTGACAGCGCTCCAGTCCTGCCCGGACTTGGTGACTGCAATCGGCGGCGACGGCGGCAACGTCCGCGCGTTCATGGAAGGCCTGGCTACCGACAACAATCTGCGGCTGGCCATCCTCCAGATGCCACCCGGATCGATCCTAGTCGCGTGGAACGGCACGACGCCGCGGCGTCTCACTGGCGGGGCCCTGCACTTCGCGCATCGCTTCTCGATTTACCTGCGCGCGCCTGAGCAGAATTCCACCGCCACGTATGCCGATCTGTTCTGGCTGCTGGTGAGCGCCATACCAACGGGTGCCCCGTCGTGGGCGTCGCTCCTGCATTTCCAGATCGACCCGGACTGCTACCCGATGGACATGGACCTTCCGTCTGCTCAGCGAAACACCGTTGTGGTGAGCGCGGACGGGGCAACGCTCGACTATTTCGAAGTGCAAGCAACGCTCGTGGAGCAAGGCAATCCCGGCGGGGAATGAGGAGAACGTTTATGGATTGGGTCTTTATGCAATCGCCCGAGGGCGAAGTAAGGGAAGTCGAGGCGACCGCAGCAGCACTCACGCCGCTCATGGTCGCCGGGTGGCACCAGGTTCCACCGCCGGTGACCACGAACCAAAAGCCGCCCACTGCGGCTGAGGAGAAGAAATAGCATGGCGAACATCAACGAATTGATGGAAGGTTGGGGATTCGGCAAACAGACCGCCATCGGAACGGCAAATCTGGTCGCCGCCATCTGGCGTCATACCAATCTGAACACAAAGCCTTGGGCGAAGGTCCCGGTGAACGAGGACGACCGGGCTGAAATCGGCAAGGGACACGAATTCCCGACGCAGCTCTTCAAGTCGCACTACAACATGCCCGCGTTCGAGATTTCGAAGTACGCTTCTTCGGAGTTCCTCGCGTGGGCGATGTCTTTCGGCATGGGCAACGTCACCGTGAGCGGGAGCGGTCCTTACACGTACACCATCGTTCCGGCACTGGGAGCCACGAACCCGACTGGCCTCGAGTTGCCGTACTTCTCGTTCGTGCAGCAGATCCGCCCCGGTGGGTCGGCGGTGCTCGACGAGATGCTGGTGGGCTGCGCCGTCAAATCGTGGAAGCTCTCCATCAAGAACTCGCCGGGCCGCGCGAGCGCCATGTGCTCTGCGGAATGCGTTACCACCGGGCAGTACACGTCGCCCAGCGGCATCACGCTGCCAGCCATCTCCACGCCGCATGAATTCAATGCCGGAATGATCAGCGCTCTGACCTTCAACGGCATCAACTACCTCTCCGGCGGCAGCGCCAAGCAATTCGTGTCCATGGACGCCTCCTGGGAGAACAACTTCCGCCCCGGATTCTTTCCCGGCTCGGGCGCACAGGATGGCTACCAGATCCAGGGGCGCTTTGAATGGGGCGACCGCGTCTTCGCCGTGCAGTTTGTGGTGCGCGTCCAAGCTGGATCAACCGAGTATGCGAACCTGATCAACCAGACAACCGGGACCGCCACATTCACTGCGACGCGCGACGCCAACAATTCCTTCTCGATGCTCATCCAGAAGATGGGCTTCAACGTCGCCGAACTCGGAAACACCGATGGCATCGTGACGCTCCAGATCACCGGCGTGCAACTCTACGACCCTACCAACGGCATGGTGACGATGACGATCACCACGCCGCTACAGGGTATCTGTCAATAGGAGTCTTGAATGGAAACCGAAAAGAAAGCGGGCTTCGACGCATCGAAGCCTTTCGTAGTGCCGATCCTTTCAGGCGGCGAGAAGAGTTGCGAGGTGCGGTTCCCTTCGGACGAGGAGTGGTGTGCGTGGGCGCGCGCGCAGCGCACGGTGCGGCATTTCCTCGGGCGCGGGAAATCGCAGAGCGAAGACGTGGATCTCCCGAAGATCAACGCCGAACTGTTTACCAAGATCCGCACGGACAAAGACGGCCCGGAGTTCGATGACGCCGAGGCTGGCATGGTGATCGGCCGCATCGAGCGGTGCGCCGTGGCCAGCGTCGAGCGCGAAGGTATCAACTATCGGATCGAGATGAAGGTGCCCGGCGCGCGTGTGATTCACGTGCTGCGAATGCCGACTGCAAAGGAGATGCAGGAGCACGAGCGGGCGTCAACCAGCGTAGTCGCGGCGCGGCGGTCGGTCGAGACGCGCGCGTTTCTGGAGCCGAGCGGCGCACTCTACGACAAGCTGCACATCTCGCACGATGGCTATGCCGGCGCGGTGCCCATCGTGCACAAGTCGGCGGCGGTGTCCGAAGTGATCGCGCAACTGGCCATCGAAGCCGACGAAGACCCGGAATAGCCGCGCCCGGCGACTGGCCGGAAGAGCCGGGCGTTCGATTCCTGATCCGGTCGGTGTTGCAGCAGGGCGGCCTGTGCGGAGCGGATGAAGATTGTCCCGACCGCGTCTTCCGCTGCCGCCACTGCGGCTACTCGGCGCAGACGGAGATCGACGGCTGCCCAGCCTGTGGCGCGGATTGGAAGGCCATCGACGTCAGTCACGGGCCCGGCTGCCCCAAGAACCTGCTCGAAGAGGCGATGGACACGCCGAACGGTGGTCTTGTCCGGAGATGCTTCCGCATACTGAATGCAAAGAGCATCGGGCTGACGATCACGCTGGCGGATATCACCGAGGAGGAGTTCCGGGTACTGGAGTTGATCGAAGCCGAGCGACAGGCGCAGAGCAACGGTGGGGCCGTCGGCAACAGGAGTTCTCAGTAGCTGCCGTTTAAGACACAGGAACAGCTTTCAGCAGAAATGATTTTGCAGTACACTCAAGAATCAACCCACGGCAGAAGAGCACAAGCGGCCGAGGGAGAGCCGCAGACCTTCGCATATGATCGGCCCAGATGCGCTTGCAGGGCTCGTGATCAAACGAGTCATCTTTCACGACGTCCCACGCAACATCAAAGGACAAGTCAACGCTCCCGTCCTCAGCGACATCCCGACGCCCGTCGATGGCGAACGCATCGAACACCTCAAAACACGCATCCGCCGCGCCCTCAGCTCACGAAGCGCCTACGCCATCGAATTCAATCCACAAAGCCCCTCACCAATACCCGACCTAATCCGCAAGCACACGCTCAAGACGCAGACCGAAGCGCAGTTCGTCAAGACCTCGCAAGTAATGGCGACTTACCTGTACGAACAACAAGTCGGGGCCAGCAGCCCCGGACTCCTCGCCATCCTCGACGCCCGCATCGGCACACAACACGCCCTCCTCATCCTCAAGCTAGAACGCGAAGAAGGAGCACAACTCGAACCCAGCACGCATGGCAAAAAGAAGACCTTCAACATGAGCGTCCTCGACAACCTCGTCCTCACCGGCGGTACCAAACTCTTCAAGAACGCCCTGTTCCTCCGAACGGGGCCTAACGAGCAGAACTTCAAGGCCATCGCGTGCGACAACCAACGCAGCTTCGCTTCTACCATCGCTATGGCGCAATTCTGGCAAAAATTTCTCGGGTGCAAACTCCGCGAAGAACCACGCATCGTCACCAAAAACTTCTACGAGGCTGCCGTCGGGTACATCAACGCGAACATCACTGACCCCGTCGAGATGACCGACGTCTACGAGCACATCGTCAGCGAACTCAAATCACAAAAGCACACGCTCTCCCCCAAAGCGTTCATCGAGGACTACATCCCGGCACCCCACCGCCAACCATTCGAGGAGCACCTCAAAGCGCACCACGTCACGCTCCAACAGTTCACCGTCGATACTACGGAGATCGCCCGACGCCTCAAACGACGCACGTACTACACGACAAAAGGAGCAAGCGTCACCATCCCGGCAGAAGAACCAGCGGTCCAAGTTCTCATTGGAGACGAACAAATCACCGTCCTGGACAGCGTCGAAACCGTCGACACGAAATAACGCACAATGCCCTCCCTTGAGCAAGCACGCCAGGCGTGGATCAAGGATGAGCCAACATACCAGGCCCTCGGTGCAGTCCTGCACGAGCGCCTCACGCACGCCATCAGGGATCTCGGGATCAGCGCGGAGATAACGCACCGGACCAAGACCATCGACAGCCTCTTGCGCAAGCTCTGGCTCAAGACGCACCACACGTATGAGTCTCTTCCGGACAAGCTAGGGGTACGCATCATCGTGCGCTACCAGCACGAAACCGATGACATCATCACGGCCCTACGCACGCGCCTGGACTGCCAGGACGTGGACACGAAAGCCGACAAGTTCGACCCAGACCAAGTCGGATACCGCGCCACGCATCTCCAAATCCGGCTGCGCGCCGACGATCCGGCGGCTGCAACGTACCCGCCAGCAGAATACGTCGCCGAGTTGCAAGTTCACACGCTTGCCCAACACCTGTGGGCGGACATGTCGCACGATGTCTTCTACAAGAATCAACAAAGCACCGACCCACAACTGCAGCGGCGCGTCTATCTTCTCGCAGGGCTGATCGAAGTGGCGGATAATGAGTTCTCACGAATCGAAGCCGACGTGGCACGCATGCCAGAACTCCGCAACATCCTCATTCTGCGCGCGCTGGAGCGGCAATACTACAAGCTCGCCGCACACCCTGGCAATCCCGCGCTCTCTCTCCAGGTGATCCAGCACCTGGTGCCGCTCTATGGCGAGACGCCCGGCGACTGGGCACGGCGCTTTGAAGACCTCTTCAAGGACAAAGAAACCGTCTTGCGCACCGTCTTTAACACCCAGGCAGGGCGACCAGAGCAGCGCAGCGCATTCTTCTTCCAACCCGAAGTGCTCATGATATACGACCGGCTCTTGCACGACCAGTACCGACTGCGCGAAGCATGGAACGCCAACTTCCCCGAAGACGAGCTTGAACGCATCGCCAACGTCTTCGGATTCAGCTTCGACTAGATGGAAGATCCTGCTGCCAGCAACCATCAGTAGTATCAGCGCACACCTTAACAACCGACGCATCGCGCAGCCATGTGGGCTGGTGTAGGTTAGGCATGGCTAAATTTAACACTGTCGTCAAACACGCCCGCTTCGTTTACTCCCCCTACACTGCAACCGAAATGCAGGGCTTCGCGCAGGTGCTGGCGGATTCGATCCGCGTGCGCATCCGGAGCGGGCAGAACATCTACGACCAGGCGGCTGCGCCGCTGAAACCCGGACTGGCGAGCCGACGCGGTTACCCGGACTACAAATCAGCGCGCGGTCTCCAGCCCATCCGGGATTGGACCTGGAGCGGCCATACCCTGCGCTGCCTAAAGGTCCTGACCGCAAACGAGAACCGCGCGGCGATTGGGTTTCTCGACGAAGCTCTTCCTGGTCGGCGATTGACGGCCTCGCAGATCGCCGCGTTCAACAACCGGCGCGAGGCGCAGTGGGGCGTGTCGCCGCACGACCGCCAGGCGGTTCTCGCAGCGTTCCAGGCGCGTCCCTTCGTGATGCTCAAGGCAGCGTGAAATGGCAGACCAAGCAGAGCGCGTAATCCTCGAAGCCGAGGATCAAGTCAGCCCGATAGTGGACAAGGCCAACGCCGGGCTCGACAGCTTCGAGAAAAAAGCTGAATCATCGCACGGCAAGGTCATCCGGATTTCGGATCAGACGCGATCCAGCGTGCAGCGGTTGATCGCCTCGCTCGAAAAGCAGGCCGAGACCTACGGCAAGAGCGGCGTGGAGCGGCTGATTACGCAGCGAGATCAACTCTTGCAGCGTTACAACCGCGAGCCGCAGGCCATCGATGCGATCACCCGGTCCTACGAAAAGATGATTGCCGCGGAAGAAAAGGTCGCGCGTGAAGCCCTCGCAGTCAAGGCGGCCAAGGAAGCCGAAGAAGCCCTGCAGAAGCAGTCCGAATCCATCAAAGCGTTCGGCGAGCGTGTCGGCCAATTCATGGAGAATCCGCTCCAGGGAGCGAAAGGCGCAGTTTCGTCGGTGCTTACGGCTCTTGGCCCCTTTGGTATCGCGGTCGCCTCGGGCGCGGCCGTTCTTGGCACCATTGCCGTTTCCGCATTCGAAGCCGCGAAGAGTCTCGGGGAATATGGCACACGCGTGAAGGACGCCGAACTGCGCACCGGTTTGACCGCGAAGGAAGTCGGACAGTTTGGTTTCGCGGCGCGCGCGGTCGGGCAGGACATCTCGATTGTCGAACGCCTCATGCGCGGCCTGTCCCAGGCGGCGAACGATAATTCCAGCGAAGGCGAAAAGGCGCGGTTGACGATGCGCGCGATGGGCATCGATTTCCACACCGCCACCGGAGAGATGAAACCCACCTCCGAGATTCTGGTGGAGATCTCCGAAGGTTTGAACAAGCTTCCGGAAGGATTTCAGCGGGACGCCGCCGCCATGGACCTATTTAAGAAGGTTGGCGTCGAGGCGATTCCGTTTATGACGGAACTCAACGAGAACCTGCGCGTCGCCCACGAGCAGGGCTTCGGCCCGA
>Ga0326727_10023402_pt1 | contig 11789 bp, 9 predicted proteins | sample MB2enrmetagenome_FD_207643 | JGI IMG/M metagenome (GOLD analysis project Ga0326727, IMG submission 207643) | Lab enriched peat soil microbial communities from McLean, Ithaca, NY, United States - MB29MY | ecosystem: Environmental > Terrestrial > Soil > Wetlands > Peat | place: USA: New York... | reverse complement strand
TCCGCTGCGCTACGCCCAAGAGGCTACGCTGCGCGCGCGGGTCCCTCCGTGGCCTGCCGAACCATCACATACAAAGGGGTCACTCTTGGGCGCGAAATAGGGGTCACGGTTGGAAGCGATTTGACATTCCGCGAAGGGGCACGGCTTTCATCCCGTCATAATCGAACAGGACGGCCACGATCTCCTATGATAAGCCGCAGTTAATGAGCGCCGCGTGTCCCAGAGTTGAACCCTGTCGAAATCTTCTGGTTGTTCATGCGTAGCAACTGTAGCGCCGCACCTTATGAATCCTACGACCAAGTCGCCGTTCTCTGTTGTGAGGCTTGGAACCGCGAGCGCGACCCAACTTGGCACTTCATGTCCGTCGGTCACCGGAATTAGGCCTGCGCGTGCTTATCACTACAAATACGTATAACTAGTTGACTTATAGATTCTTTTTCATACGATGACGTCACGTTGCGTTAAACTTTAACGGCGGTTCTCATCTGTTTGTCTGCGCAAGGCAAGGGTGCGTTTTATGACCATTTTTACGCATTTTTTGCGATGCAAGCGTGGCGCCAAGGCGATTAGGCTAGCGATCGGGACGGCGTTGTTGGTCGCCGCGGCCATCGGCCTGCGTTTCGACTACGCCGCTGCCCAGCAGGTCCCCGACATTGCGCCTGACCAAATGCAACAATTGCAACAATTACAGGAGCAGAGAGGGTCTTCGACAACCCAGCAGAGCACGCCGACGCAGACGACGGTTCTCGAGCCGACGGCGCCGGCAAACCCAGCACTCCCCACCTCGCAACTGGAGTACATTTTATCGACCAGGGCGGGCATCACTCTCAAACAATTCGGCTACGATCAACTTGGCGTCGGCCGCTCAGTGACACTGCCGCAGATGGGTGCAGTGCAGGACAATTATGTTCTTGGGCCGGGCGATGAGGTTGTCGTCTCTCTACGCGGTCAGGAAAATTCAGAGTACCGTGCCACGGTCGATCGCGATGGACGCGTCGTATTGCCGCGATTGAACCCCATTTTAGCGGCAGGCCGTACGCTGGGCGATTTCCGGCTGGATTTGATCAACGCTATTCATCGCGCCTACGTTGCCACGGAAGGCTTCGTGACACTCGGGCGCCTTCGCCAGATCAGCGTCCTGGTGTCTGGCGAGGTGAACAGCCCGGGCGTGCGCACGCTCACCGGCCTGTCGACCCCGGTCGACGCGATCCTGGTCTCCGGTGGCGTCAAGAAGGTGGGTAGTCTGCGTGATGTCCACGTCGTGCGCGACGGTCACGAATTCACCATCGATCTATACAGCGTGTTGCTGGGCGAGGCGCGCGCGAACCATATGGTGCTGGCGGACGGCGATAGGATCATCGTGCCGCCGTTAGGCCCGACGGTCGCTGTCACTGGTTGGGTACGCCGTCCGGCGATCTACGAGTTGCCTAGTGGCCGCGATAGCATCAACGTACGCGATCTTTTGTCTTTGGCCGGCGGCATGGAAGTGCGCGGCAAGTACCGGTTGGCTGTGTTGCAGGTCGATGCGGACGGCCGCAATCAGATGGTCGAGCTCGGCGACGAAAACGGCGTCGTGCACGACAGCGAAATCCTCTTCGTGCAGCCCACCGCCGATCAGACGGTCGATAAGGCCACTTTGGCCGGCGGGGGCAATTTAGCGGGGCAGTACACGGTCAACAACACCAAATTGTCGGATTTGTTGAAGGCCCCGGGTGCGCTGGGAGACAATCCGTACACCTTGTTTGGTATCCTTTCGCGTCAAGATCCCGTCACCAAGCTGCGGCGGCTGATCGCCTTCACGCCTGTGGCTGTCCTGACCGGCGCCGAGGATATGGACCTGCAAAGCGACGACATCGTGCGCGTCATTTCCGCGGACGAGGCTCATGGCATATTCGCCGCGGTGGACCAATACAATCGCGATCAACGGACTTCCGATGAAGCCCTGCGCAACCCGCAAAGCGTCGTTCCCCCAACGACGCAGCTCGGCAACGCCAAGGAGAGCAGCAGCGCGGCCGCCGTTTCGCAGACCGCTAACATGGTCTCGTCGCAAACAGCCCAACAGACTCTGTCCGCCCTTGAGTCCGGAGGCACGCAAGGGCCCGGAATCGCTCAGGCGCTGACCAACCTCCAATCCGCTGGCACGCCGCAGCCTGGAGCCGCCCAAACGCCTGGAGCCGCGCAAACGCCTGGGGCCGCGCAAACACCTGGAGCCGCGCAAACGCCTGGGGCCGCGCAAACGCCTGGGGCCGCGCAAACGCCTGGGGCCGCGCAAACGCCTGAAGCCGAGCAAACGAACAACGCAAGAATCATCAATTCGCTTGCCAGCGAGCTTTATGTCGACCGGCTGGTGTTGGCCAATTTTTTGCGCGACCACTCGGTCGAAATCGACGGTGCGGTGAACGGGCCAGGGCTTTATCTCGTCGGCCCTGACGCGGACGTCGGATCCTTGCTCAAAGCCGCCGGCGGATTGCAGCGCTGGGCGGACAGAAGCGCGATCGAGGTGATCTCGACCACCGTCAACCCGGACACAGGCGGCTCGCACACGGAACGGCGCTCGCTCTCCTTGGTCGACAATGCCGACGCGCATTACATCGTGGCGCCGCACGACGACATCCGCGTCAATGAAGTGTTCACGGATGTCGGCATCGGGTCCGTCACGGTGCAGGGTGAGGTGCGCCACGTCGGCACCTATCAGATCGTACGCGGTGAGCATCTTTCGGATCTGCTGATGCGCGCCGGCGGCTTGACCGAGAATGCCTATCCCTATGGTACGGTCTTCCTCAGGCGTTCGGTGGCCGAACGCGAACAAGAAGCGTTCCAGCGAGAGGCCCAGGAAGTGGAAGACGAGCTTTTGCTCGCCATGGGCCGGAGCGATCCCAACGTGAAGCTCTCGCCCGATGCGTTCACGGCGTTGCAGGGCTATGTCGATGAGTTGAAGAATCAAAAAGGGTTGGGACGAGTCACGGTAATGGCTGATCCGGCCATTCTTGCCGCTAACCCGTCGCAGGACCCACTGCTTCAGCCCGGCGACGTCGTCTACATCCCGCAGAGGCCGAATTCCGTGTCGGTTCTAGGCGAGGTGCTGCAGCCGGGCAGCATGCCCTTCAATGCGAACATGACGGCAGAGGATTACATCGATCGCGCGGGCGGCTATTCGCAATTCGCCGACGAAGACGAGACAATTCTGGTTCTGCCGGACGGTACGGCGCGCCGAGTCGAGAGCTCTTGGCTCGATTTCGGCGACCAGGAGATACCGCCGGGAAGCACGATCTACGTCGGCCGGGATATTTCGATGCTCAATCTGCACGATCTCATCGTGGACACGACGCAGATTTTCTCGCAGCTTGCGACGAGCGCCGCCGCCCTTGCGGTCTTGTCGAAGCAATAGGGCAACGCGACGTCGGGCAAGGCCGCCTGGCCTCTCCCCGGCCTAAGGCGCGACGATTTCGTCGAGGCTTTGCGCCAGATCGCCGTAACTCGTGTTCTGCGTTTCGCGGAACAGCGAGTTGTCGCCTTCTAGCCTCTGTCCGCCGTCGCGCGTGAGCGGGCGTAAGGTCAGCTCGGTGGGGGACGGATCGGCCAGGGACGAAATCCATCCCAGAGGAATGCGCACGATGAAACCCTTGTCGAAACCGCGTTCTCCGGACTTGGAGAACGAGGTATCCGTGACGGTTGCGAAGACGCCGGCCTCGATGCCGCCGAACCGCCGCGTGATCTCGATCGTGGCGCCGTTGTCGCCTGCCAGGTAGCGCCCGGCGTGTAGGCCGAAATCCAGTCCGTACCAGGGCGAGCGGTAATAGATCGATGCGTGGCCGGTGAGCACCTTGTAACTGCCGACGCCGAACAGCCTGTCGAAATCGCGCTGCCAGACTTCGTAGAGGTCGAGCCCGAACGAAAGGCGTCCGTCTTCGGGGCGCCACAGCACCTGGCCGCCTGCGCCGGCGAACATATCCTCGAGATACCCCGCCTTGAATTCGGCGTAGACGTCGCGCGCGAGGCGCGTGCGATACACCGCCTCGAGCTTGGAGATGCCGTCGGCGCCGGAACGCACATACTGCGCGATGTCGCTGCGCACATGCGCAAGTTTGTCGGTCGGCGCCGGCGCACCGCCATAATTGTCATAGAGGTTGAAACTGGCACGGCCGTCGAGGGTCACGCCGGGCAGGACATCGACGCTGCCGCCGATGGCCGCGGCGAGCGCTACGCGCATCTCGTCGTGCGGCGCAAGAAAATCCTGCCGGACGGCGGGGCCGACCGACCAGCGAAAGCGCGGGTAGAGGTCCACGGCATCGTCGAGGATGGGGTTGTAGAGCGGCGCCGGCGCTATGGCGATCGCGGCGCCCAATTCGGCGGCCGAGGCGTATTCGTGCGTGGCCCGCTCGATGGCGCTGCGGATGACTGTAATCTCCTGCATCGGCACGCCGTGCTTGACGCCGACGAGGTGGAAAATCTCGATGTCGGGCGGTGCAGCCGCCATCAGCACGCGCACGATGCGTCCTACAGCTTCGGCTTCGCTCGGGTAGCGGCTGTTTTCGTAGTAGAGCCACAATTCGCTGCCGTCTAGCAAGATGGCATCGAAAGCGATGGACTGTTCCTTCAATCCGGCGCGCACCAACGCCTCGATGGCGGGCATCGCCGGTGCACTGGGCCTCGGCGGTGAGATATCCGCCGTCTGTCGCGCGTCGACCGTGCAGAAAGTGACGTGCCCGCTTGGATTTTCGAGATCGCTGACGGCAAGCGTCGTGATCCGCCTATCGGCCGCCGGAACCATCTGCGCATAGCGCGCGCATTGCGCCATCGTATCTTCTCTGTCGACGGCGTTGATCAGCAATGTCGTGCCCAATACCTCCAGGTCGCGCACGCCACGGGCTTCGGCGAATAGAGCCTGCGAAAGATCTTGCTTGGCCTTTTCGGCGGACGTCGGCATCGCCGTCCATGGACCGCCCGCGCGGACGGCATCGAAACGCGCATTGGCGTTCAACATTTGCTGTAGGGCACTTTCCTGCTGCTGGTCGCTGCGCACGACCGGCGGCGGCACGGCCGGACCGTACAAAGGCCGCAGGGCCACCGTCGCGGGGTTTCCCGAGAGGCTGACGGTCACTCCATAAGTCGATCCGTACATCCAGCCGCCGGTGACCGAGACCACGCCGATGGGACTGTAGGACAGGCCCACATTGACCGGCGATCTCACCTTGAGGCCGCCCTGCGAGGTGCCCTCGGTCGTGTATTTATCGCTGCTGTATTCGGCGAGTAGGCGCAGATGGTCGATGGGCGTCTGCCAGGAAAAGCCGCCGAACACGCCGGCCTTCGGACCGTGGAACAATTGGCTTATATCGACCGTATCGTTGCCCGGCGGCGGCTTTCGGACTTTGAAGGACGAGGAAAGATAGCCGAAGGGATTGGGAAAGGTGTCGTCGCCCGCAAGCCGTCCCCAGCCCAGCCCGGCAGTGAGGTCAAGGTTTCCGATGTGCTTGCTGAAGGCGAGATATTCCGCGCCGTAGACGCCGGTGCCCAACAGGTCGCGGACGCCGAGCGAAGCGTCCAGACCGTCCTCGGTTTCGCGCAACAGCCTGACCTTCAGTCCGATGCTGCGATCGTAATAAAACGCCTGCCCCATCCAGTCGGGGATGTGGCTGTAGCGGAACGAACCTTCGAGCCACGGCAACATCTGGAACGACAAGGCGTAACGCTGGGTCTTGCCGAGGTCGCCAACCGTCAGACCGAGCGTGCCGTCGTCAGCCATATGGGCATTCGGCATGTCGAGCAGGCCGACTTCGCCGTAGGTGTCTCGCGTGTCTTGCGTCTTTTGCTGTGCCAGCGCCGCGGCGGCGACGGCCATCACGCCAAAGGCCAGTCCGCCCAGCTGACGGACGCGCGCGTGTGCGCAAACGCTTCGCCTTCTGTCGTGGCCCGCAAGGCGCGAAGGCGGATCGTGGCTGGAAACGGAAATATCGCCCTCCCTGCCTTGACTATACGCACACTCTTCATTTTCCAAACTTTTTCAGACAATTCAATGGGATAAGAGAGGTCTTAGTCCCTGAACTTCTTGAGCACGTTGCGCAGCGCCGGGGCAATGTCGGGGCGTTGCAGGCCGACCGCGATGTTAGCTTCGAGAAAGCCCACCTTGTCGCCGCAGTCGTAGCGGGCGCAAGTCGTCTCGACGGCGTGGAAAGGCATGCGCCCGATCAGCTTGGCCATGGAATCGGTGAGTTGGATTTCGCCGCCGGCACCGCGCTCGCGCTTGTTGAGCTCGGCGAAAATCTCCGGCTGCAGAATGTAGCGCCCGATGATGCACAGCGTGGACGGCGCTTTCGCCGGCTCCGGCTTTTCGACCAGCGCCTTCACTTCGGTGGCGTTGCCGTCCTTCTTGCCCGGATCGACCACGCCGTAGCGCTTGGTCTCGTCGCGTGGACGCTCCTCGGCCGCCACGATGCAGCCGCCGCCGACGCGATGATAGGTCTCCACCATCTGCGCCAGGGCGGAGGGTTTGCCGACCAGCAAATCGTCGGGCAACAGAACCGCAAAAGGCTCGTTGCCGATGAAATGGCGCGCGCACCAAACGGCGTGACCGAGGCCCAAAGGCTGCTGCTGGCGCACGAAACCGACCGAGCCGGTCTGCGGCAGCATTTCGAGAAGGCTTCTCAATTCGGCGGTCTTCTCGCGCGCGCTGAGCTGCGATTCCAGCTCATAGGCATGATCGAAATGATCGGAAATGACCTGCTTGCCGCGTCCGGTCACGAAGACAAATTGCTCGATGCCCGCCTCCTTGGCCTCTTCGACGGCGTATTGCACGACGGGCTTGTCCACCACCGGCAGCATTTCCTTGGGAACCACTTTGGTGGCAGGCAGAAAGCGCGTGCCAAGGCCGGCCACCGGCAGGACGGCTTTGCGGACGGGTCTGGAATTCGGCATAGGAACCTGTGCGTAAGTCATTATCGGCGCGCTCTTTCATCGCATACTGGCGTGGTATGCGTCTACACGCCCGCGAGCGCGATATCATGTCACTGCATGCCGGAGTCGGACGATGAACAAGCTTCGCAGGACCGGCCTTGCCTGGGTGCTCGCGGTCGGCTGTATGGCGGCTGGGCCCGCTCCCGCTCCGGCTCCGTCCAAGACCGGGCCGGTCTTGCGGCAGGCGATCCTGGGCGCTACGGCAAGACCCGCGCCGCGGCCGCAAATCCAGCTTGGCGCCTTCCGCGATCAGGCTTCCGCGGCGCAGGGATGGTCCAAGATCGCGGACATGGTAGGCCCGCCGCTCAACGCCTTGACGCCGACCATCGTGCCTGTGGATTTGCCGGGCAAGGGCCGCTTCTGGCGGGTGCGCGTGCGCTTCGACAACGCCGCCGACGCCAAAGCGGTTTGCGCAGTGCTGCGGGCGCGCGCGATTGCCTGTCTCATTCCCAGGGATTGAGCGGCGGCCGCGCCCTGCCGGCAAGCTGTTGTCTTCCGCTCGTCACGGCAGGAAAATAGACTGGGTTCAGGTCCTGCCGCGTGTTTCTTTTATGCAAATAGGTACGTAGGCTGGGGGCGAGAGAGGCACGTGAACACGAATTGGCACCGCAAACTGTTGGGACTGGTGATTGGCTGTGCCGCGGCCGTCTGTTTCTGCCTGGACGTGGCGCGCGCCGGGCCGTGGACCGAAGTGGGCGACGCGCAATTGCGCTCCGACATCGAGATCCTGGCCGACGCCGGCGTCATCGACAACGTGACCATGACCTGGCCCATACCTTGGGGGGGGATTCTCTATCGCCTGGACCAGCCCGAGGCGCTCGACGGCCAGCCAGACTACGTCCAGGACGCCGCCAGGCGGGTGCGCGACCGCGGCATGGCAGAGACCCAGACGGACGAGCTGCGCGCCTCTTTGTCGGTCGACGGCACCAACCTGCCTGACGTGATCCGCAGCTTCGATGCATTGGGACGCGAGACCGGCCAAGGGCAAGTGACAGGCGAGTATCTTTGGAGCACGACGGCGCTGCATCTGTCGCTGGGCGCCCAGACGGCGAACCGCATCGACAAACAGACCTTCATGCCCGACGGCAGCTATTTCGCCCAGCGCATCGGCAACGCTGTCGTCTATGCCGGCTATCAGGACCATTGGTGGGGCCCCGGCTGGATCAGCTCGATGATCCTATCCACGAATGCGCGCCCGGTGCCGCAAGTGGGCTTCACGCGTCTCGACGCCACGCCGTTCCAGTCGCCCTGGTTGAGCTGGATGGGGCCATGGCAGTTCGATTTTTTCGCGGGCGTGCTTGACGGGCCGCGCAAGGACAAGAACACGATCTATGACGGCTGGCGCTGGGAGTTCAGTCCGTTCCGCCATTTCGAGATCGCCTTTTCGCTCACCAACGAGATCTGCGGCGAACACCATCCCTGCCAGCCGATCGCCGAGTACTTCCATTTCACCAACAACAGCTCCAATCCCGCCAAGGACAAAGACGACTTCAACATCGACATCAAATACAATGGCGCCTTCCGTCAATGGGCTTATCAAGCCTATGTTCAGTTCATGAACCAGGATGGTCCCAATCCCGTCATTCATACGAGAACCAGCCATCTTGCCGGCGCCAGCATCTGGTTTCCGGTTAAGGGCGGCATCGAAAGGCTGACCGTCGAATATGCCAGCAGTCTCGCCACCGAGGACCTCTGGTGGGGCAGCACCCCATACGGCTTTAGCTATAACGACTATAAATACACGGATGGATACCGCTATCGCGACCGCACGCTCGGCTTTAGCCTGGACGACGATTCCACGCTGTTATCGCTCCAAGCGAATTTCACCGACAATCACGCGCGCAGCTTCACGCTGACCTACCACCACGCCACCATTTCCGATCCGCACGATGCTTCGGGAACCAATGTCGTGACCACGGCGCCGGTGACGCTCAACATGCTGGACGGCCGGATCAGCTTGCCTCTGCATCTGGGCGGGAACGGCATTCATCTGGACCTCGACGGGCGCGTCCAGGACGATCAGCCGCGCCCCGACAAAGGCTTTGCGGCGGCGGGAGAAGTCGCGCTGCGGGTGGCGTTCTGAGGGCATTCCAATTCCAGCCGGGGGGTTTTAGTTTCGCAAGAGGGGCAATTTTAATCGAGCACGGCAAGGCGTATGAGCGGCACAAGGCGTTTGCATCCTGTCGTTCTGTCAGGCGGATCGGGCACGCGGCTGTGGCCGCTGTCGCGCTCGTCGCTACCCAAGCAACTGCTGGCGCTATGTGGCGAGCGGACCATGATCCAAGACACCGTGCTGCGCGCGGTGCTGTCCGACGCGGCAGCGCCTTTGATTCTGTGCAACGAGAGCCATCGCTTCCTCATCGCCGAGCAGATGCAGGAGATCGCCGTCAAGCCGGCCGCCATCGTGCTCGAGCCGGTGGGGCGCAACACCGCGCCCGCCGCCGCGGTGGCGGCGCTGATCGTGGCCGAGAATGATCCACAAGGCATCGTCTTGCTGCTGCCGTCCGATCATGTGGTGAAGGACGCGGCGGCGTTCCGCGCCGCGGTTGCGGTCGCCGGACAGGCGGCGGCTTCGGGCCGTATCGCGACCTTCGGCATCACGCCCGACAAGCCCGAGACGGGCTACGGCTATATCGAGCGGGGCGAAGCGCTCGACGGCATCGCGGGCGCCTTTGCGGTGCGCCGGTTCGCGGAAAAGCCCGATGCCGCCACGGCCGCGCGCTATCTCGCCGAAGGCGGCTATTGTTGGAACAGCGGCATGTTCGTGTTCCGCGCCGACGTGATGCTCGAAGAGCTCGATCGCCACGCGCCGGCCATTCTGCCCGCGGCGCGCGAGGCGCTGGCCAAGTCGGTGCGCGATCTCGATTTCGTGCGGCTCGACAAGGACGGCTTCGCCAAGGCACCCAATATCTCGCTGGACTACGCCGTGATGGAGCACACCAAGCGCGCGGCGCTGGTGCCTTGCGCGGTGGGTTGGAGCGACGTCGGCTCTTGGTCGTCCCTGTGGGAAATCCGCGAGCGCGACGCGGCGGGCAACGTTACGCAAGGCGACGTGGTGGTCTATGAGACGCGCGACTCCTTCGTGCACAGCGAGCATCATCTCGCCGCGCTGGTCGGCGTGCGCGATCTCGTCGTGGTTTCGACCAAGGACGCGCTGCTGATCGCCGACAAGACGCGCGCGCAGGATGTCTCCAAGCTGGTCGAGCGCCTCAAGACGGAAAAGCGCAGCGAGCCGGTCGACCATGCCGTCATTTACCGTCCTTGGGGCAGCTACGAGACGATCGATCTGGGCGAGCGCCATCAAGTGAAACACATCATGGTGAAGCCGGGCGGGCGGCTGTCGCTGCAGAGCCACAAATATCGCGCCGAGCACTGGGTGGTGGTGGAGGGCACCGCGCGCGTCACCTGCGACGACAAGGTTTTCCTTCTCGAAGCGAACCAATCGACCTATATCCCGCTGGGCGCCAAACATCGGCTGGAAAACCCCGGCGACAAGCCCTTGCATCTGGTCGAAGTGCAATCCGGCTCTTACCTCGGCGAGGACGACATCGTGCGCTACGAAGACGTCTACGGCCGCGTACCGGAGACATCTGCCAAGACTTGAACGGTGGGGCTTGCGCTGTGTTTGATAATGGACTAGACTTAGTTTAGTCCATAAGAACAGTCACCATGCGTACCATGAACATCCATGCTGCCAAAACCCAGCTCTCTCGCTTGGTGGAAGCGGCAGCCGAAGGTGAGGAAATCATCATCGCCAAAGCTGGCAAGCCTGTCGCCAAGCTGGGACCTTTGTCGGCGCGCCGCGGCAAGCGCCGTCTTGGACTGCTCGCCGGCAAGCTGAAAATTCCGGCGGATTTCGATGCGCCTTTACCGCCAGAAATTCTGGACGATTTTGAGCGTTGAACGTGCGCATTCTTCTCGACACCAATGTTCTGCTCCACGCACTCGCCTTGCCCGGAAGATTGGGTCGAGAGGCGGATGCGGCGATCGAGAATCCCGAGAACGAAATCCTCTTCAGCGCTGCCAGTATCTGGGAAATCGCGATCAAATCAGCCTTGCGTCGACCCGACTTCGAGATCGAACCGGCCGTCGTCGCCGCGGCGGCCATCGAAAGCGGCTTTGTCGAGCTGCTGGTTCGAGCCGTCGCGGCGATCGAAGTTGCCAGACTGCCGGCCCATCATCGCGATCCCTTCGACCGCCTCTTGATTGCGCAAGCTATCACCGAACCTGCAACGCTCTATACGACGGACACGCAACTTGGCATTTATTCAGAACTCGTGCATTGCATTTGAAAGCGATGCTACGAGGCCTTCAGGCAAGGACATTTACTCGTGACCGTTCTCGTCACCGGTGGCGCCGGCTATATCGGTAGCCACACCACCTATGCGCTGCTCGACCGCGGCGAAGACGTAGTGGTGCTCGACAATCTTTCGACCGGCGTGCGCGTGTTGGTGGGAGAGAAGGCGCATTTCGTCGAAGGCAATGTCGCCGATCCGGCGTTGGTCGCCCGCTTGATCCGCGAGCGCGGCGTCGATGCTGTCATCCATTTCGCCGGCTCCATCGTCGTGCCGGACTCGATGGCCCAGCCGCTCGCTTATTACGCCAACAATGTGGTGGCTTCGCGCGCCTTGATCGAGACCTGCGTCCAGGAGGGCGTGAAGCAGTTCATCTTCTCCTCCACCGCGACGGTTTATGCGGAAGACGCGCCCCAACTGTGAATTCGCTTGCAATAATGACCCCCTGAGGGGTGGTTTTCGCATCCAATAATGACCCCCTTCTGACGTGATGTGTCAGCGTCCTTCCTTTGGCCGTGGTTGGCCGGGAAGGACTGAAGGGGA
>Ga0326727_10023400_pt1 | contig 11789 bp, 11 predicted proteins | sample MB2enrmetagenome_FD_207643 | JGI IMG/M metagenome (GOLD analysis project Ga0326727, IMG submission 207643) | Lab enriched peat soil microbial communities from McLean, Ithaca, NY, United States - MB29MY | ecosystem: Environmental > Terrestrial > Soil > Wetlands > Peat | place: USA: New York... | reverse complement strand
GAGCGCGCTCATCCGCTCGGGACACCCCCTTTTCCAGATCCGCGATGGAGGCGTCCTGCTCGGTGTTCTTCTTGTCCGCGTCCTCGACCTTCTTCTGCAACGGAGCCATGGTTTCGTTAACGTACTTCTTGGTGGCGCATCCCACGCTGACGACCGCGGCGAATGCAGCCGCAACCGCGAGTGCTGCAAAGCTCAAACGCTTCATTTGACATTTCCTTTTCTGGCCTTCCGACCAAGATGAGTTTACCACTAGAGGTCCGTGGCTCACACGCTCCTGCGCCCACCGCGGAAGGAATTTGTCTTCAGCTATCTCCGTGGCATTACGTGCGAGATGACCCGCAAAGCTCACGGCTCTTCACTCCCTCCGCGGCAATGCGCCGGAGGGTAGGCAAGACATCTCCTGCCAACACGGCGGTAGCGTTTGCGCTTCCCAGTCCGAAGTAAAGCTTCTTGTACAGCGGGTAGACTTCTTCGTAGATCCTCACCGCGGCCGGGTCCGGTTCCACCGTACGGTAGCGCGGACACAGCGCATCCTGTGCTTCCTCGACTGTCTTGAAAGTGCCCGCCGCAAGGAAAGCGAAGATCGCGGCGCCCAGGCTGGTGGCCTCACTCTCCGGCACCAGCACCGGTTTGTTCAGCACGTTGGCGGTCACCCGGTTGATCACCTCGTTCTTTTGGGCAACACGACCGGCGTGGATGACCCGGCGGATCGGTACGCCGTATTCTTCCATGCGTTCGAAGATCACCCGGGTGTGAAGCGCGGCGCCTTCAAATGCGGCGAAGAGCTCATCCTGCGCTGTGTGCGTGAGCTTCCAGCCAAAAGTGACGCCTCCGAGTTCAGGGTTCACGAGCACGGTGCGGTCACCGTTGTCCCAGCTTAGCCGCAGAAGACCAGTCTGTCCGGCGCGGTACTCTTCAAGCCCTTCAGACAGTGCTGCCACGTTCGTGCCGGCCCGCCTGGCGATCGCCTCCCACATGTCGCCGCTGGCGCACAGGCCGGCCTCGATGCCGGCCATCTTCGGATTGATCGAACCTTGCACAACGCCGCACATGCCTGGAATCGGCCTTGCTTCCCTAGATATGGCCATGATAGGAGTGGATGTCCCAATCACGCACACCACGTCGCCCTCCCGGACACCGGCGCCGATTGTGTCCCAATGTCCGTCGAAGCCTCCGACCGGGATCGGAATGCCGGCGCGCAAGCCGAGCCGTGCTGCCCACTCGGGCGATAGCCGGCCGGCCACTTGGTCGCTGGTCGCATAGCGTCCTTTCAGCTTGGCGTGCACGTCTTCGAAGAGCGGGTCGACGGCAACCAGGAAATCCTCCGGGGGAAGTCCCCCGAGCGCCTCGTTCCACATCCATTTGTGTCCCAGGGCGCAGATTGATCGCGGCACCCGGTCGAGGTCCGTGATCCCGCAAAGCACTGCTGCAACCAGGTCGCAGTGTTCGAAGAACGCCACCAGCTTGCGGCGCCTCTCGGGGTTGTTGCGCAGCCAGTGCAGCAGCTTTGAGAAACCCCACTCCGAGGAGTACACGCCGCCGGACCACTCAATGGCTTCCAGCTTCAGCCGATGTGCCCGTTCTGTGATGAGCGCGGCCTCTCGCCAGGCCCGGTGGTCACACCACATGTAGTAGTCGTCGAGGGGTTCCAAGCCCTCTCCGACCGGCACTACGGTTGATCCCGTGGTATCCACTGCGATCGCATCTATCTGGTCGCCCCGTACTCCGGTGGCCTCGAAAGCTTTCCTCATCGCCTCGACAAACCCCCGCATCTGGTCGGCGTGGCTTTGCGTTGCATGGTCCGGGTCCTCCTTCTTCCGATGCAGCGGATACCCAGCTACGCCGGCGCCGAGGCGTCCTTTCTGGCTGTCAAAGATCGACACGCGGACACTCAGCGTCCCGAAGTCCACTCCTGCAACAATCGACATTCAATGTTCCTTTCCGTGCCAGTGTTCACACAGGTTGGGTGAGCGAAATGACGACCTTGCCAGCGCCATCCGTGTAATTCTCAAGCAGGTCGAACCCGGACTGTATCTTCTCGAGGGGCAAGGTGTGGGTGAGTATCGGCAAGAAACGGCCTGGATGTTCGCGCAGAAGCTGCAAAGCCGCCTGCGACGTGTGATTAGAGCGCCGGGTGTTAAAAATCGAGAGGCCCCTGCGCCGTGCTGTGTGCATATCAAAGGACACTTCCAACTCCGCTGGGACACCGGTCACCACCAGCCGGCCTCCTCTCCTGGTGGCCCGCATGCACTGGTTGACCGAGTTCTCCTTGGTAGCGCAGTCGATGGTGACGTCCACACCCCGGTTGGCGGTATCGCTCAGGATCTGGCGGGCGGCATCCACTTGGTGAGGGTCCAGAACAGCGTCTGCGCCCGCAGCCTTGGCCATCTGCCGACGGTGCGGCACGGGCTCTACCACCCAGACACGCCCCGCCCCGCACATCTTCAGCATAATGACAGTCATCAAGCCTATTGGACCCGCACCGAAGACCACCGCGCTTTCGAGCGGCTGGATGGCCGCGTGCGTCATCGAGAGCAGAACCACCGCCAGGGGCTCAAAGAGAGTGCCTTCGACGAAGCCGACCCCAGCCGGCAGCGGCAGAATGCACTCCACCGGCAGATTCACATACTCCCGAAAGAACCCGGGTATGCCAGGCGAGCTCAAGAACCGCATGTTCTCGCACAAATTGTGATGGCCAGTGAGACAGAACTCGCAGTGGTAGCAGTAGATGGCGGGCTCAAACGCAGCGCGGTCGCCGGGAGCACAGCCGGTTACCCCCGGTCCGGTTTTCATCACCACTCCCGTCGGCTCGTGCCCCATTACCATCGGATACTGGCACGGCCTGCCGCCGATTCCACCCTCGGCGAATTCGTGGATATCGGACCCGCAGATCCCCACGGCTTCCACACGGACCTGAACCTGTCCCGGACCAGGGTCCTCAACGGAGCCATTCACTATCCTCAATTTGCGCAGCTCATACAGCTCGGCAATTCGCATCTGAGAACCTCCATTGTAAACACTGGTCAGCGCCCCATCACTTGAGGATTCCTTCCCGTCGCATACGCTCACCGACTGCACCGGCTGGATGCGTCGCCCCGAACGCCTCTTTGGTCTGACCTCGTTCCACCAGGACGACCTCGCAAATGGCATCGGCCGCTGCTGCGTTGGCGAGCGAACTCGAGGTGGCCACCATATCGAAGGGATCGCTTCCGGACCGAATCTTGACGCGCACAACCGCGTCCGCCATCTTGCCCAATTCCGAATCCGGCGCTTCGGTCATGGCCATCAGCCTCGCGCCACGCTGTTTCACGATGAGCCCAAAAGCATTCACTTCGCGGCTCCCGCCCTCCTTCGAGATGAGGATGACGGTGTCTTCGGGCTTCACGGCGCCGGAACCGCCATGCAGGCCCTCGGCGGGGTCCAGAAAGAGCGCCGGGAGCCCGCAGCAGGAAAGCAAGTGGGCAAACCGCCAGGCGACCGCGTTTGACGTGCCCGCACCCCCGATCAAAACATGGCCGCTGGTGCCAAGCAGCAGATCGACCGCGCGCGAAGCGCCTTCATCGAAATCATCTGCGAGTTCCTGAAGAACCGCGGCCTCGCGACAGAGCGTCGCCCGCATGCGCTCCAGCCGCGTATTAGTGCCGTCCATTCCAACCTCCAATTGTGACCATAGATCCCGAGCGATCCGCACAGTTACCGGAAACAGCCGCCACTCGCGATCGCGACCATAACGCGCAGTTTTTGCCTGCTCGCCCACGCGGTGGCATCCTAGCCAGCATCCAGTATACATTGGCACTCGCGAAAGCCCGAGCAATTTTGAGAGTATAAGCGCTTAAGAGATAAAACCAGCATGGCTCATCATTCTCCCCGGCTACAAACTCTGGCAGGCCGCGGCTCGAACCGGCGCGGATTTACTGTGGCGGACCCGCCAGAATGCACATCTAGATGTCGATCAGCTCCTGCCGGACGGTTCTTATCTCAGTCGGATTTGCGCTTCGACTTCGGATCGCCGCCACCAGCGCAAGGAAACTGTGGAACATCTTCAAGCCGCGGATGGCGTAGTGGGCCATGAGCAGGCCCCAGAACTCCTGCTCCACCAACTCCGGCGTCTTGCTGCGCAGCACGATCTGGGCGCTGCACAAATGCGTCTTGAGTTCATCCAGGGCGGTTTCGATCTCCCGACGCTCGTGGTAGAGCGCAGCCAGTTCTGTCGCGCCGCTGCAAGCCGGCCTGAATCACCTGCTTGGGCCGTTCCGCTGCCAACGCCCGGAGCGCGTGGACTTCCTCCGGCTTGAACACCAGAGGCGGCTCGCAGAAAACGTGCTTGCCGGCCGTCAGGGCATCCCTGGCGATGGGAAAATGCGTGGAAAGAGGAGTGGCGATCACCACCGCATCGATGTCCTTGCGTCCGAGCAGCTCCCGATAGTCCTGGTAGGCCTGGGGGTTGGTCCCGGCTGCGGCGACACCCTTCTTGAGGTTCGCTCCATCGGTGTCGCACACCGCCGCACACCGGCAACCCTGCAAGCCGCCCATGTGGTGCAGCAGGTAACTGCCTTGCGCGCCGGTGCCGATGGCGCCGTAAAGAACCTGGTTGCCGGCTGCGCTCACCTTCTGAATGGCGGGGGACGGAAAGGCGCTCGCCGCGCCTGCGGCCGTCACACTCCCGGCAGCTATGACAAAATCGCGACGTGTCAGGTCGCGGTTGGCCGTTCGATCGTTATCGCTCATGGATGTCTAGATATTCAGGACCTGGCGGGCGCAATCGATGCACTTCTGGATGTTGTCGTCCTCGAACTTCACCGCCGCCGCCGGGCTCAGCCCGGTGACATGCGGAAGCGGCTTCTTGGGCGGGTTGTCGCGGACGAAACTGGGGATCCTCGCCCGGCCGGTTGGGGGACTTGGGGAGCCGTCGAAGGTTACCCAATATTTGTCCGTAAGAACCGGGACTTTCAGCGGATCGCCCGTGGTCATATCGAGGTAGAAGGGCATGTTAGGATCCTTTTCCCGCAAGACCCGGACCATCTCCTTGAGGTTTAGGATACCCTCGCCCAGCGCCACCTCGGAGAGCAAAAAGCCATCCTCGTAAGTGTCAACGGCTATGTCCTTGATGTGGCACATGAACGTGTACGGCGCGAGTGTCCGAACCGCGTCCATGGGATCTTCGCAGAGGGCCATATCATTGCCAAAGTCGAAGCAGACGCCGATCCACTCGCTGCCCAGATCCTTGAGCCACCCGGCGACCTCCGCGGCGCGCCAATCCGGAGTCTCGATGGCCAGCTTGATCTGGTTCCTCCGTAGAGTAGGCTCCATATGCTCGATGTTGATCGTGGTCCGCTCGAAATCCGTTCGGAATGCTTCGAGGGAGTCAAACCGCTCGTAACGCCGCCGCCCACTACTCCTCTGTCCAGGCATTTCCCCAAAACCCGGCATGCCCAGGCGGCCGGCTCCAATCGTCGCATGAAGACAATATGGCCCGGCGGCCTTGGAGATCTTAGTGGTGTTGTCCAGTTTCCAATATCCGACGGAATCGCCGCCGGCCGTTCCACTCGATTCCAGGATGAGCTGCATGCCGTAGCCCGCAACTCTCTTCCCGAATTCTATTGCGCCATCCAGTTCCATGACCTCGACGGACGTCTGAACCCCGCCCAAGCCGATTTGATGGCAGTGCTCGACGATGTCGAACGATGTCGTGCCCCCGCCGCTCTGCGCCCGCAGGCTGAAGGCGGCGGGCGCGCCGCCAAGGCGGGTCTTTCCCTGCTGCTGCGCCCGGCCAAGCGGGGATGTCGCTGAAAACCAGGCCGGCGCGGCCCCGGCCATGGCGAGAACCTGTCTTCGTGTCATGGTAGCCATTCTCCTTGGTGAATGCCGTGCCGGCGCTATGGCGCTTTTGTTGCCGTAAGAACCCAGAAATCGTCGGCTCCCGGGAAATTGACCTTGAATTTGATCGCGTTGCCAGAAATCCGGCCGGAATAATTCATCGTCGCTTCACGTTTGCCGACTTTCTGAACTGCGATAAACGACACGTTATCTCCGCTCACCTTGCCTTCCCGGATCTGCACCACGCCCGACTCACTCTTGATCGTACCAGTCAGATTCGTTCCATCTTGCTTGAACGTAAGCGTGTTATGTGTGGTCACCCTGTTTTGGTAATCCGTCCACTCGCCCTTCCAATCCCCGCTGATGTCGGCGGACCAGGCGGGCGCCACGAAAAGGACCAACAACAGAATTCCCAATGAAACTCTACGCGTGCTCATCGATAGTTCCTCCCGTCAGCTCCATCACCAGGCGCGCTACACGTACTCCCAGTTCCTGAGCCACTCGTAGCCGGGGTGAAGCTGTGCCCACATCTGGCGCGTGGCATCCTCGAGCTCCGCCTTCTCCTTCAGGTCCAACTGGCGGCGTTCCCGGATGGCCAGCGCCGCGTTATCTACCTGGTGAACGTTAATCAGGCCCGGAATGGGCGCCGTAACCGCGGGGTTGGAAAGAATGTAGCGAAGCGCCATGCGCGCACGCCGGTCGTCTTCCGCCGCGTGCGGGTTGTTCGGCGAACTGTCCCCGGCGAACAATGAATTGTCGGCGAACGGTTTGATCCCAAACATGCCCACGTCATTCTCCTTGATCGTGTCGAACAGGCTGTCGTTCGGGAGTTCCTTGCTGCCTGCGGTGTAGGGGAAAATGACCACTTCGATCTCCTTGGGGTATGCCTCGATCAGCGACTTCAGCCACATATGGTTGTGCGATGAAACGCCCGTGTGCCGTACCTTGCCCTGCTGCTTGGCTTTGCTCAAACCTTCAATCGCGGCTTCCTCCGCGCGCTGGAGTTCACTCAAGTCCGGAACGCCTTCCATGGGCATCGCGATTCGCCATAGGTCCACGTATTCGAGTCCCGCCTGTTTGAGGTTCTCATCGAGGCCTTGCAGTAGCCTGCTCGCGGAGCGCCACTGCGCAAAGCGCACCTCCTTTTGCCACCAGGCATAGCCCAAGTAGAACTTATCCCGCCGTCCTTTGAGTAGTTGGGCGTAAGCCATAACTTCCGCCCCTGACATGGCATCCAGGTAGTTCATGCCGACCTCGATGCAGCGGGACATAACCCGGTCCCGGGATTGCAGGAAACCGGGCCTCGAAGGATAGGAGAAATCGCTGTCGTCATAGTGGGAGGGGAGGACCGCTTTAGGGAGCTCTATCTCCATTCGCTTCCAGTGGCCGCCGAGCGAGACTGCGGATATCATGAGCCCGGTCTTGCCCAGCCTCCGATACTCCATGTTCTCGTTGTAGTTCAGTATGTTCCTTGTTGAAGGCGCCTTGGCCTGTGCTGGAACCTGAGCCTGGGTTGCCGCCTTCGCCTTAGAGGGCGCTTTGTTCTGAGCTTGTGCGCTACCGGCGAGAGCGCCGGCAGCGAGTGCGCCCGCGGTCACAAAATCGCGGCGATTCATCTTATCTCTAACCATCGTGCGTTACCTCCCGAAACCAACATTCATTAAATCACGTTTTACTATCGCTTGAGCATTGCGACAAAGCCGCCGCCGGAGCGCAGATCGACGGAGAGCGAGTCGCTGGCCGTAAGCGCAACTGCCATCCGCGCTGTCCGGCAACCACACCCCGGCTTCCCTCGTTGCCGAGGGAAGCCGGGAAGAGCCACTATAAAACAGCGGCTGTAGTTGAGAGGTCGCTCCATGTCAGAACTGGAAACGCGCCACTATTTGGCCGCTTCGCGGGGTGGTTGCCGTGCTCCCATCGATGCGGCCGAAGCCGGCGGTCGGCACCCCCGTGGCACTCACGGTCTGCGTCGCCGCCGGATTGCTCGAGGTGGGCAAGGGCGTCGAAATCCGGTTGAAGGCGTTGAAAATTTCAAACCGGAATTGGATGGTATATTTCTCGTGGATGGGGAAATTGCGGCCTATGCTAAACTGCTTAAACTGCTCCGAGGCTTTGCGCTGCCAGCGGTAGTCGTTGTAGTATTGGAGTGAGGTACCCCACGTGCCATTGGGCGCGTCCGCCCAAGCCTTCGGGTTCAGGACAAACTCCTTGTTGGGATCGATGCACTTGCAGTTGGGATTCTCCAGGAACAGAGGCTGACCCGAAACCCGGTCCATATCGGTGGACTGAAAGACCAGCGATTGCATATCGTTGTTCGATGAGGGCACTTGGATCAACTGACCGCTTGCATAGCGTTGCATCCCGGCAAGTTGCCAGTTTCCGGCCACTGCGTTTACGAGCTTGTGCCCCCCCACCAAAAGCTGTGGGCAAAACTTTAGGTGCGGTATAGGTAAAGCCAATCACCAATATCAACGGCTGAGATATGCCGGAGAGCCCAATCTGATTGTTGCGGTTAAAATCGTCGTTTATGCCGCAGTAGCTGGTACCGGTGCCCGAGCAGCTAGCTTCAGTACCCAGAGACAGCGCTTGCGAATAGGTGAAGGCAGCCGAACTCTGAAGGCCATGCAAGTTGCGAGACTTGAATACGGCCTGCAGGGAGTTATACCAGCTCTTCCCGAGGGGCGACCAATAGTAGAACAGGCCGTTGCTGTATTGCGGGAAGGGCCGGAGGGACTGCACCGCGGTCGCACCGCTGGGGAATCCCGCGTACGGTGCAGTAAACCCGTAGGAGGCGGCGAGCGGCGAGGAGATGAGCGACGTCAACACCGCCTGGCTGGCAGGATTGGCGATATTCAGACCGTGGGCCTGGAGCGTTGACATCGGGATCGCATTTTCGGCATCCAGGCTGGCCGCCGAAAGCCAGTGACCTCGGGTGCCAACGTATCCCATTTCCAACGAGATGCTGTTGTAGATTTGGCGTTGCAACGTGACGTTAAACTCGTTGATCCGCGGCGGGCGGCCGGCGTTCGGGTCGTAGATACGATCCGGAGCACTCAACGTTCCCGGCGTGGGCAGAATTCCCGGATTCAGCGTGACCCCATTCAAAGCGGAAACGGGATACTGAAGACCTTGGCTCAGGGTCACAGCCGGTATGCCGAAGCTTGGGCTGGTAAATGGGAGCGTACTGTAGCCCAGTCCGAGCGACGACCCCGTAAGTTGCCCCCAGTTGGCTATTGTGCCGTAAATCATGCCGTAGCCGGCGCGAAGCACGAGCTTGGACGCCAGTTGATAAGCGAATCCAAGCCGGGGGCCGACGGCGTAGGGATAAGTCTGAATAGAGTTGCAGTTGCAGCGTCCCGGACCGTAACCTTCGTAAATGACCGCACCTGGCAGGCCGCCCGCGGATGGATTCGGGGTAGTAGCTGAAAACTCATAACTGCGGTACCACTCCTCATTCCCCTGACTGATCCAATCCCATCGAATGCCAAGGTCGAGTGTGAGTTTGCGGGTGGCCCTCCAGGTGTCCTGGAGGAACAGGCCCCAATAGTTCTTTCGCCAGTTAGTCTGCTCCTCGGCGCCGACCGAGGCGCTGTCAACATCACCCAACAGGAAGCTGGCGTACGGGAATCCCGTGGTGCCGCCAGCCAGATTCATCCCGTTTGTGGAGGGAAGGGCGGTCTCGGCGGCGCTGAAATTCAAGACGCCCGAGACGGTTGTGCCGGAAATGTTAGCAAATTCTTCGTGTCTGATCTCAGCGCCGATCTTAAGGGCATGATTGCCCCGGACTAGCGTGACGCTGCTGTTTCCCGTGAGTAGGCTCTCGAGGTCGTCACCGACGCTCGTTGGTCCCATGTTCATCATGCCGCCAAATGAGCTGAGCAGGCCGGTAATGCGCGGGAAGCCGGTAAAGCCCGGCGCGGCGCCGGCAAAGCCGAGGTTAGAAGCCGCATTGTAGGTAGAAGATGCCGGCGGCTCGCCTTGCGGAGTATTGGTACGGCTGAATCCGGCGCCTATGTGCAACAGCACTGAAGGCGTGACGGTATCATCATAGTTCACCCGCACTGTTGACCCCCACATGTGCTGCTCGCGATGCGACGAGATGGGTTCCGGCAAGGCATCCGCGGCCCAGATATACCCGCTATACTCCGATCCCCAATAGCCGGTAAGCTTCTTGGTGTCGCTGATGCTGTGGTTGATCTTGAATTCCGGGGCGGTATTTCTCCTGTAAATCGACATGGCACTCGCGTCCATGTCGTTGATGGTCCCCGCAAACGCCGGCAGGGGCATCAACGCTTGCATCTTCACCGCCACTGGGTCGAACCTGCTCTGAGGTATTATATTTCCGGGGAAGGGGTTGCGGACCACCTGGCCGTTTACCGTCTGGTTGGTGGCCGGGTCGTAGATCACGTTTTCCAGAATCTGCCGCCCGAGCGGATCCAGGGCGCTGTTGAGGACGCGTCCAGTCAGGATCTCGCTGAAATTCCCGCTCCGCATGTCCATCGTAGGCACGGTGCCGTAGGGGCCGCTCACACTCCCGGAGGTGGAAGGACACGTTGGCCCTGCGCAGTGCATGCGGAAAAGCTCGAGGCTGAAGAACCAGAAGGTCTTGTTCCGTCCATTGTAGAGCTTCGGTATCCACACCGGGCCGCCCCCCGCGAAGCCGTAATCGTTTTTCCGGTCTTGCGGCTTAGGCTGCAACCAGAATCACTCTGGCTTCTTGTGGCCTCTTGGCAAACAGTTTGGCCCGACGGCGAATCCTTAAGGTCCGTCTTTTCTTTGTCTTGCAAGCAAACTTGCGGTGACCTTTCCCTCCATGATCGATTGTGATGTAGTTAAGACGGATTGTGATCTCTTGGAATCGACTATGATTGTTTTACGCAGTTTTGTTTTTTTGTCAAGAAGATTTGTTGTTGGGATTCCGCGGGCATGCTGAAATATTAATAACCGTTAATATTTACGGCCAGCCTGAATGGACGGGCGCCAGCCAGCGGTTTGACCGCGCCCAATGGCGGCTCCGCACCCTATTTCGGATTCACTGACAGGTAGGCCTTGATGAATTCGTCTACCTTCTCCGTGACAGCGTCTCTGACGGACGTATTAAGCATTGCAATGCCCGAAGTCCCGATCACGCCACGGGAACCCCACGTACGCGCTTCGTTAGCCATTATCTTCGGCTCACGCGCAAGTCGCGCCTGTTGCTGTAGTTCCACCTTGACGTGATAGACATAATCCCCGGTTGAAGGGTGCCACACCTCGGCCCAGATGCACAGGGTAGGCATCCCCGGCGTTGCTGAAGATTCGGTTTTTGTCACCACCTTGATGCCTGCCTGTCGGAGTTTCAGTTCCACGTCGTTTTGGACCATCGTCGCGTCCAAGTTAGCAGTGCTTAACTCCGGGGATATCCCCTCGACCAGGACTCGTACCCCCTTCAGCCCTCGAAGGGTTTCTCGCTGCAAGTCGCTGTCAGCCGCGGTCGCGGCGCCTACTGTGATCAGCGAAACCAGTACCAACGACACTACGCGTCCCATTTCCATCGACCTTCCTTCTTCTCCTTCGTTCTAATCGCCCGCGCGTTGTCCTTCTTCGAACCGCAACGCCACCCGCCGAATCGTTTCCAGGTCCACTTCGTTCGTATGGGGCCGGCTGGTCCGCATCCTATCGCTTCCCGGCGGGAACGGGGTGTCAGCATGAAAGGCGGCGAGCAGCAAGAGCCAGAACTGTCCAACCCCCTGGGTCCGAGATCCACATTGACAGGAAGAACAAAATCTGCGCAAAATATAACAGCCGATAATAGGCACTCATAAACATGCCGATTCTATCACAATCGATCGGTGGGAGCAAGGGCGGCGAAAAACTGTTTGCAGAACAGAGAAAACGACGAATCCTGGAAGTTCTCACTCAAGACCAATCGGTACGGGTTGCGGACTTGTGCCTGCTGCTTCAGGCGTCTCCGGCTTCAGTCAGGAGGGATT
>Ga0326727_10023398_pt1 | contig 11790 bp, 11 predicted proteins | sample MB2enrmetagenome_FD_207643 | JGI IMG/M metagenome (GOLD analysis project Ga0326727, IMG submission 207643) | Lab enriched peat soil microbial communities from McLean, Ithaca, NY, United States - MB29MY | ecosystem: Environmental > Terrestrial > Soil > Wetlands > Peat | place: USA: New York... | reverse complement strand
CCGCTGTCTTTTCTTTCACTGTTGATAAGAGAAACGCACTCCATGTCGTTGACTACTGCTGCTTCCCGACCTTGAGGGACATCGATGTTGAATGGAAGCCCTTTAAGAAGACTGTGGGATTGCATGGCGAGCTCTTCATCGATCCCGACACTGGAACCACGTTGCGGATCGTAATGCAGGCGGAATTATCTCCTACAGACTACGTCGAGCAGGAAGATACGCGCATTGACTATGGTAAGGAAACCATTGGCGGCAACGGGTACGTCGTACCGGTGGGTTCCTTCACGCAAATTTATTTGGATGCCGCCGGAGACTCCCCTACTAAAGGGACTGTAATGCGCCGGACTATTCTGGTCGCCGGCTACTCAAACTATCTCCTGGCTGGGACCGCACAGAAGTAGCCTGCGGCCTTTGGCTGGATTCTCGTGCCGCTGGTGGCGGCCTTCAATAAGTGTTCGAAAAGGAGCGATCGCGGCATCAGACTGAAGTTGCCTTCGCCAGTACCCTTGAAACCAAATGCTGCAAGATCCCTTCCCACGCCAGCCGTCGCTTTGTTACTCTTGCTCTATCATGAAGCGCACGTTCTTCCTGCTCTTTACCGTCCTTGTTCTTTTCGCATCCTGTCAACGCGCCGCCGCGCAGAAGTTTCAGCCCAAGACCATCCAGTTCAAGGGCGCACCGGAGTACTCCGAACAGGAGCTGCTGGCCGCGGCGGGGCTGAAAAAGGGCGCGGTTCTGGCTTTTGACGATATGAAGGGCCACTCCCAGAAGCTGATGGACAGCGGCGTCTTCGAGACTCTGGCCTTCAAGTTCGACGGGGTGGACCTGGTCTATACGCTGGTTACGCACACCGAACTCTATCCCGTGCGCCTGGAGAATCTGCCGCTCACGCCGGGCAAGGAATTGGATGCCGCGCTGCACGAGCGTTTCCCGCTCTATCACGGCAAAGTTCCGGCGGAGGGTGGTCTGACGGAACAGGTGCGCCAGGCCCTGGAAGAGATGCTGGCGGCCAAGGGCATCAAGGCCAATGTACTGGCTGCTCCCTACCACGGCCCCAGGTCAATAGCCATCAGCTACTCCATCACTACACCGCCGGTGCGGGTGGGCGCGATACGCATCGACGCCGGCTCAGCCCCGCTGGATGCCAAAGCCATGGAGATCCTGGCTAAGCTGACCGGCTTAAGCTATGACGTGGAGGGAAGCCCCGCCCAGATTGAGACCTATCTGGGCAACTACTATCACGACAAAGGCCAACTTGAGGCCTCGATTCACGCCACTCAACAAGGCGCCGCGGTGATTGCGCCGGAGGCTATTCAGCTTCCGTTTCTGGTTTCCGTATCGCCAGGCCCGTTGTACAAGCTCGAGGAGATCCAGCTTGCGCCCGGCGTCCTGGTCACGCAGGCGGAGATCGACCGCCGTTCCCGCATCCATCGCGGGGACATCGCCGACGGCCAGCACCTGACCGAAACCTGGCAATTCATCCACAGCCAGTACCTCAACAAGGGCTATATGAAAGCCGCTGTTCATCCCACGGCCAGCTATGACCGCGCGCGCGGAACGGTTAGCTTCAACGTCTCGGTAGAACCGGGCCCGGTTTACACCATGGGCAAGCTGACCATTCAAAACTCCGCCGCGGACCTGCGCGCCGCGATGCTGGCTGCGTGGAAGATGCCTGAGGGCGCGGTCTTCAACGCAAGCGCGATTCAAACCTACTATCTCTCCCAGGGAAATACTCCACTGGGACGAACCTTTGCCTCCGCCAACTGTAAATCCCAGATGACCGTGAACGACGACACCCGCACCGTCGATGTAACGCTGCGCCTGGAAAAACGGGACTGAGCACCGCGTTCAGTTTCGCGCGCCGGGCTTCAATATCGACCGGCTCTGGACCTTCAATCACTATCGTTTCCGTCTCCGGACTGGTTGTAATGCTAGCGCGTAATGGTTGGTTTTCCAGCATTTAACGGATGCTGGGATGGAAGAAAACGGCATGTAACGGCGGGTAACCCCTCCTTCTTGCCGCCGGCGAGGCGCTTGGCGCCGCAGAGCAGGCTGTCGTAAGCTCTGGCAGGAGATTGAGTTCGATAGCGCCAGGGATGGATTTAACCCCTGCGCAACAGGCAGGTAGCAGGTATAGCGTTGTAGACTTTCTGCCGGTGAGCTTTACTGGAATGCATGCAGGGAGCAGAGTGCCGGAGCCGGCAAGCGCAACCGCCGTTTACAAAATGCTCCTATGTCATAATCAAGCGCGGCGGCGGAGATGTGTAATCGCAGCCGGCGCAATTTACCGGAGGAATAAGCAAATGAAACGGTGGGGATGGATTCTCGTGCTGCTGATGGCGGCTTCGCCTGCGTGGGCAACCAAGAAAGTTACCGTACAACAACTCAAGGATTTGCTCGTTTCCACGCAGCAATACAAGAAGACCGACGAAGAGGTATCCAACCAACTCAAAGAGATTGAACTGATTGAAGAGCTGACAAGCAGCGCGGCGAACAGCCTGAAAAGTTATCTCCCCGGTCGGCATTCCAGTGTGCAAATTGAAATTCTGAAGGAACAAAGCGCATTTCTTGCACCTCCGGCTACAGACATCCCCGTAACTCCCGCGCCTGATGCAGCCGCGCAACAAGCCATGCTGGCTAAAGCCGCCGATTTCGCGACCAGGGTTTATGCGCATAATCCTCATCTATCGGTCACCAAAACCACGCTCCGCTTCGAGGATCATGTCATCATCACAAACAGTATCGGACTTCATAATACCAATATGCTTCTCGGCCCGATCCAGTTGGTCGACAATCAAGTTGACCAAGTGGAAACCGACAAAGGCATCGAGCAGGCCGCCGAATCCAGGACAAAAACGAAGTGGGGCATAAACGAACAGATTTCAGAGGGCGAACCGGGAACCAATCTGGGCGCCATCTTTCTTGAAGCCTCGTCCTCGGGTAAGATCGGCTGGCTGCGCTGGCAGATGATTGACGGCAGGCAGACCGCGGTATTTTCCTTCGCCGTGGAGAAGGATAAGTCCCACTTCGATGTGAGTTACTGCTGCTTTCCGAAGACCACTACGGCAACGAACGTCGCAAGCGCGTCGCTGATGCCGATGGTCGGGACCATCCAGTCGGTCAGCACGTGGGAACCATTCAAAAAGGCCGTAGGCTACCACGGCGAGTTCTTCATCAATCCGGATACGGGCCTTGTAATTCGCGTCATTACGCGTGCTGAGATGAAACCCACGGACTTAGTTTTCAGGGAAGACAGGCGAATCGATTATGGTCCTATAGCCGTCGCCGGGAAGCAATATCTGCTTCCCCGTGTCAGCATCACAGCCATGGAGGCGGTTCCCAATGGCGACAATGACACTGCCCCCCACACCGTCCGCCACACTTACTTTCTCTCTTCCTACCAGAATTATAAGTTGGCCGGGGCGCTTTAAGCGCCTGCCAGCTTGCAATGCCGCTATTTCAAAACCAAGAGCCTTTCTGGCGCAGTGGCATTTGTTCTCCTGCGGAACAGAGCATTTGCATATAGCCGTGTTAGTTCGATGGTCCATTTTGACTTGCTGCTGGAGGCATTTGCAAAGACAGACGATGGATGCCAATCGGATACAATTGATGGCAACTCAAAATTCAGGAGATAAGAGCGTATGAAACGGATTGTATGGGTGCTTGTATTGATGATTACAACCGCTCCCGCCTGGGCAGCCAACAAAAAAATCACGGTTCAGCAACTCAAGGATTTGCTGGTTTCCATGCAGCAATACAATAAAACCGACCAAGACACAGCTAACCATCTCAAAGAGATTGAGCTGAACGAAGAGCTGACAGACAGCGCAGCGAGCAGTTTGGAAAGTTACCTTCCCGGGCCGCTTTCAAATGAGCAGATTGAGATTCTGAAAAGACAGAGCGCATTTCTTGCGCCACCGGCTACAGACATCCCCGCAACTCCCGCGCCTGATGCGGCCGCACAACAAGCCATGCTGGCTAAAGCCGCCGATTTCGCGTCCAAGGTTTATGCGCGGAATCCTCATCTATCGGTCACCAAAACCACGCTCCGCTTCGAGGACCATGTCATCATCACAAACAGTATCGGACTTCATAATACCGATATGCTTCTCGGTCCGATCCTGCTGATCAACACGCAAGTTGACCCAGTGGAAACCGACAAAGGCGTTGAAAAACCCGCCGCTTCGAGAGCAAAAACGAAGTGGGGTGAAAACGACAAGATATCAGAAGGCGAACCGGGAACCAATCTGGGAGCCATCTTTCTTGAAGCCTCGTCCGCGGGCAAGTTTGAATGGCTGCGCTGGCAGATGATTGACGGCTGGCAGACCGCGGTATTTTCCTTCGCCGTGGAGAAGAAGAAGTCCCACTTCGATGTAAGTTACTGCTGCTTCCCCAAAACCGATACACTAACTACGGGCTCTATGCTGATGACAAATGGGTCCATGATTCACTCGATCAGCACATGGGTACCTTTCAAAAAGGTGGTAGGCTACCACGGCGAGTTCTTCATCAATCCGAATACGGGCCTGGTGGTTCGCGTTATCACGCGTGCTGAGTTGAAGCCCACGGATTTCGTTTTCAGGGAAGACAGGCGAATCGATTATGGTTCCGTATACCTTGCCGGCAAGGCATATATGCTTCCCCGTGTCAGCATCACAGCCATGGAGGTGGTTCCCAATGGCGACAACAACACCGCCACCCGCACCATCCGTCACACTCTCTTTCTCGCTTTGTATCAGAATTACAAATTGGCCGGGGCGTTGTGAGCGCCTGCCAGCTTGCAGTGCTGCCATCTAAAACCAGGAGCCTTTCTGGCGCATGATCAGGCTTTGAGGGATTGCCGGCTTCATAAGAAAATGTTGCGCATGGCTTCCGCGAGGTCGGCTATCCTCATTCCATGCCCCACTCACTCGTTTTCGACCATATGTTTCAGTTGCCGCTTCCGATCCTGGAGAAGCTGCTCCGCCCGGTGATCGTCTACCTGGTGCTGGTGCTGCTGCTGCGCCTCTTTGGCAAGCGGGAGCTGGCGCAACTCAATCCCTTCGACCTAGTGGTGTTGCTGTCGCTCTCCAACACCGTGCAGAACGCCATCATCGGCGACGACAACTCGGTGACCGGCGGCCTGATCGGCGCCTTCAGTTTGCTGGCCATCAACTGGCTGGTGGTGCGGGTGCTGTTCCGCTCCCGCCGGCTCACCCGCGCCTTCGAGGGCCAGGCCACCGTGCTGGTGCGCAACGGCCAGATCGACCAAAAGGCGCTGGCGCGCGAGTCGCTTAGCCGCGAAGAGCTGCTCTCCGTCATTCACCGCCAGGGCTTTGAGGACTTCCACCAGGTGCACAAATGCGAACTGGAGCCCAACGGCACGTTCTACGTGGAGGCGTTTGATCCGTCGGCCGCCGACAAGCGCCACGCCGAGTTGCTGGAGCGGCTGGACGCGCTCAGCCGCGAAGTGACGGCGCTGAGGGTGCAGCCCGCAGGAAATTGATTTCAGCTTGTTTGTCGAGTCGATTCACTGCATCAGCAGGAATGGTGCCGAAGGCGTGTCCGCCCGTGCGGCCAGCACCGCCGAAGGCGCGCTCGCACGTAGCGGCTAATTACTCCCACTCGATGGTGCCGGGCGGCTTGCTGGTGATGTCGTAGACTACGCGGTTGATGCCGCGGACTTCGTTGACGATGCGGCTGCTGATGCGCTTGAGGACCTCGTAGGGGAGCGGGGTCCAGTCGGCGGTCATGCCGTCTTCCGAATGCACGGCACGGACGGCGGCGGTGTAGGCATAGGTGCGCTGGTCGCCCATCACGCCCACGCTCATCACCGGCAACAGCACGGCAAAGCTCTGCCAGATGGAGGAGTAGAGCCCGGCGGCCTTGATCTCCGCGACCACGATCTCGTCGGCCTCCTGGAGCAGCGCCACACGCTCCGGCGTGACCTCGCCCAGAATGCGCACGGCGAGACCGGGGCCGGGAAAGGGCTGCCGGCCGAGAATCTCTTCCGGCATCTGGAGGTCGCGGCCGATGCGCCGGACTTCATCCTTGAAGAGATCACGCAACGGCTCGATCAGCTTGAGCTTCATCCCCAACGGCAGGCCGCCCACATTGTGGTGGCTCTTGATGGTCTGGCTGGGGCCTTTCACGCTGCTGGACTCGATGACGTCGGGGTAGAGCGTGCCCTGCACCAGCCAGTCCACACCGCCGGTTTCTTTGGCAATGCGCGTGGCCTCGTCGTCGAAGACGGCGATGAACTCCGCGCCAATTCGTTTGCGTTTGGTCTCCGGATCGATGACCCCGGCCAGTTGCTTGAGGAAGCGATCGCTCGCGTCCACGGCGACGATCTTCAAGCCAAGGCGCTCGCGCAGATTCTTCTGGACATTTTGGAATTCGTTTTTGCGCAGGACGCCGTTGTTGACGAAGACGCAGGTGAGTTGGCTGCCGACGGCGCGGTGGACCAGCACCGCCGCCACCGACGAATCCACGCCGCCGGAGAGACCGCAGATGACGTGCCCGCTGCCGACCTTCTCGCGAATCGCGGCAACGGTGGACTCGATGAAATGCGCCGGGGTCCAGTCGCCGCGCGCGCCGCAGATGGTGAAGAGGAAGTTCTTGATGAGTTTCGGTCCCAGCGGGGTGTGATGCACCTCGGGGTGGAACTGCACGGCCCAGATGCGGCGTTCGGCATCTTCGATTCCCGCCAGGGCATTGGCGGAGATGGCGATGCGCTTGAAACCCGAGGGCAGCTCCAGCGCTTCGTCGCCGTGGCTCATCCATACGGCGAGGGTGGCGGGCAGGCCGGCAAATAAAGGCGAGGCGCCGTCTTCAATCGTCACTTCGGCGTGTCCGTACTCACGCTTGGCCCCGGAGCGCACCTTGCCGCCCATGTGGTGCACGATGAAGTGCAGACCATAGCAGATGCCGAGAACCGGCACGCCCAGTTCCAGCAGCTTGGGGTCGGCGGCGGGCGCGTCCGCATCGTAAACCGACGACGGCCCGCCGGAGAGAATGAGGCCCAGCGGCTGGAGCGCCTTGATCTCGGCGATGGGCGCGGTGCAGGGCAACACCACGGAAAAAACATTCTGCTCGCGGATGCGCCGCGCGATGAGTTGCGTATACTGCGAACCGAAATCGAGGATGACGATGGTTTGGGTGGCCACATACCAGTGTGGCAGGGCGCATGGCGGAATGTAAAGACGGAAAGCAGAATCAACTTTCCGTCAAAGTTGAGGCAAAACGGGTGTATTATTTTGATTAAGGGTGGTAATTTCATGGGCGTTATCGAAGATACTCGACAATTGGTCCAGGATTTTCTTGCGCCGGAGTTGCGGGAAATCCGAGTTCGACTGGATGCCATGGAAGAGATGAACCGCGTCCGTTTCGAGAGTACCACCCAGCGTCTCGAACAGATTCAGCAGTCCTTTGCCTTCGACAAGCGTATATCCAATCTCGAAGAAGACAAGCGCCGCTCCGCCTAGCTTTTGCACCTGCCCAGAGAATCAAGCGCGGGCGACCCATCCGGACGTTACTTGGCTTTCCGTGCGACCTGCATGATCTCAGCAACATCGAATCCTCTTAAGCTATGGAGAGCCCCCATGCATGCTGCCGTTGTCCGCGCCTTCGATGCCCCGCCGACCTACACGACCTTCCCTGAACCTGTCCCGGAAACGGGCGAAGTCCTTGTGACGGTGACAGCGGCCGGGCTGCACCCGATTGTCAAGTCGCTGGCCAATGGGACGCACTACGGCAGCACAGGCGAATTGCCCTTTGTGCCCGGGGTGGACGGCGTGGGGCGGCTGGAGCACGGCACGCGGGTGCTCTTCGGCAGCGCGCGCTCGCCTTACGGCACCTTAGCGGAGCGGGCTCTGGCGTCCACCTGGATGTGCATTCCGCTCCCCGACGGCCTTGACGATGCGACTGCGGCGGGGATAGCCAATCCAGGGATGTCATCGTGGGTTGCGCTGAGCGGGCGAGCGAAGTTCGTCGCGGGGGAAAGCGTGCTCATCCTGGGCGCTACCGGCGTAGCCGGGCAGCTTGCGGTGCAGATTGCCAAACGGATGGGCGCACGACGCGTGGTGGGCGTAGGCCGCAATCCGCAGGCGCTTGCAGGCCTGAAGACGCTGGGCGCGGACGCCGTCATCTCGCTCGACCAGGCGCAGGATGCGCTGGTGGCAGCATTCCGCAGCGAGTTCGCAGGCGAGGGAGTGGATGTGGTGCTGGACTACTTGTGGGGTCAGCCCGCCGAAAGCGCGCTCAAGGCCATCGCGCAAAAGGGCCTGAGCAAAGTCGGGTCGCGGGTGCGGTTCGTGCAGATCGGCTCCAGCGCCGGCCCAACCATCTCCCTGAACGCCGCCACGCTGCGCAGTTCGGGGCTGGAGTTGTTGGGCAGCGGCTTCGGCAGCGCCTCACTGGACCAAATAAAGATCGCCATCGGAGAGTTCCTCAAAATGGCCGCGGAGGAACCGTTCCAATTCAGCGTGAAGACCGCGCCGCTCAGCGAGGTCGAGGCCCTCTGGAACAGCCCGGAACGCGGAGTGCGGCTGGTATTTCAGCCGTGAGGGTTTTCTCTCAGGCTCAGATGAGCGCATGTCCTGGGCGTATACTTTCACCAAAACGTCATGATTGACCCAGGACTCAAGAGAAAAGTCGTTTTGATCACCGGCGCCAATAATCCACATGGCATTGGCGCGGGTGTTGCGCGAGCCTTTGCCGCGCAGGGATGCAGAGTGTTTCTGCACTACTTTCGACAAAAGGCCGCCGGTGTGACCCGCGAAGGAGTGGATGAGGCTGGCACGCCGGGTTTATCGTTCTATCGCACCCAAGTGATGAAGTCCGCGGAGGAAGTTGTCGCCGAGATTACGAGCACAGGCGCGGACGCGCACGCATGGGAGGGCGATCTCTCGGACGCAAGCATGATTCCGCGGATGTTCGAGCAGGCGGAGCGCTTGGTTGGGCCGGTGGACATTCTCGTCAACAACGCGGCCTACTGGGAAGCGGACACGTTTGTTCCGCCAAGCGCAGAGTTGAGCAACAAGCTCGTCGAGTTGTGGACGGATCGCCCTGGAACCATCACCGCCGCGGCCATTGATCGAATCTTCGCCGTCAATACCCGCGCCGTGGCCTTGACGATGTCGGAGTTTGCCCGCAGGCATATCGCGCGGGGAGCGCAATGGGGCCGGATCGTGAACGTGAGCACGGCGGGAGCCGAGCGCTTTCCATCCGAGGTCTCGTATGGGGCAAGCAAGTACGCCCTAGAGAGCTATACCAGGAGCGCGGCGAGCGAACTGGGCAAGTTTGGAATCAATGTCAACGCGGTCTCGCTGGGGCCGGTGCAGACCGGCTGGATTACCCCGGAACTGGAGCGCGAGATACTGCCGACAATCCCGCTCGGCCGAGTAGGCAAACCCGACGATGTGGCTGACGTGGTGGTCTTTCTTGCATCGCATCAGGCACGCTGGCTCACGGGACAGAGAATCTATGTGGGTGGCGGACATGGGATGTGAGAATTCTGCGTCTGACCGCGAATCGAATTCTTTCAACTCTTGGAGCGTAACTCAAATCAGGACAGCTGCGGGATTCCTGGTTCCTATTCCTACTTGTAGTGATACCGCGCTTGCAGAAAATCAATTCGATCGGCGGTCACGCGGTAAACCAGGCGGTGCTCCCGCGTAATTCTCCGGCTCCAACAACCGGCATACTCACGCCGCAAAGGCTCGGGCTTGCCGATCCCTGCGAATGGATCGGCGAGAACAGACTCGACAAGTTCGAGCGTTTTCAGCGCCGCTTGCCGGTCATTCTTGACCCACCAAGCAAGGTCTTCCCGAAACTTTGGAAGGAAGTCGACACGACGTTCGATGTTGACGCTCATGGGTATCAATTACTCTTGCGTAACGGGAAGCGATCAAAGCCCGGCAGAGCGGCGCAATTCCTCAAGAGCGGCTGCTGCTGGCTTTCCCGGAGATTTCCTCTTGTCGTTTGCTTTCGACTCAGCAAGAGCCTGCGCCAGCCTCCTGGCGTTGGCTGGCGAGCGCAGAAGATACGCTGTCTCCTCCAGGCTCGCCAGTTCATCGGCGGCGATAATCGCCACATCCGGCTGGCCGCGCCGTCTCTTCACCACCACTACTTCCCGGTCATCTGTTACACGGTCTAGGAAAGTCGCCAGATTCTCCCTGAGCGAGGTGTAAGTTGTCTCGATAGCCATCGTAGAATCACCTGGGATTAATCGTACAGCTTTTCTGTACGTAATGTCAAGGAGGCCAACCGGGCTACGGCAGCTTTGCCGCTTCCGCCTCTGCATTCCAGTGGTCTTTGCCGGCCAGAAATGCCTTGGGCTTGAACTGCCATGCTTGTGCCGCCGTGAGTTGATGGGACCAGGGAACGCGAGCGGAGGGATTGGCGCCAGGACCGGTGCTGTGGAACTCAGCGTAGAAGGCTTGCGGTTCACCAGGAGTTTTGCCCCACGCATTCCATCCCTGCGGCGTCAGGTCGGCGGGGAGTTCCGTGTCGATGTAGACCACGCGGGAGTAGGGACGCCATGGGCGGCCGAGGCTGGTTACCTCTTTTGAGGAGACGGTTGCATCAGCCCCTGCAACGTGCTCGATGCCGCTGGTCACTTTGCTATTGAGGATGACGTAGCCAGTGGTTTGATCGGGCGCGGTGCGCGACTGCGCGGTCAGGAACCCGCGAGCATTGGCGTGAATCTCCGAATGGTCGAAGACCGCGGCGGCGTTGCCAAAGATAAAGTCGGTGCCGCCCTCGATGTAGGAGTCGACATAATATTGACGGCCGTAATCGGCGAAGAGCGTGTCCTGATGGCCGAGAAAACGGCAGTGTTTGAATATGGAGCGATCGGCGCGCACCGCGACCGCGACGGCCTGGCCGGTGTTGCCGGCGGTGTTTTCAAAGGTGATGTTGTCGGCCTGAAAGCCCGTGCCGTTCACCTCTACCGTTTCCGTGAAGAAGGTCCCGCCAGCTTGCTTGGCGTTGAGACTGTTGGTGATGACTACGTCGGCCGGCGATTTTCCCATGCCCAGCAGGGTGATGTTGGTGTGATTCTGCGTGACGATCACGCGCTCGTGATAGATGCCCGGCGCTATCTCGATGAAGACGCGGCCAGGCTTGCCATCCGAACGCGCACCTGCGAAGGGATGATGGTCCATCGCCATCTGAATGGTGGGAAACTCGCTTACGGCCTCGACGCCCGTCTTGACATCGGGAGAGACGCGCACATGCACGTCCTGCGCGTGGCTCAAGGTGGACAGGAGCAAGGCTGCAAGCAGTGCGCGAATCTTCATCGGAAATCTCCTCTACCTGCCGTCGTTCTTGTAAACCACGCCTGCCTTCATGACGAACTTCACCTTCTGCAAGACGCGCACGTCATCGAGGGGATTTTTCTCGACGGCGATGATGTCGGCCCATTTGCCGGGTTCTAGAGTGCCGGTCTTGGCGCTCCAACCCATCAGGTCGGCGGCATTGATGGTGGCGGATTGCACAGCGGCCAGAGGGGCCATGCCGAGCTGGTTGACGTAGACATCCAGCTCATGGGCGTTGAGCCCGTGCGGATAGACGGCGGCGTCGGTGCCCATGGCGATCTTCACGCCGGCCTCCATGGCGTGCTTGATGTTGGCTTTGGCCACGGCGCTGATCTCCACCATTTTCTTGTGTGAATAAGGCGGCAGGTGGCCGTTCTCCACCATCCAGTCTTCCAGATAGAGGGTGGGAACGAGATAGGTGCCGTTCTTCTTCAGCTCGGCTATGCCTTCGTCGTTGATGTAGCTGCCGTGCTCGATTGAATCCACGCCGGCC
>Ga0326727_10023397_pt1 | contig 11790 bp, 9 predicted proteins | sample MB2enrmetagenome_FD_207643 | JGI IMG/M metagenome (GOLD analysis project Ga0326727, IMG submission 207643) | Lab enriched peat soil microbial communities from McLean, Ithaca, NY, United States - MB29MY | ecosystem: Environmental > Terrestrial > Soil > Wetlands > Peat | place: USA: New York... | reverse complement strand
TGCGCGCCACCCGCCGGATGGTGTCGAACAAACCTTTCATGGCCTCAGTCGACCCCATTAGGTCGCCGAGCGAGTCTTTGCGGCGCAACTCTTCCCGCAGAATCTGGTGTTCCCGCTCGATTTGGAGTTTCTCGATGGCACGGAGGATGATGATCCGCAGAACGTCAGGATCGGCGGGCTTCAGGAAGTAATCGTAAGCGCCGGCGTGCATCGCCCGCAGCGCGGTGGATTTGGTGCGGTCCCCGGTGAGGATGATGACCACCGTATCGAGTTCGCTCTGTTCCAGTTCCTCGAGAAGCTCGAGGCACTCTCGAATTCCTTGCGATGAAGGTTTGAGTTCAAGCAGGAGAACGTCCGGTTGGTGTTCACGGAGCATCTCGTACGCCCCGTCGTAGTCGTGGGCTTCCAGCACTTCAAAGTCGGCCCGCCTAAGCGCGGAAGCGATCCTGGAGCATTCCTCGACGTCGCTCTCGACGATCCCCACTTTCCCTACGGTCTTAGCAGGAGGCATGGTAGGTGACCCGAGAACCGGGCTGTGCTCCCTTCGTCCAGACCTTAATCTGAAGTGAAACTCGATTACGGGAGTGATTTTAGGGGGCCTGACGGCACATTGTCAATTACTTCCAATAATTCGGAGACGCCCTATCATGGCGAGGCAAGAGCCGGCTCGGCGCCTTTTCCCACCACCAACATCGTCGCCGTCCCATGCTTTGCGGCGTGGACCACGGCCGTCCCGTTGGGGCCAGCGGTCACCGTTCCCCGGTAGGGCGCGCCATCAACTGAGACTGCGTGGGCCCAACGGAGCTGGTTCGCATCCGGCACCCGCAAGGCCACCTGCACCGATTCGGTTGCATTCGCTCCCCGTGAGCGAAATCGGAGGCGCGAGGTGACCGGCGCGACGTAATGGCCCGCACTGTTCACGAACAGGTTTACGTCGTTCTCCCCGCTCACCTCGACGCAGTGCGGGATGAGCACTTGTTCTTTGCCCGCGAGGGTGGCAAACAGCGGCGCGTATAGCTCGAGCATGTCCGCCGCCTTCGCGTTGGGTTCCTGTTGTGAGATCGGAAACTCGTGCGCGATCATCTGGGGCATTAGCGCGAACTGGAGGCGCTGCTTAAGCTGGCCTTCGAACTCGAACAAGTCGCCCTTATAGGAGGCGCGCATGTGCCACGCCGCTGCCGGGCGAAAGGGCGAAAGGTATCCGAGGGCAGGCACGTGGTCGTTTTCATGGCAATAGCCGTCCACGTCGCGCAGCACTTCGATACGATAGAATTGGTTGACAAGCACCTTTTTGCCGGCTTCGTGTGCCATCCGGCAGACCTTCTGAACGGCCTCCGCTACAGGTTCGGCCATGTTCTCCACCGGGCGGTCCCCCACCATCGTGAAATCATCGTTGTGACCGTAGTCATATTGGCTTGACCAGTCCAATCGGTCGATGATGAAGCCTTCGAAGTCCGGCAACCGTTCGATATGCCGGCGCACCTGCTCTTCCAGTTTCGGCCACAGCGAATAGCGGCTGCCGGGGTTCATCCCGTAGGCTCCTTCCCAGGTCGGGACCGGCCGGTTTTGCAAGTCTTTCACGAGGGCGTCAGCGAACTTCTCTTCGAGCAGACGCTGCGAGACTGAGGTGTCGCCGCTTTGATCGCCCGCTCCACCGTACTCGGTCACGTTGAAGTAAGCGTACACAGATATGCCGTGCCCCCGCATGTCATGGATAAAGGCGTTGATCTTCTCGTCGCTCATCGTCTGGCCGAGTTTCCACCATTTGGCGTAAGTGTACGGGAACCACTCTCTTTCGTCCGGCAGATAATCACCCAAGTGCGTAAACCAAAAACTCGACCAGATGTAACGCACGTTCTGCCGGGCCATCTCCGCAAAATCCGGGTGGTCCTGGATGTGGTGATACCAGAAAGCGCCCTCGTCGCCGCCGCGCGGCATCACGGGCTTGAAATAGGCCGGGAAGTCGTCGCTATAGGCCTTTAACGTACCCCGGTAATCGGCGGGGTGCGAGTAGAACAAGAGCCGCAGGCGCGACGTCTTGCCTCCCCCCATCGCACGATGAGCAAGCGTCAGCCGCAGGACCTTCGCTGCGATCCACTCCACCTGAAGATGCGGGATGTTGCTATCGGGCGGCAGCGCGACCGTCAGGGCGTGATCGGCTTTGGGATCCATTACGGCGACCAGCGGCAGGACGTACGCCTGCCCCGTGCTCCATCCCATGTGGCCATAAGGCACAGGACGATAAGTCGGGCGCCCGGCCATGTCGCTGATGCCATCATTGCTGGGCGTAAAAATCGTGACGCCCGGCGAAAGCACAGGCAGATCGATCGTCACCTCGTGGCCCTCCCGCTTTCCGGTAGCATCGAAGCTTAGGTCCCAAAGCAGGCCGGAGGGCGTTCCAGTCCACCGCTGGGTCACCCTGAGCTGGAGTGGCTCGAGACGAGCCATCACAGTGACTCCTCCTTCCGCAGCCGCAGTTACCTTGGCGTCCGTCCAAGAGGCGCTGACCTCGCTCACTTCACTGCGCACGGCGACGTGAGCTGGCTCGTTCAGCCAAACGCGACGGCCCTGTTTGCCACCAGACTCCAACCACACCGGCAGCCCGCTAGCCGGGTCGATCCCGCATCGTAAACCCTTGCCTTGTACAAAGATCGGCTTTCGCTGTACTTGGGAGCTGGCAACGCACAGAGTCATGCACGCCGCGATAGCAAGCAATGTTCCCGGAATCACTCTTTTCCTTTGCACATCCATGTCTGTCTCCAGCCGGCGCAATTATTTGGAAGGAGTTGCCACACCACTTTTTCAATCGGCAATCGGCATTCAGCCCGCCGCGCGGGGGCAATGAAAAGATGGGCGTACAACCAAGATCGTGAACCCTCTATGCGTGCGGAATCAAGTCCCGCTTCCACACGCTGCGCAGCACGCCGAGCGCGATGGGCACGGCGCCAGCAAGAATGAAGATCATGTCCCCCGCCATGCGTATCCATTCCAGCTTGTGGTAGAGGCCGCCCATCAGATAGGTCAGGCGGCGTGCGTGCCAGTACCCATGGGCAATGGAGTCCCAGAGCTGAAGAACGCCTCCGGGAAACAGGTCGAGGAGGATCATCAGGGCGAGGCCCACGTTAACGCCCCAGAAGCCCACACGGATGAACTTCTCTGTCCCCTTCCAGACGGCGTCGGACTGCATGGCCCGCAAGCAAAAGACCAGGACCGCCAGCGCCAGCATCCCGAAGACACCAAACAGGGCGGCGTGCCCGTGGTTGGGGGTCAGTCCCGTACCCACCTCGAAGTAAGACACAATCGGCAGGTTGATCAGGAAGCCGAAAATCCCTGCGCCGACAAAATTCCATACACCGACCGCCATAAGGAAGTAGATGGCCCACTTCTGGCTGGTGGCGAATTCCTGGCCGCACTCGGAGCACTGCGCGTTCTTCAGCTTGATGAAGTCCCAGGCGTCCAGGGTTAGAAGCGTCAAGGGCACAACCTCCATGGCGGAGAAGCACGCCGCCAAGCCCATGTTGAGCGTCCCCTGACCGGTGAAATACCAGTGATGGCCCGTACCAATGATCCCGGCGCTAAGGTAGAGGATGGCGTCGAGGTAAATCAGGCGCGTCGCAGTCTTGGTGCTGACCACGCCCATCTGGTGGAACATGACGGCCACCAGCACCGTGGCGAAGAGCTCGAAGAATCCTTCCACCCAAAGATGGATGATCCAGAAACGCCAGTTATCGATGACCGCGAAGTTGGTGTGGGGGCCGTAGAAGAGCGCGGGCAGGTAAAAGACAGGAATAGCCACGGCGGCGTAAAGAAAGAGTGCGGATAGCTCACGCTTGCCAGGACTCTTCATCGCGGGTTTCAAGGCCCGAAACATCAGAAAAAGCCAGAAGACAAGGCCAACCGCCAGCAGGAGCTGCCAGAACCGCCCGAGATCCAGGTATTCGGAACCCTGATGTCCGAACCAGAACCAGAAGCGCCCGAGCTTGTCGTTGATGCCCAGATACTCTCCGAAAAGGCTGCCAAAAACCACTACTGTTAGTGCGCCAAGAAGCGCGCAGACGCCGGCCTTTTGGCCATTGGGCTCTCTTCCACCCACCCAGGGCGCCAAGAAAAGGCCGCCGCCGACCCAGGCCGTTGCGATCCAGAAGATGGCGAGTTGGAGATGCCAGGTGCGTGCCAGAGTGTAGGGCAGGAACCGAGCGATGTCGAAGCCGTAAAAACCTCCTGGCTCCACCCGGTAGTGGGCAATCGCGCCTCCCAGGAATGATTGCGCCAGGAATAGGAGCGCCACCACGGCAAAGAACCACCCAGTGGCCCATTGGCTGGGCGTCAGTGTCAGCGGCGTGGGAGCGGAGTGCGTGATGTGGGCAGTGTCGCCCTCACCCTTCCAGCCCAGGTAGTCAAACTTGCCGACCACGAAGAGGATCAGGCCCAGACCCCCCAGGAGGGTGATGAGACTCAAGGCGCTCCAGACATAAGCCTCGGCGGAGGGCCGGTTGCCCACCATGGGCTCATAAGGCCAGTTGTTTGTGTAGGAATAGTCCTTGCCCGGCCGGCTCGCCGACGCAGCCCAGGCGGCCCACGCGAAAAAGGCGGTCAGCGCTTTAAGCTCCGTGGGGTCCTTGATATAGCTGGCAGGCAGTCCCGGGGCGGTGCCCTTCTCGGTGAAGTAATCGCTCCATTCAGCCGTCTGGCTGCGAAAGGCCGCCACCTCCCCTGGTGTAAAGAGGAGCGTCCGTGAGGACGGTTCGTACCGGTTTTCCTTGAGAACCCTCCGCACCTCCGCGGACGCGACGATTTGCTCATCAGCCGAGAGCTGTGCGAAGGGTTTGCCATACTTCTCCACCGCGATCGTATCGCGAGTCACCTCGCTGAGTCTGTGTAGATACTCGGCGCTGTAGTCGGGACCTAGATAAGCCCCATGACCCCAGAGGGTCCCGTGTTCCATGAGGCCGTATTTGAAAAAGACCTCCTGGCCTTTTTGGATATCGGCTCCTGTGAACACTACATTTCCCGCCGCATCCACGGCCTTGTCGGGAATGGGAGGAGCGTTCGTGTAGGTCAAGACGGTCACGAACGACAGAACCGAGAACCCACCGATCATGACGAGAATCGCCGCGTGTCGCCACCACGGAGAGAGAGACGTGCCACTGCTGGACGTGCCTGCCATTTCATCCCCCCATTTGATTTTCAGCCGGAATTCCTTCCGCTGCCCATCGGCAAGCGAACATCGGCAATTAATCTAACACCACGAAGCTATTCTGTAGCCTCACGAGTGGCACAAGCGATCCAGGTTGCAATTCCCCAGACGATCAACCCCCCAATAAGGCCTTCCACTACGGTCCCGGCCAAGGCTCCCGCCAGTCGCGCCGGCACATTGCCCATGAAGGGATCGAAGAAGTGGGTCTTATGAAAAGGCAGGAAGGCGCTCGCCACCGTAGCGATGAAGACCCATAGCCTCCATGTCCAACCCAGCACCAGCGCTGGGACGAGAAGCTGTCGGGCCCCGGCTAGCCCCAGGCGGGGTCCAACGCCCCCCAAATAGAAACCGGCAATCAGAATCCCCACCGTGGAGCTCCATGCGACAGTGTTCGACCAAGGCACTCCCATCGCCTCCAACCAGTAACGGATAATTACCAACGCGCCTAGTATTACTCCTGGCCCAACCGTCACTGGCCAGCGCCACAGGAGGTGAACCAAAGCCATGAGGACGAGCACCACAACGAAGAGAACGCCAATCGCCACCAGGTGCTCAAAGATGTGAAAGCCCAGGTGCCCCCAGTTCCCATAATCCGCGGGTCCCGCATAATGGCTCCGCTCCAGGCGAAACACGCCGGAGACCAGGGTGGCCAGAATCACCCAGCCTACTGTCCAGGCGGACAACAGCAAGGCGGGCAGAATGAGTTGAGAGAACTTCAGCGTCCCTCGTTTCAATGGCGCTATAGCGGCAAGGTACATAGCCGCGAGAACCAAGCCAGCGGTGCTCGAAAGGTAGCGAGTCACCGCGGGGGGCGTGCCGGTAACTTCCAACACGAAGCGGGCAACAACCAGCACGGCAAGAAAGAACATTATCCTGTGCAATAACCTCTTGTAAGCGTTCCCTGTGCTTGCTTCACTGATTGGAGACATTGCGCTCTTCCTCCTAAGTTAAGTTGTCTTGGGTCGGGTCGCACAGATTATCCGGCCTTTTTAACAGGAAAGCAACTTGGACGACACGTCCGCGCCAATCGCGTATTCTGAAGCCTCCTCTTTCACTAACGGGGGCGCCACGTTGTCCCTTGCGCTCGTCTGGGTAAAGAGTCCTGCCGGCTCCCGCTACCCTCAAACGGACCAGCGGGCAAGCAGCAGGTGGCGAGCGATACCAACAAGGAAAGGAGCAGAGCAATTCATAATTCACCATTCATAATTCCGCATTTATCCCCGCCCCTTTGTTTTCAAGGACATTCCCGCTTCGTTCCGTCATTTTTGAGTTTTTCCCCGCTTCCACACCTTGCGATGCGTATGACATAATGTCGTTGTCGGGAACCCCTTCCATGTTCTCCATCCTCCCGCCATCGCCCTCACCAGCAGGAGCGCTCGGATGGTCGGTAAACTCCTTCCGCAGCCTCATCAATATCCTCACTTTCCGGTCAATCGAGCGGTCCAGGGCCGCTTCCTGGCGCAGCATCATGCTCCACGTCTCCCCCTCCGGCGCCAGGCACGCCTCCCGTTCTATCGCCGCTCTCTCCTCATTCCCCTTTTCCGCGTAGGCGAATTCTTCCCGCACGCTGGCGATTTCCTCTTCCAGCAGACGCAGAAGTTCCTGGCGCTCGGGCTCCCCCGGCGGCTCGCAGGCGGGGTCTTGCTTGCACAGGAACTGCCGGAATTCCTCGTCCTCCTCTTGTCGCGCGGCCACGTACACAGGGTCGCTGAAACGGTGCAGCAGCCTGAATATCAGCCCCGCTCGCCAGCCCAGCATCCCTCGGTAAAAAGGTTCCAGTACGGCGTACTGGCGGGGCCGGAAGGTACGCTCCTTCACCTCCTCCTGTACGAGTTCAAGATAAGAAAGCATCTTTCTCAGCGCCACTCCTCGGTCTGTAGACTCCGACAGGTCGACATCAAGCATCTCGTGCCGGGAAGCGGGGAAGGTGACGCGGGCCATCTCCTGCTGGCGGTGGTGTTGCCAGTCGTCGATGCCCTGCAAGGCGCGCCGCTTCAGGCCCGCTTGCGCCCGCTCCAGACGTTCGCGGCGGCAGTAGAGCCAGGCGAGGTCCTCGATCTGTTTCTGCCAGAGCGCATCGCCGGGGCCGAAGGTGGTCTTGAGTTCCTGCTTCAAGTTTTCGAATTCTTGCGGGTCTTCGCCCAGCGCGCGCATGGCTTGGCGCTGGTTTTCGTCAGTGACGTAGGCGCCGTGCTTCAAGGCGTTGAGCTTGGAGTTCTGCTTGGCGGCGGGGCTGCGCGGTCCGGTGGAATGCTGGGCATTCGAGCGCGCGGCGGCGAGCAACTGAGGGGTAAGTTGAGGTGATTTGCGTAAAGACATGGGTCCTCCTGGGACGCGATGTTGGGATAGCGAGGAAAGGACTTCCCCGCGACTTAGACTTTTCACACTAGTAGGCTATCACAGAGGGAAGGCGTTGTCAAGAGAAATATGTTCACAGGCGTAGCCCAGGACTTCTTCGATTGATTCATTGAGTCATTGGGTCATTGAATCATTGGATCATTGTGTCATTGAGCCATCGGGTCATTGAATCATTGAAGGGCGGGTGAAGAGCAATGGTGAATTATGAATAGTGAATCAGTGCTGTCCCATCATAAGTTGAACAGATCCAGTTGGATACAAGGATCTGGTTCTGGAATTCGGTGGTTGTACTGCGAAAAGGCCAGTGAAATTGGGCTTTTTTCGAAAATCGTGATGCTCAGAATTTGCAGAATTTCGTGTAGGCTCTGGTCGAGGCCCAGTTGCTTTTTCAAGATGGCTACCAGGACATAGACCGCGATCGCCACCCACACTTGGGTCTTCACGGCGTTCCCCGAGGTGCCGTAGAAAGACCGGATACGCAGATGTTGTTTGATCCAGCGGAAGAACAATTCCACCCGCCAACGGGCCCGGTAGAGTTGTGCGATGATCAGGGCCTGGAGTTGAAAGTTGTTGCTGAGAAAGATCAGGCGCAAGTCTTTCGCGGCGTCGAAGTAGTGAATGCGGCGCAGGGGCGCAGGATAGCGACGCGAGCTCTTGGGTCCGGTCAGGCGAATGGTTTGGTCGGAACGCAAGCCCGTGGAATGATCGACCCAACGCTGTGCGCAACGGCGGTAGCGCGTGTTGCGCTCGGCGCGGGTGACGAAGAAAGCCAGGGCCTGGGTGATCAGATAGAGACGCCGGTAGTCGACATACCCGCGATCGAGGAGATAAAAGGCTCCCGCCTCCAGCACCAGTTGATCGAGAAGTTTCACATCGTTCACCCCTCCGCTGGTCACGTAAACAGCGGTGGGAATGTCGCCGCGCAGGTCCAGCAAGGTGTGAAGTTTCACCGCACTCTTGTGCCGCCGAAACTGCGCCCAGGGGAAGAGCGACAAGCACAGATCGATGGTGGTGGAATCGAAGGCGTAGACCGTCTGGTTCAATTCCACCCCCAACGGTTCGTGCTGATAGAGGGCGCGGGCCTGGGCGATGAGCAGGCGGGCAAAGTCGGCATAGATGCGCCAGTCTCGCTGCTGGTTGGCGTTGGCCAGGGTGTTGCGCGAGATGGTGCCCCGAAAGCCCATGTGATAAAGCTGCGACTGATGCGCGCGCAAGCAGGTTTCGATGTCGCGCAGACTCTCGCGATAAGTGAGCTGGGCAAAAGCCAAAGAGAGGAATTGATCGAGGCAGGAAAAACTCTGTACCTTGTAGTCGCCATGATAACGATCCACGCAACGGCGAAACTCGGTGAGCGGAAGCAAGTCCATCAGTTGAGCAAAAATCGTTCGGCCACTGTTCATGTACTCTCCTTCGAAAGCTTTGGAAATGGCCGAATAGTACATCCAAATTCAAATCGATTTTGCTCATTTTCACGCGCAACTCACAGCCGTACTTGCACTTACAGGAATTCTCGAATTCAACATTGGGACAGTACTGATAGTGAATTGTGAATGGTGAATTCCGGATTGTGAACGGGGGCTCCACGACATGAGGATCTGGAGCCTCAAGAAGCGAGATGAGAAATTGAATTACATGCACGACAATCCCGTGAAGCGAGGCCTGGTCAAGCACCCGGGCGACTGGCCATGGTCCCGCCGCGGCGGGGAGGTTCTATTTCTGGCATGATGCCTCGCTCTTGGCCATGGACAAGACGCTGTGATGGCATCCACAAACCGAGGGACGCGACCCCTGCCCCTTGGCGGCGCCGCGGTGCCTCGGGAGGTTGAGTTCATCTTCCGTTCGGTTCTTTCCCACTCCCGCTCTTTGGCGGCGCCGCAGTGCGTTGGGAGGGTGAGTTCACTCTCCGTTCGGTCCTTCCCTGCTCCCGCTCCTTGGCGGCGCTATCGGTGGTTGAGTCCATTCTGCGTTCGGTCCTTACCCGCTCCCGCTCCTCGGCGGCGATATTGGAGGTTGTGTTCGGGTGGGTGTAAGCAGCATTCTCCGCATTCGACCTTGAGTATTCAGATCTTACGTCGTATCTCATCTCCGCCGTCTCCGCCGTCTCTACCGGCTGAGACCTGAACCACTTCAGGAGGTGGATGCCTGGCTGGCTCTGTTCCGTCGGTTCTGGTCCGCTCACGCAGATGCTCTCGAACGCCACCTCGACCGCATGGATCAATCAACACTAACGAAAAGGAAGACAAGGAGAAGATGACCGATCGCGAGCCGTACGCACCGGGTCCCGCCAGCGGGGCGCAGATACGAAAGGACGGAGAGAAATGGACGCATCGTCGGCGCCGAGGCCATGAAGTTCGGCGGCTGGCAGCGATTGAACGCCGAGCACGCAAAGCAGTTCGGCGTTGAGACCCCCGGTTGGCCGCCCAACGCCCCGAAGCGTTGAGGCGTGGGAGGAAGAACCCCATGGAATCGACCCTGCAGAAGCCGGCCCTCGTCGCCGCCAAGACCGCCCCCAAAGCCCAGACCATCGTCTATTTTTGTGCCGCCCTTATATGTCCAGAGCGATTCTCAATGCGTGCGAGAGGCGCGAGAGCTTCTGGGGCGAGAGGCTACCGACGGAGTCGGTAAGCCGGCTCTTGGGGATGCTGACCAGGCCGTCGCAGCCAATCCAGCTCGGATGTTTCAATCCATCTTCCGGCCCTATGGAGACCTCCGTTTCGAGTCCGTGACCACGTGTGAACACCGGAGCGCAGACGACCGTGGGGAAACGGGAATCAACGAGGGTCTGGCGGCTGACCACGGTCATCACCCGTTGTTTCTTGGGGTCTCCGCCTGCGGGATGGCGCAGCAGATACATATCTCCGCGCTTCATCGCTCCTCCCAGAGGTGGCCGAGCGACTGGTAGGCGAGCACCTCTTGCATCTCGGCGTTCAGCTCGTCGGCAAAGCGGTTGATTTTCTCCGCGTCGCGGGCGTTGGCGGCGGCGCGTTCGCGGCGGGAGAGATACCCGCGCAGCACATCGTCCACCACCGCCGACCGAGAACGCTTTTTTCCCGCCACGCGGTCGATGCCTCTAACGACTTCGCGGGATAGGGTGAGTGAGGTTTTCATCTTCGTTTTCATACTACCATGATACTACCTTTGAAGCCGAAAGGGGACAAAGCCGAAAGGGGACAGACACCACGTTTCCTGTTTTTCTGCGGGCGACGCGCCTCAATTTTTCAAAAGTGTGAACTTATGGTGGCAGGCATATCCCGGAACCCGCCGGCGGTTTTTCCGCGTTGACGGCAGCGCCTGCGCGCCTTACTCTGGGGCTATGGAAGTTCAGCTTACGCCGGACCAGGAAGCTTTCATCCGCCAAGCAGTGGCGAGCGGCCGTTATCCCAGCGCGGAAGCCGCGGTGCGTGACGCCATGGCCCGCTGGGAGGAGCGCGAGCGGACGCGGGTGGAGTTGCTGGCGACCCTCGACGCCGCGCAGGCCGATCTGGACGCCGGACGCTACACCGACTACACGGACGCCGCCTTGCCCCGGCTGGCCGAGGAACTGAAGCGCGAGGCGCGAGACCTGCGCCGGCGCCAGCAGGCATATTGTTAATATCGGATTAGACGCATGATTCACAAAGCCAAAGACCTTTCGCCGGACCAGAAGACGGCTATCGAAAGCCTCCTGGGACGTTCCGTTGCTGAAGACGAAGCGATCAGCATTCGCACGATAGCGTCCGTGTCTGCCCCGGAATGGCTCCAGAAATCCTGGGATAGCGCGAAGCGGCTAGGACTGGACCGGCTCTCTACGGAAGAGATTGACGCGGAAATCGATGCCGCGCGGGAGGCACGGCGCAATCGCCTGCAGCCCACGGAGCAATGATCCGGGTTGTCCTCGACACCAACATTCTGATTTCCGCCCTGCTGAGTCCGCTTGGACCTCCTGCGCTGGTATAACTTCCCGTCTGTCCCCTTCTGTCCATTTGCTGGCACGGCATGCTGTCGAAGGCGCGGGAGTATTCGATCTGCAAATTGTCGCCACGATGTTGGCGAACGGCGTTCAACGCATCTACACCCTCAACCCTGGGGATTCTCAAGTCTTTGCGGAATTAACCGTGGTGACGCCCACCTAGCCCAAGTTCGTCACGAAGAGGGCCAAGAGCCAGTTAAGTGCTTTTGAATCAGTTTAGGCTATGGCTGAGTCTACACTACATTCGAAGTTCAAATTGAAGCGGTCGGGTAACGAGATGCTAAGT
>Ga0326727_10023395_pt1 | contig 11791 bp, 9 predicted proteins | sample MB2enrmetagenome_FD_207643 | JGI IMG/M metagenome (GOLD analysis project Ga0326727, IMG submission 207643) | Lab enriched peat soil microbial communities from McLean, Ithaca, NY, United States - MB29MY | ecosystem: Environmental > Terrestrial > Soil > Wetlands > Peat | place: USA: New York... | reverse complement strand
CAGTTCGAAGTAACTCCGGAACCGTTCCTCGCTTTCCCGCAATGCATTTTCCGTCCGTTTGCGTTCGGTGATGTCGCGGAATGTCCAGATTCTGCCGTAGTATATTTCGTCTTCGCCAAAGACAGGAGACGAGTATCGGTCCAGAACCATACCATTCTTGAGCTCGATCTCATCGCGGCTGATTTCGTTCGGATGCGCATTGAGATAGACGACTTTTTCGATGAACTGGTCCGGATTTTTTATTACTCCCGATACCCATCGGAGCTGGTCCGTGTCGTCCTTATTATCCGCCATTTCCCGAGGAATCTTGAAGAGCTCCACCATCCGCTGGTTTTGAAGAACTTTTCTATTCTGCTGGTCGAGGACGAGGATTCCATCGATGGATGAGTTTGCCTGGGCCTCGAAGAACGCCATCTTCCATTTCAACTCCTTTTCGGCGCGCCTGAGTTGCGCCATAGTTCCGCGCAATTCCGCCAGGCTCTGCCTCAGGTCCAACGCGGAGCCCCGCTCGTCTCCTTTTTCAGACGGCAATGGGGCTGGCATCGTGAATCCCTTTCTCGGCTCCGTTGCCAGGCGCATTTCTGTGATCCAGCATCTCGCGCACTCTTCGGGAGAGTATTCCCGGCGTGTACGGCTTCGGCAGAAATGCGACGTCCGGATCGAGCACTCCAATTTGGGCAATGGCCTCATCGGTGTAACCGGAGGTAAAGAGAACCTGGAGATCGGGATAAGTTACCTTCAGCCATTCCGCCATCGCCATCCCTCCCATGAGCGGCATGACGACATCGGTGAGCACGAGACAAACGGGCGAACCTTTGTGCTCCTGGGCGACTCGGAGCGCCTCCTTGCCGTTGGGAGCCGATAGCACTTGATAGCCGAGGCCTTCCAATACCCCTCGAGCAAGATGCCTCACGGAAGGCTCGTCCTCGACCACCAGCAGAGTTTCCGTCCCCCGCGGCAACGGTCCGCCCTGGATCGGTTTGACCGCGGCATGAAGCGCCGGTTCGACCCGCGGAAAATAGATATTGAAGGTGGTTCCTTTCCCGACCTCGGTATAGACGCCGATGTGTCCGGCGGATTGCTGGACGATCGTATGGCATGTGGCAAGGCCCAGGCCTGTGCCTTTGCCTTTCGGCTTGGTCGTAAAGAATGCTTCAAAAAGCCGCGCTTTGATTTCCTCGGTCATTCCGGTGCCGGTGTCACTGACACTCAGCATCACGTAGTCGCCCGTGGACACGCCCGGATGAACGCGAGCGTAACTTTCATCGAGAGTAATATTGTTCGTCGCGATGGTGAGCTTGCCCCCATTGGGCATGGCGTCGCGGGCATTGACGACCAGATTCATCAATAATTGTCCGACGTAGCCCGAGTCGGCCTTGATGTGTCCCATGTCCTTGCCGGGAACGATCGTCATGGCGACATTCTCATCGACGAGGCGCCGGAGCATTTTTTCCAGTTCCTTGACCGTCTCGTTAACGTCGAGCACGACAGTATTGACTGTTTGTTTGCGGCTGAAGACGAGCAGTTGCCGCGTCAACCCGGCCGCCCGCTCCGACGCGTTCCGAATCTCCTCGATGTATTCCATCAGCGGATTGTCCGCGCCAATTTCCCTCGACATCAAATCGGCGGAAAACATGATGATCGCGAGGATGTTATTAAAGTCATGCGCGACACCGCTCGCGAGCTGGCCAATGACCTCCATCTTCTGCGCTTCGATGAACTGTGCCTCCAGCCGTCGCCGTTCCTCCCGTTCCTCGACTTCCTGCATGGCCCTGCACACCGCCGGGACGAGGCGGTTGAGCCGTTCCTTCAGCACGTAATCCGTCGCGCCGCTCTTGAGCGCGTCGATCGCGCGTTCCTCTCCGAGTGTTCCGGAAACGAGGATGACCGGTATATCCGGCCATTTGGCACGCACGATTTTAACGGCGGCCAACCCGTCGAATGCCGGCAGCGCGAAATCCGAAAGGACAAGGTCCACGCAGCCGAATTCGAGTTCCGCGAGAAAGCTTTTGCGCTCGTGAACCAAAGTGATTTCGCAGCAGATGCCGGAGGTTTCCAGCATGGATCGGATGATCTCGGCATCGTTTGGATTATCCTCCAGGTGGAGTATGCGGAGCGGGGATTTCATCGTTAAACCTCTTTCTTCCCAGCAATTATCGCCTCGCCGTCTTGAATCCCGGGTTCCACCTCACACGCGGCGAGCGGCGGTTCATTGACCGCGGCCCAAAATATGCCGACCTCCCGGACCGCCTTCATGAAATCGGAAAAATCCACGGGCTTCACCACATAGGCATTGACGCCGTGGCTATAGAACTGAATCAAATCAGGAGCTTCGCGCGACGAGGTGAGCGCCACCACGGGGATCGTTTTTAACCGCTCGTCCTCCTTCATGATCTTCAAGACTTCAAGGCCGCTGACCTTCGGCATCTTGTTATCGAGCAGCACGAGGATGGGATTGCCGGTCGTACGCGCCTTGAAGGCGCCTCGTTTATAAAGATAATCGAGCGCCGCCGCGCCGTCGTGCACGACAAAAACCCTGTTGGCCAGGTTTTGCTCCTCCAACGCCGCCAAGGTCATTTCCACGTCCCGGAGATCGTCTTCGATCAGCAGGATGTTCTTAATATTCATCTCTTCAACCTCCATTGATGATTGCTCCCTCATGTTTTGGGATTGAGAAGAAGAAAGTCGCTCCAACATCCACCGCCCCCTCCGCCCATACCCGACCGCCGTGGCGCTTGATGATGCGCTCGACATTTGCGAGACCGATACCCGTGCCCTCGAACTCCGTCTCGCTGTGCAGGCGTTGAAACACGCCGAATAATTTCCCGGCATATCTCGGATCGAAACCGGCGCCGTTATCGCGAATGAAGGTTACGTTCTCATTGTCGCCGCCAGGAATGGGCCCTATCTCGATGGTCGCCTCGGTGCGGCCCCCTGTGAACTTCACCGAATTGGAAATCAGATTAATCAGCACCTGCCGCAGCAGCGCGCGGTCGGCCCAGAGCACCGGCAGCGGGTGGATTATCCAGTTGATTTTTCGCCCACTAATGTCCCCCGACAAATCAGCGACTATCTCCGGGATCAACAAGTCGAGATTGACCTCGCTTTTTTTCACTCCAGCGCGCCCGGTGCGCGAGAACGCCAGCAAGTCATCGATTAACTTCCCCATCCGTCTCGCCGACTGGGAGATGGTTTCAAGATACCTCAGGCTTTTTTCCGAAAGCGTGGGTCCGGCGTCCTGATGCAGCATCGCCACGAAACCGACCAAGTGCCGCAACGGCGCCCGCAAGTCGTGGGAGACGGAATAACTGAACGCTTCCAGTTCCTGATTTACAGCCTGCAGTTGCTCCGTCCGTTCGGCCACGCTTTGTTCAAGGCCGATATTCAATTCGCGGAGTTTCTCCGCCGCTTTGAGCTCGGTGATGTCGCGCGCGATTTTCGATACTCCCACCACGTTGCCGGCGATATCCTTGATCGGGGACAGGGTCACCGAGATGTCGATCCGCCGTCCATCCTTGGTGAGCCGCACCGTATCGTAGTGCTCGATTTTTTCGCCACGCTTGACCTTCGCCAGGATTTGAACCTCCTCACCCCGGAACTCAGATGGAATCAACCGCATCAGGGAAGTCCCCTTCATCTCGGCGGCCGTGTAGCCAAATATCTTCTCCGCGCTTTTGTTCCAGCTTGTGACGACGCCCTCCAGGTCTTTGCCGATGATGGCGTCCTGCGAAGACTCGACGATCGCAGCGAGCCGGATCGAGTCCAGATGCTCATCGAGCGCGGACTTAAGGACTCCGATCTCCCTGAACGAGGCGTTGAGCCTTGCTTCGCTGCGCCTGCGTTCCGTGAGGTCGCGGATATTGCATTGAATCGCCTTTTTCTCACCGGCCCGATACACGTTGCTGACAAACTCCACGACAATGGCGCGGCCATCCCTGGTTTCCAGCGGCTGATTTTCATAGCGCGCGTATCCATCCCGCTGCAATCGCTCCCACATCGTTTGATTGGACACCAGATCCTTGAACGGACTGAGCTCGCCCACGGTTTTGCCGACTATTTCATTCTCAGGGTAACCCAATAAATTGACCAGGAATGGGTTCACATCGGTCACGCGTCCGGTGTCCGCGTCGAGAATCAGTATCCCGTCCCGTGCCGCTTCGAATAACCGCCGATAATTAAGTTCTGATTCGCGGATCGCCTCTTCGCTCCGCTCCATTCGCGCCTCCGCCTGCTCCGTGCGCGTCTCGGCCCTTTCCGTCCGGGTCTCCGCCTGTTCGGTCCGCGTCTCGGCCAGCTCCGTGCGCGTTTCGGCCTGCTCCAGCCGCGTCTCGGCCTGTTCGGTCCGCGTTTTTGCCTGTTCGGTTCGCGTCTCGGCTTGCTCCGTCCGAGTTTCGGCCTGCTCGGTCCGCGACACGATCTGCGCTATCAGCAGACCGTTACGGGTCGTCTGCGAATCCTTATTTTGCTCTATGTTGCTTTCGTCCCGGGCCAAGCTTTCGCCTGACGTTTCAGCCACACATGGCCTTCGCTTCAAAAATAGAGAATCCCCGGACCATGCCAAAAGTGACGAGCTCCACCAGTGGCTCGCGGAACGTCACTGCTTCGCGAAATCGTTCGGCCACGAACCCGTCTCCCCCCACGCTCGGAATTACCATAAAGGCGATTATATACCATATTTGATTTATCGCAAATGGATATTTTTCATACGCGCCGGCGCTTCGCCTCGGTAGCGCCGAGGTATTCGGCAAGGCGGAATTCCTGCTCCCGCCCGTGATCGTTGGGAGATGCTCGATTCGCCGGCGCCTTGTCAGGTGCCGTGGAGGTACTTGTCCGTTACGGCGCCTTCGCTGGCGCTGCTAACCAGCTCGGCGTATTTGGCAAGGACGCCGCGGGAGTAGCGTGGCTTTGGCTTTTTCCATTTGGCGAGGCGGCGAGCGATCTCCGCCTTTCCGACTTCGAGGGTGATGGCGCGCTTCTCGGCATCGATGGTGATGTGGTCGCCATTTTTCACAATGGCGATGGGGCCACCGAGGAAAGCCTCGGGCGTGATGTGTCCGACCACGAAACCGTGGCTGCCGCCGGAGAACCGGCCATCGGTGATGAGCGCAACCGTCTTGCCGAGACCCTTGCCCATGATGGCTGAGGTGGGCGAAAGCATCTCGCGCATGCCGGGGCCGCCACGCGGTCCCTCCGAGCGGATGACGATGACGTCGCCGGCCTTGATGGTGCCGTCCAGGATGGCCGTGAGCGCGGTCTCCTCGCTCTCATAAACCCGCGCGGCGCCGGTGAACTGGAGGCCTTCCTTGCCGGAAATCTTTGCGACGGCGCCCTCGGGGGCGAGATTGCCGCGGAGGATGACGAGGTGGCTCTCCTTCTTGATGGGATCGGAGAGCGGGCGGACGATCTGCTGGCCTTTCGGGTACGGCTTCACGCCCTTGAGGTTCTCGCGCACGGTCTTGCCGCTCACGGTCATGCAATCCCCGTGCAGCAGGCCAGCGTCGAGCAGCGTCTTCATCATCGGGACGATGCCGCCGATGGCAACGAGTTCCGCCATCAGATAACGTCCGCTCGGCTTGAGATCGGCGAGCACAGGAACGCGCCGGCCGATGCGGGTGAAGTCGTCGAGAGCGAGTTTGACGCCGGCAGTGTGCGCGATGGCCAGAAGATGCAGCACGGCATTGGTCGAGCCGCCGAGCGCAACGACCACGGTGATCGCATTCTCGAATGCCTCGCGGGTCAGGATGTCGAGCGGGCGGATGCCGCGTTTCAAGAGGTTCAACACCGCGGCGCCGGCGCGGCGGCAATCATCAGCCTTCGCGGCGGAGACGGCGTCCTGCGCGGAGGAATTGGGAAGGCTCATCCCAAGCGCCTCGATGGCGGAGGCCATGGTATTCGCCGTGTACATGCCGCCGCATGAGCCCTCGCCGGGGATGGCGCAGGCCTCGATCTCCGCGAGCTGGCGGTCATCGATCGCGCCGTTCGCATGCGCGCCCACGGCCTCGAAGACGGACACAATATCGAGCGGCCGCCTGGAGATTTCGCTCGGTTTGACGAGCTTCCTGCCGAGGCGCTGCGCGACGAGTTCGCCGGTGATGCAACCGGGCAAAATGGTGCCGCCATAGACGAAGACGGAGGGACGATTGAGCCGCGCCATGGCCATGATGCAGCCCGGCATATTCTTGTCGCAGCCACCGATGGTCACCATGCCATCGAATCCCTGGCAGCCGGCGACCGTCTCGATGGAATCGGCGATTACCTCGCGCGAAACGAGCGAGTATTTCATCCCTTCGGTCCCCATGGAGATGCCGTCGGAGACGGTGATCGTATTGAAAATAATGGACTTGCCACCGGCCGCGTCCGCGCCGCTGGCGGCTTCCCGGGCGAGGCGGTCGATGTGCATGTTGCAGGGCGTGACCATGCTCCAGGTCGAGGCGATGCCGATCTGCGATTTCTTGAAATCGGGGCTGGTGAAACCGACGGCGTGCAACATCGCGCGGCTGGCGGCGCGCTCGGCCCCATCGACGACGATGGCGGAATGTTCGCGGTGAGTGGATGATTTGGGGGCGGAAAGCTTGCCGGCTTTGCGTTTGGGCGGAAGTGCTGCTGACATATAAGGGGCGGGAATCGTAACGAATCGGGACGCTTGCGCGAAGTGGTTTTTTCGGAATTGCTGATTGCTGAGGTCTGATTGCTGACCGAGGACCGAGCGACAATGAGCAATCAGCACTTTGCAAAACTTGTTTTACACTTGTTAAATACAAGCTCGGCTGCTAACCCAAAACCCATAGTCCCCTCAAACCTATGAACGACTCCCCCACCCTCATTAAGGACACGACGGGCAATCCGGCGCCGCTCGGGTTGCTCGGGTTCGGCATGACGACGGTTTTGCTGAATTTTCACAACGCCGGATACTACGAATTGAACAGCATGATTCTCGCGATGGGCATCTGCTATGGCGGCTTCGCGCAGGTCCTGGCCGGGCTGATGGAATGGAAGAAGGGCAATACCTTCGCAGCGACGGCGTTTATTTCGTATGGGTTCTTTTGGCTTTCGCTGGTGGTGCTTGTCCTGTTGCCGAAAATGATCCCGGGGATCGCCGCCATGGCCACGAGCGAGGCGTCCCTGGCCACCTATCTTTTGCTCTGGGGAGTGTTTACCGGCGTGATGTTCATCGGGACGCTCCGGCTCAACCGCGCGCTTCAATTTGTGTTCTTCACGCTGACGATCCTGTTCTTCCTGCTGGCTTATTGCGATTTCACGGACGCGCCCGCGGCGCTCAAGCATTTTACCGGTTACGAAGGCCTGGTCTGCGGCTTCGCGGCGATGTACACAGGGCTGGCGCAAATCCTGAACGAGCTGTTCCAGAAAACCGTGCTGCCGCTCGGCGCGCCGAAGCCGGCGGTTTAAGCGGCCTGAGCAGCCTATTGCGCCCGAGGATGGGCCGTTCGAATTTCGAATTTCGAATTTTTCCGTAATGGCCGATGGTAGATCGTCCGTGATCCGCCATCTCTATTTCCACATTCCCTTCTGCCCGAAGCTCTGCCCGTATTGCTCGTTCTACGTGGAGACGAGCATGCGGACGAAGAACCGCGCGTTCCTCGACGCGCTCCTAATGGAGGTGCGAGGCGCGACGGCCGCGCACTCGATCGTGCCGGAGACAATCTACTTCGGCGGAGGGACGCCGAGCATGCTCTCGATCGGCGAACTGGAATACCTGCTGGGCGGATTGCGCGAGGCCCTGCCGCTGGGCGACGTGCGGGAGTGGACGTTCGAGATCAACCCGGCAACGGTCTCGCCGGCCAAGGCATCGCGGTTGCGCGGGCTCGGGGTCAATCGCGTGAGCATGGGCGTCCAGGCGTGGGACGACGACATTCTGAAGACACTGGGCCGCGCCCATACCGCGCAGCAGGCGGCGGCGACATACGGCGTCCTTCGCGAGGCGGGATTTGAAAACATTAATCTCGACCTCATGTTCGCCATCCCGGGCCAGAGCCGCGATCAATGGCGCGACTCGCTGCGCCGGACCATCGCGCTCGCGCCGGAGCATGTCTCGGCCTATTGCCTGACGTACGAGGAGGACACGCGTTACTTTGAGCGCCTGCAGGCAGGCGAGTTCCACCGGGACGATGAGCGGGACGCGGCGATGTTCGAGGATGCGATGGATCTCCTCGGCGAGGCGAGCTACGGGCACTACGAAATTTCCAATTACGCGCGGCCCGGGCGCGAGTCGCTCCACAATTTCGGCTATTGGAACGGGAACGATTACCTCGGTTTCGGGCCGAGCGCCTTCTCGACCGCCGGCGCGCGCCGCTGGCAGAATGTTCCGGACAGCGCGGCGTATACGACGCGGATCGCGGCCATCGGTTCGGCGGTCTCGTTCGAGGAAACGCTGAGCGAGAAAACGCGCACGGGCGAGACGCTGGCATTCGGGCTGCGGACCGAACGCGGAATCCCGGCACAAGCTGCCGCGCCGTGGGAGACGGAGCTGGTGGAATTCCGCGCGCTTGGACTGCTGGAGACCCGCGACGGGCGCCTGCGGCTGACGCGCCGCGGCAAGCTGATGGCGGACTCCGTGGCCGAAGCTTTTGTATAGAAAGAGAATGGCAGACGACGGCCCATATGATGTCGCAATCGTCGGTGGCGGGCCCGCGGGCGCTTCCTGCGGCACGCTCTGTGCAGAAGGCGGGTTGCGGACGCTCGTATTGGAGAAGAGCGTGTTTCCCCGCGACAAGGTGTGCGGCGATTGCCTGAATCCCGGTTGCTGGCCGCTCCTGGAGCAACTGGGCGTCGCGGGCAGCGTGCTGGCCGCCACGCATCGGACGATTTCGCGGGTGGCCTTCGTCGGGGCGGACGCAAGGCGCATCGAGTTTCCGCTGGAGGCGGGGCAGCCGGGCGAAATCGCGATCGCCCGGCGAATCCTCGACGCAATCCTGCTCCTGCGGTGCGAGGAGGCCGGCGCGGGTGTCTACCAGGATGCCACGCTCCACGCCATCTCCCGCGATCCGGCGGGCCTATGGCGGATCAAGGCCGGCGACCGCACCTTTACCGCCCGCCGCCTCGTCGCGGCGGACGGCCGCAACTCCACGGTGGCCCGCCTGCTGGGGGCCGCGCCTGCCGCCCGGCGTGACCGGGTGGGGATGCAGGCGCACATTCCCGTTCCCGCGTATCAGGCGCTCGGCATCGAGTTGCACCTGCTGCGCGACGGTTATTGCGGCGTTGCCCCGGTCGGCGACGGACTTACGAACTTCTGCCTCGTGGCGACGCCGGCCCGCATGGATGCGCTCAAAGGCGCCGCTTCCGACCGCTTCTCCATCCCGCCCGGCCAGCACTGGCACGCCATCGCGCCGCTCGAACGCGCCCCGATTCGACCCATACGCGACGGCGTCGTGTACGTCGGGGACGCGGCCCGCGTGGTCGAGCCCTTCACAGGGGAAGGAATCTATTACGCTCTCGCCTCCGGGACGCTGGCCGCCCGGCACATCGTCGCCGGCTCGCTCGACCGATACCCGGCGGCGCACGCCGCGCTCTACCGCCGCCGGCTCTGGATCAATCGCCTCTCGCGGTGCGCCGTCACGCATCCACGGCTCGGGGCGATGCTGCTGCGGCTCATGACGGCCTGCCCCGGCACCCTCCGATATCTCGTGCAACGAGTCACTGCGTCGCCGGGACTCCTTGCGGTTGACCAAACCCGGCGACTTCTATAAAAGCATGCGCTCCGTGGACTTAAGGCATGAAGGCGAGATGGAAAATATAGAAGCGCCCGGCAAGGACCGTGACGGAATCCGAGCGTTCTGTACCCATTGCAGGCGCGAGCAGACCTTCATCCACGCGCCGCTGTCGAACCGGTTCCATCTCATTCTCACCGTCGTCACCTTCGGCCTCTGGCTGCCAGTTTGGGCAGCCCTCCTTTTCGGCAGGTCGCTGCGGCCGTGGCGTTGCAAGCAGTGCGGATGGCACAAGCCGGAGTTCCGGGGAACGACCCGGGTCCTCTAAGGGCAGCGGCGAAAAACCGAAGAAACCGCCTAAAAAAAGTGCAGCCCCTCACAGTCGAGTGACTGTGAAGGGCTGCTGTTCCCCCCAGACCGCGGCAACGTTGCCCCATGTCTTGCACCCTCGCAAGGAAAATTTTGTTGATGAACTTTTTTATCCCCGAGTTTCCCTTCGGACGGCCGGGAACGCGGATTTCACTCTTGCGGAGCGCCATGGGGCCTATAAATTGGCGCTCTTGCAGACTTCCCCTCCAGCGAGACGCATCCGTAGCTCAACTGGATAGAGCGTTGGCCTCCGAAGCCAAAGGTTGTGGGTTCGACCCCCGCCGGATGCACTCCGGCATTGCAACCAGATGGAAATTTGGCAGATTGCCGTTGCGTGAAAACCACCCTTGAGATTCCTGACGACCTGTATCGGCAAGCTGAAGACCGGGCCGCTCATGATCGCCGGGAAATCGAGGACCTGGTCAGCGACGGGCTACGATTGGTGCTCGGTACTGGCAGGCTGGTTGCATCGCGTAATACCCGGCTTGCGGCGTTGGAAAAGGTACGTCGCCATCCACCGTACCCTCCCGGCAGGGTGCAGGCGATGATCGAGGAGGCAAACCGGATGCGAAAAGAATCGTGGGAATAACGGGCCTGAAGTGTGGCTGACTTCCATCTCGATACCAACGCTTTGATCGCGCTGGCCGACCCTGCGCTGGCGCTATTCCAAATCACCAGCAAACTGATCGAGGCTGGGGATATTCCGGCGACGAGCGCGGTCGCATGGCATGAATTCGTTCGAGGCTCCGTATCCGAGGATGACATTTCACGCGCCGATCAAGTGATGGATGGCCGGATTCTCTCATTGGACCGGCAGACCGCAGAGAGAGGAGCGGATTTATTTCGAAAAACCGGCAGCAGGCGGGCGTCAACCGCCGATTGCCTTATTGCGGCAACGGCAATCCTTTCCGGCGCCACCCTTCTAACAGCCAATCGGGACGATTTTGAGCGTTTCGAAATCCATGGGCTTAAATTGCTATGCCCGTAACCGCGCCTCGCGCCGCCGCTGCCGGAGGACGGCTACAAGATTCGGGTCAACAGAGAGCTGGTTTGGGATGAAATCGGCTCCTGGGAGTACAGCCAGGACATCCTGAACTTCTGGGGTCCTCGGAGGACAAAATGATGCAATCGCAATTTTACGTCTTCCTCGCAATCGGCAAACCGCTGTTCGGACGGCACACCAGTTCCGAGGCGATAAATTTCGCCGTTGGAATGGTCGGGGCAAAACCGGAAGTCGTGGAAGAAGCCCCTTTCCCAAAAAACCTGCATTTCGATTTCTGATCGCAGAGGAGTTCATCCATCTCTCACTTGATCTCTCATCCTCTCTCCCAAACCCTGAGGCTGCGAGGCCCGTGCCGTCTCTGTGTCGGCTTGCGCTCACCCGCCGTTTTCGAGAGGATGCGGCAGCAGACTTCGACATTCGCAGGAAATATGAAATCCACCGTGAGGAGAACATTCGTCTTCGCCTGCCTTTGCCTGTTTGCCACATCAGCAGCATTCGGTGCTCCTGACAGACGCAGCGGCGAGAGTCCGGAGACCAGATTCAAGGTCCGATACCATCGATGGGTGGCAGCTATCTATGATCGCCCCGGCACATTACTATGCAGCGATAGCGGTGCTTACATCGACTTTCCCGAGTTTGACGAAATCGTGAGCCTCGGGAAGCCGGCTCTTCCGTCAATTGCACGCGAGATTGAAGCGAATTCAGACATGGCGCTTTTCCTCGGAGCAGCGATTATCAAAATTACTGGCTGGAA
>Ga0326727_10023393_pt1 | contig 11792 bp, 10 predicted proteins | sample MB2enrmetagenome_FD_207643 | JGI IMG/M metagenome (GOLD analysis project Ga0326727, IMG submission 207643) | Lab enriched peat soil microbial communities from McLean, Ithaca, NY, United States - MB29MY | ecosystem: Environmental > Terrestrial > Soil > Wetlands > Peat | place: USA: New York... | reverse complement strand
TCGTGCGCTTTTTTGAAATGCGCCTGCTCAAATTAACCGGATTCGAACCGGCCCTCGACCATTGTATCATTTGTAAAACTCCGGTGACCAATGGCAATTCTTATTACTTTCACGCCGGTGAAGGCGGAATCAAATGCAGCGTTTGCGCCAAGCCCCAAAGATATGAACAGCCGATTTCAGCCGGCACCGTGCGCACATTGCTTCTGGGCAAGGATATGGATATTCATAAAATTAAATTAATCGCGCTTACCGATTCCCTGTCCATGGAGTCTCGCAGCATCCTCATCGGTTTTATTGCGCATGTGCTGGGGCGTGAGGTAAAATCTCTGAAAGTCATGGAACAAGTCCGCAAGCTCTGCATATAATATTTAATATACTCCTAAATGATTTCAAGAATAATATTTCTGAGCATCGCAGTTTAAAGAAGAGTCGTGTCAAAAGATCAGCGGCAGTTTCCTCAACTTCTAGCAATTTTTAATATCACAGTTTATCATGCAATTTAAATCTCTCATAAAAACAGACGCATGGAGCTCTGTCATCTGTTTCATTTGTAATCGTTTTTTTTGCACTTTATTTGTGCAAAGTCAATTATTTTGCTAAGATAATCATCATGAAATATTTTGAAGGGATTTGAAATGAAAAAACCGGAGTTACTGATTCCCGCCGGCAATCTGGAAAAATTGCAAACAGCTTTGCTCTATGGAGCTGATGCCATATATGTTGGCGTGGTAGGCCTTAGCCTAAGAGCCGGCTCGGCTGAAATGTCTATGCCTGATTTGGCCGCAGGCGTCAGTAAAGCGCACGCCAAAGGCGTTAAAGTTTTCGCGGCGGTTAATACATTTGCCCGCAATGCCGATCTGGAACATGCAAAGAAAATCATTCCCGCGCTTGCCGAAATCGGCGTTGACGCGCTGATTGTCAGTGATCCGGGAATACTCAGACTGATCCGAAGTTTATCGCCGCAATTGCCGCTGCATTTGAGCACGCAGGCAAACACTACAAATATTGAGGCTGTACGTTTTTGGCTCGACCAGGGAGTGCGGCGAATTATTCTGGCACGGGAATTGAGTTTGAAAGATGTTGGAGAAATAGCCGCGGCTGTACCCGAAATGGAACTGGAAATTTTTATCCATGGTGCGATGTGTATGGCATATTCCGGACGCTGTTATCTATCTGCATTCCGCAACCGTAGAAGCGCCAACGAGGGCGATTGCAGTCAACCCTGCCGCTGGGAGTATTTACTTCACGAATCAACAAGACCCGACGACCCGCTGATTTTGCAGGAGGACCAGCGATATAGTTATCTACTCAGTTCCAGGGATTTATGTCTCATTGAATATCTGCCCGAAGTATTGGCATCCGGCGTTACAAGTCTCAAAATTGAAGGCCGGATGAAATCGGCTTATTATGTGGCAGTAGTGACACGGACATACCGGCAGGCATTGGACGCGCTGATTCAACAAAAAGAGAAATATAAATGCAGGCAGGAATGGATAGATGAACTCACAAAAATCTCAAACCGTAGCTATACCACCGGATTCGCCTTTAACGAAGAAAAAATTAATGAAACAAATCCGGAGATTAAATATATTCAAACTCATGAGCCGGCAGGAACAGTGATTCAGTATGACCCGGCACGAAAGATGCTTCTGCTGGGCGTCCGGAACCGCTTGAAAATCGGCGACACTCTGGAACTTTTGTTGCCGGAAAATACTGTCGCCTTAAAAATAAACGACATGACTGATCAAAACGGAAACAAACTCTCGGAAGCCCACAGCGGATATGAAGTTTACATGCACTTTGAGCGCAAGGTGCCGGTTGGAGTTCTAGCAAGGCAACCCATCAAATCCATTGATAAAGATTCAGATTAAGCAAATATTTGTCTGAAAGCTAAAGAGTAAAAACGATTTTATCCTTTTTATATTGACACTCTACAACTGAACATGTTACTTATCCACGTATTCTTTTGAATATAAAAACCGGCAATACTGGAGTTGTTAAAGACACCGCATTTCGGGACTGTTCAAAAGCTTGTCCCGTACTCGATACGGGATACTCAGATGCAAGACGCGCAAAAAAACGAACCGCAAGGCATATATAGATATTCATTGAGCGGTACGGTTTACAACGCGGCAGACACCGTCCCCGCAAAGGCGAGGGATGAGCGTTTTTAAACAAACCCGTATTGATAAATTTTTCATTCATAACAGCAAGGAGAAAATTGTGAATTTTCAAGAATTGATTTTTGCCCTCGAAAAATACTGGCACTCTCAGGGCTGTGTAATTCAACAACCCTATGATATGGAAGTCGGGGCCGGCACTTTTCACCCCGCGACCTGTCTGCGCGCATTGGGACCGGAACCATGGAATGTGGCTTATGTACAACCATCGAGGCGCCCAACGGATGGCCGCTATGGTGAAAATCCTAACCGTCTTCAGCATTATTACCAATATCAGGTCATTATGAAACCATCTCCCTTAAACATTCAGGAACTCTACCTCAATTCGCTTCGAAGCTTCGGCATTGATCCCCTTGATCACGACATCCGCTTCGTGGAAGACGACTGGGAATCACCAACCCTGGGTGCGTGGGGATTGGGCTGGGAAGTATGGCTCGACGGAATGGAAATCTCTCAGTTTACCTATTTCCAACAGGTTGGCGGATTCGATCTGCATCCGGTTTGCGCAGAACTAACCTATGGAACAGAACGCATCGCCATGTATATTCAGGGCGTCAACAACGTATATGATTTACAGTGGACGGATAAAATTAAATATGGCGACGTTCATCACAAGAGCGAAGTGGAATTTTCCACTTACAACTTTGAAGTTGCCGACATTCCCATGCTGCGCAAACTTTTCGACACTTACGAAGAAGAAGCACTGCGCATTGCCGGAAAAAATCTGGCGCTGCCCGCCTATGATTATTGTTTGAAATGCTCGCATACATTCAATTTGCTCAACGCCCGCGGCGCTATCAGCGTTGCTGAACGCACCAGTTACATCGGCCGGGTACGCAATCTGGCAAGAATCAGCGCCGAGCTTTATCTTAAACAACGCGAAGATCTGGGGTACCCCCTTTTAAGGAACAACTAGAATATCTGGAGACAAAATGAGTAACGAACTGCTTTTTGAAATTGGCACTGAAGAAATTCCGGCGGGATTATTATCCCGGGCTGTGGTGGATATGGAAGACATCATCCGTAAATCTCTGACGGAGCGGCGCATTGGCTTTGCCGAAATCAAGTGCATGGCTACACCGCGCCGCCTGGTGCTCACTATTGCCGATTTGGCGTTAAAACAGGATAATCAAACCATAGAAAAAATGGGACCTGCCAAAAAGGCCGCTTTTGATGAAAACGGAAACCCGACAAAAGCGGCGCTGGGATTCGCCAGAGGACAGGATATGGATATCTCGCAGTTGGAGACTATCATCACTGAAAAAGGCGAATATCTTGGAGCGCGCAAGACCATTGCCGGCCAGCCGACGGACACACTATTACCTGAAATTCTAACAAGTTTCCTTCTGGCAATACCTTTTAAAAAATCAATGCGCTGGGGAAACTATGATTTACGCTTCGCCCGTCCGGTACACTGGATTCTCGCGCTCTATGGCGGTAATGTTATTCCTCTGAAGATTGAAGATATTGAAAGCGGCAACACTTCCCGAGGGCATCGTTTTATGAGCCCCGCTCCTTTTGCTATCACCGGTTTCGAAGATTATCTGAGTAAGGCCAGAGAAAATTATGTTATTGCCGATCCCGCCGAAAGAAGAAATTTAATTCTCAAAGAAGCGCAGAAATCAGCTGCCGAAGTTGGCGGAAAACTTTTTTACACGGATGATTTACTGGAAACCGTCAGTATGATCGTGGAATATCCTGTGATCGTGCGCGGCGGTTTTGAGAAGGAATATTTAAAAATTCCCAAAGAAGTTCTTACAACAACCATGATCTCTCACCAGAAATACTTCCCTGTCATTAACGATGAAGGAAAACTTCTGCCTCATTTCATCGCAGTCAGCAACACCAGCCCCCGCGACATCGCAGTGGTGGCAAAAGGAAACGAAAGGGTTCTGCGGGCGCGCCTGGCCGACGCTTCTTTTTTCTTTGAGGAGGATAAAAAAGTGCCTCTTGAAGATCGCGTGGAATCACTCAAAAAAGTTGTCTTCCATACACTCCTGGGAACATCGCACAAAAAGGTTATGCGCTTCCGCAAGCTGGCGGTAAAGATCGCGTCTAAAGTAAAACCGTCCATTAAGAAAAATGTTGACCGCGCCGCCCTTCTGGCCAAGGCCGATCTGGAATCTCTTATGGTGGGCGAATTCTCGGAACTTCAGGGTATCATGGGCCGTGAGTATGCTCTTTTAGCCGGCGAAAAACCTGAAATTGCCAATGCCATCTACGAACATTATTTACCGATAGTTGCAGGCGGTGATCTGCCTCAAACGGATGAAGGAGCGATTGTCGGTATCGCCGATAAAATTGACACGATTGTAGGTTTCTTCGGCGTGGGTCTGCCGCCGACGGGGACTGCCGATCCCTACGCAATGCGTCGTCAGGCCTTGGGAATCATTAATATTATTTTATCCCGTCGTTACTCGCTTGGCCTGAATTTCCTGATAGATGAGAGTCTGGCGCTGCTCAAGGACGTGTTGAAAAAGCCCGCTTGCGATGTTAAAAAGGATGTTCTGGATTTCTTTAAGGGGCGTCTGCAAAATCAACTGATAACTCAGGGATATGCTTACGATACAGTGGACGCTGTTCTATCCGCGGATATTGATGAACTTGTCGAAGTTATTGAAAAGATTAAGGCTCTTGAGGCATTCCGTCAAAATCCCGAGTTCGAACCGATTTCCATCGCTTTTAAACGCGTGGACAATATTTTGAAGGACTTTCACGATGGCCAAATTGATGTCGGCCTGCTTTCAGCCGACGCGGAAATTAACCTGTTTTCTTCCTTTGATAACATCAAAACCCGTGTGGAAAAAGGCATTGCGGAAGAGGATTTCAGCACCGCCTTGAACAAACTGGCAGCTCTGCGCCCTCCTGTGGATGCTTTCTTTGACAACGTCATGGTTATGGATAAAGATGAAAAAGTACGGTTTAACCGTTTGTCGCTTCTGGCGGAAATTTCAGATCTTTTTCATAAAATTGCCGATTTTTCAAAAATTGTCACCACCGGCTGATTTTTTACTGACTTAAGTCATAAATTGCAATATCAGGCGCATTGACATTAACATAAATCCTTGCTAGGATAAAAACCATTTTAGATATCAAGGAATAATTTACTCCATGGCCAGTTCTTTAAATACATCCTCCGCAAATTTTGCTAATGGTAACTCCAATATGCGCAAGGAGTTGTTGGATATAACCAACCATATTCATGCGGCGCAAAACATCAAACAAATTCTTGTAGATTTAAAAAGCGGCATTTTAAACCTTTTTAACGCCAATTCCATAACTATTTACGTCGTTGATAAATTACGTAATGAAATTTATTCTATGTTTCTGGCCGGCACGCAACTCAAAGAAATCAGATTGCCGATAAATAACAAAAGTATCGCCGGCTATGTGGCCAACACAGGCGCAGTAATCAACATTGAGAATGCCTACAATCAAAAGGAACTCAAAAATATTGAGGCTGAATTAACTTTTGACGATAGTTGGGATAAAAAAACAGGTTTCAAAACAAGACAAATTCTTGCTACTCCCATTTACAATAACAATCAGCTAATGGGCGTTATTCAGATTATCAACAAAAAAATCGGCGAAGGAAAATTTTCTGAAGAGGAAATAGGACTGGCACTCGAAATTGCCGAAGTTTTGGGCGTTGCCTTTTATAATCAACAACGTTTCGTGCGTCATAGAAAAACGCGGTTTGATTATTTATTAAGCCATGATTTGATCAAAGAAGATGAACTGGAAAACGCATGGAAGGAATCACGTGAGAAGAAAGAATCCATAGAAAATTTCCTCATGCAGAAACACAAAATATCCAAAGATGACATTGGCCATGCTTTCGAGGAATTCTATAATTGCCGTTTCATAAAATATAATGAAAAAATACCGATCCCCGGTCATTTAATTAAAAATTTAAAGAAAAATTTCCTGCGCCGTGAACTATGGGTGCCGCTGGAAATGATCGGAGACAAGATTCATGTACTCATAGATGATCCCAGCAATCTTATAAAGAAAGACACCATCGAAAGTCTTTTAAAAACCAAGCAGGTAAAATACGATGTTGCCCTAGAGGAAGATATAATAAGATATATTAACCTTTTTTTCAATACGCCCGATGAGGAACATTCTTTTACGGAGATATTGGGACGGATGGAAGGTGAAGAAGCGGCCGCAGAAGATGAGGAAGGCGGCGAAGCTGTCACAGACTCGGACAGCGTCATTATGCAACTGGTCAATAAAATTATTAATGACGCCTATGTTCGCCGGGCTTCTGATATACATGTTGAACCGAATGTAGGCAAAAAAAATGTGGAGATCCGGTTTCGCGTTGACGGAGACTGTGCCCTTTATCAGACGGTTCCTTTCAGCTACCGTGCCGCCATTATTTCGCGCATCAAAATCATGTCTAATCTGGATATCACCGTTAAAAGAATGCCCCAGGATGGTAAAATTAAATTCAGGCGTAACACGGGTGAAGAAATAGAATTACGTGTAGCGACAATTCCAACGCAGGGTGGAGTGGAAGATGTGGTTATGCGTATTTTAGCCAAAGGCGAAACAATGCCGATAGAAGACATGGCTTTGACGCCGCGCAACTACAAAGAACTGGTTGGCATTATTTCCAAACCTTACGGTATGATTTTATGTGTCGGTCCCACGGGTTCCGGTAAAACAACCACCCTGCACGCGGCCCTGCATCACATTAACCGGCCGGACAAGAAAATATGGACAGCAGAAGACCCCGTAGAAATTACGCAATACGGATTGCGTCAAGTCCAGGTACAATCGAAGATCGGCTTTGATTTTGCCGCGGCTATGCGGGCATTTTTACGTGCTGACCCTGACGTTATCATGGTCGGCGAAATGCGCGATTTTGAAACAGCCAGAACGGGCGTTGAGGCGTCCCTTACAGGCCATTTGGTATTCAGCACTCTGCACACCAACAGTGCTCCGGAAACTATTGTGCGCCTTCTGGATATGGGCATTGATCCCCTTAATTTCGCCGACGCTCTGCTGGGAATTCTCGCTCAACGCCTTGTGCGCACTCTATGCAAATCGTGCAAGGAGCAGTATCATCCCACAAAGGAAGAATATGATGAGATTGCCGAAAGCTACGGCCGGGAAGATTTTGATAAATTAAACGTGCCTTACAATGAAGACTTTAAACTTTACAGACCGAAGGGTTGTAGCAGTTGTGGTGGAACCGGATATAAAGGCAGATTAGGCATACACGAACTCTTAATCGGCACTGATAGTATCAAAAGAATGGTGCAAAAGCATGAAACCGTTGAAGTCATGCGAGAACAAGCCAGAAAAGAAGGTATGACGACGCTTTTACAAGACGGTATTCTAAAAGCCTTAAAAGGTGCTACAGATTTTATGCAGGTACGCCGTGTTTGTATTAAATAATGTTATTTGTTTTTAATGACACCCTTCTTCACATAGAACATTCTTAATTTTTATCTTTTTTTTTAATTTGTCCATTTGATTGGGTCAATCCTTTAAAAAACATTTGAAGTTCTCCCAAGATAAACGAAGGTCTTTATTCGTTTACGGATGAAGCTCTCAGCGGCAAGCCACGGAGAATCTTCGATTCTTAGGGAAAAGTATAATCATATAAACGCTTGCTTACTTAAGCAGCAAGCGAAAGTGTCTGCGTTTGCTACCGAATTCATTTGACACTTTTCCACATTTCGTTAAACGAGTTTTAATATTTTATTTAAAAAGAAAAAGGATCAGATAAGATTTTACGAGAAACAATCTAAGGGCTATCTCGAAAATAGTTAATATTATCTAATAATTACATGTATAAATAATTATTACTTATTTTTTGGCACGATAATTTCAGTAATATATTGGCAAATAAACAAATTACCCTAAAGGAGGGAACAGATCATGAAAAAAACATTAGGAACAATCATAGTCACGGCGGCAGTTATTCTTTTAACGGCAACTTTCAGCTTTGCTGAATACGCTGCGGCAGGAGCAACCAATTTCCCGTTCTTCCAACTGGGTTGCTTAATCATCGGCGGATTGATTCTGGTTTCTTTAAAACGCAAATATGAAAAGATGTATATCGGCGAAGTAGTTGGCATATTCGCTCTGTACACCATCCTGATGGCTCTTTTCACCAATCCGGTGATTGAAACTGTAAAGGTTATCGTCAGCTAAGAGGAGTTACAGCAAAATCTGTTCTTGGGAAGGAGGAATGAGCAATGTTTGCAGCACAAAAAACACACCACGAACAATTAAACAGTGTTAAGCAGATAATGATGCTTTCCGCATGGGGTTTTACAATGGTGGTTGTTTCTTTCCTGTTCCTTTATGTCGGACATTTACTTGACGGTGTGTTGGGAACTTCTCCGGATTTCATGCTGGGCTTCTTTCTTCTGGGGTTCTTCCTTTGCATCATGAGGCTCTATCAGGAAGCCTGTGAAAAAAGAAAAGATGTTTAGATTACCCGTATAACATGATCTGTAGTATACAATAGGCACCTACCCCCTTAAGACATTATGTCTTAAGGGGGTTTTTATTTACAATTAATATGTCCCCGATTATCAAAACTATGAAAAATATTCTCAAAAATCTCAATAGACAAACAAAAAATATGGTTTATAATATACATAACTTTATTATCTCAGCTAAACTTTTTTAGTGCAGAGCTTTTTGGACGTAGTAACAACAAAAAACAGTATTAACATCAGGAGAGTAATATATGATTAAAACGATTGGAAAGATGACCATATTGCTTTTAATAGTTGCAACTGTGTTTTTTGTTTTGGGATGCGCGGGAAATTCAAAAGAGTTGCTGGCCGAAAATTATAAAGCTATGAATAATGAAAGTCTACTTCGCTATTATTATAGCCTCAACGATGAAATCGAACGACAGGAGAAACAATCTGGCCCGCAATTTGGCATTGGACTTGGCTCTTTTGGCAATGGTGTCGGAGGCGGCGCCGGTGTAAGCACGGGAGGATCGGGATATACTGCCGATGATTTAAGAGCGCGCAGAATTGATGTCCGGTTAGAATTAAAGAGAAGAAATTTAAATCCGTAGAATAGTCATATTGGGGCGTTTTTGTTGGTTACGACTTTATTGACGGAGGCAGGAGATCCCTATTCTTGCCGAAGGTGATCCTTTGTCCGAAACCGCATTTGATGAATGAAATCTAAAATAATCCTGTAAATTACTTTTTCGGACAGACTGTTCTTTGTAATATATCAAACAATGAATCAGGTATTGTTTGATGTATTGTTGGATTTTGAAAGTCTACATCTTTTAAAATCTTCCCTCTATTATCATATTGAACATTTTTAATTAATATATACGTCTTATTCACACAATCAAATTCCACAAGACCTGTTTCGTAATCTAATTTTTCCCAACCATCAATTGACAGGTTATTGTTCTTTATTAATTGAATGAGTTTATCTTTTCCGACTTTTGAGTATTTTCTTTTAGTCCATACATCGATAGTCTTATAACTTACTTTTTTTATAGAACCTTTGTCATAATAATAATCACCTAAATCTAATGTTCCATACAAAACCCATCTATAATTTGTTTTCTTGTCCGTTTTCATTTCAGAAAGACATATTGATGGAAATGAAACGACAAATAGAAAGGGAACCAGAAACGATATAGACATAATCGAACTAATATTTTTCATATCTATTCCTTTCTTATAAATTAAATATATTATGAATTTTATCATGAACTTTTTTGGGTAATGAAATTCCTTCAGAAGAAAAATATAAATCTGTCATTATAAGATTACTCAGTAATTCGTTTGATAGTTTTTGGTTGTCTTTATTTTTTACATAAAATTTAATATTTTTATCTATATTTTTAATATAATCTTTTCTTAATTGTATTAACTCTTTTGTTGTCCTCTTATTTGTAAAATGTTTAATAAATAAATCTATTAGTTCTATTCTTAATAATTCTAATTGTTCTATATGTGTTTTCTTAATCGTTCCATACACATCACTACCTACATGAACAGATATATCTTTTCCGTCAAAAAACGTATTACCAAATAATCTTACATTACCTTGCTGGTCATATTTTAAAGAAGGATGTTCATATTCATTTCTAACCGAACTATCATATTCGCGGAAAAGATGTTCTATACGTTTTCTTATTTGTCTATAATCAGTTGTGAAATCTGTTGTTATCTTACCTTCTTTTATTAAATTGTTAATATGTGATTTCATTATCTCAAATATCTTGTTCAATTTATCCCATGTAAGAAAAAAATAATATATATCTAATTTAACTTGAGAATTATTATTTCTTAATGTTGATGATACTTTCTTTAATCTAAAATTCTGTTTTACTACTTTCTGAATTCTTTGATACTGATTTACAATACCAAATACATATATTTCAAAAGAAGATATGTTATTTTGAAATTCAAAGTCTTTTATAAAATCTTTATATATTTCAACACGAGATAATCTATCACTGAAAAACACAAAAGGTTTTGTCATCTTGAACCTTTCTTCTTAATGAATGAAATCTAAATTACTTATTCTTTGATGGTTTATTCGGAGTGACACAAACTTTATTATATAATTTGACAAATATATCGTGTGGTTCAATACTTTCCCAAATCTTATTGTAAAATTTATCGTAATCTAAAATATTTCCATTAACATCATAGCTTTTCCATTCTATCATTCTAAATTTTCTATTCATACAATCAATTTCAACCACTTCAATTACGTGATTTAAAGTTTGATATTTAATGGATTGTTCCAGATTTCCTTTCTTTACTATCTCAATCATATCTTTCTTTTCACCCTCCATTACGGAATGATAAATCGAAACGGATATAATGTTAGATGATTTAGTAATATTTATTTTGTCGTAATAATAATCACCACCAGTAGTTGTTATAAAATATTTCCATACATTAGGGTCTGGTATTTTATATTCAGAAAAACAGATTGATGGAAATGAAAAGACAAAAATAATGAGAACCAGAAACGATAAAGAAATAACTAAACTAAATTTTTTCATATCTATTCCTCACCATGACCGATATGGAATATTTGATATTTCGACTTCGACTCCCGTATACCCCTTTGATTTTAATAGACTATGAACAGATAACTTTGATAATTCCGGATGTGGTGTTGGTCCAATAATGATTTTACTTATAGGTAATTTATTGTCATCACCTATAGGTGAAAATTCAACATGAGGTATTATCATTGATTTCCCTTCACAATAATTTATCTTATCAGTATTAATCCCATGTTTTACAATACGGTATTCTTGTTCGTCTTTGAACGATTCATCCTTAATAAACGAAGAGTTAATAATTATGTTAGCGAGAATTTTAGGAAGTAACATATTGGGAGATAAATCCTTATCTGACTCAAAACTAGTATTAATAGGATCTAAAAATGAACCGATTAATTCCTGTATTTTTTCTGGATCATATATACATTGCTCAATCGTACATGTTGTACTAATTTTACTTATTATAGATAACAGTTTCATATAATCAAATCCTATACTAAAACCACTGTTAATGATCGGTGCTATAGAGCCATTCCGTGATCGGCGCAATGGAGCCAGTATATGATCACCGTAATGGAGCC
>Ga0326727_10023392_pt1 | contig 11792 bp, 8 predicted proteins | sample MB2enrmetagenome_FD_207643 | JGI IMG/M metagenome (GOLD analysis project Ga0326727, IMG submission 207643) | Lab enriched peat soil microbial communities from McLean, Ithaca, NY, United States - MB29MY | ecosystem: Environmental > Terrestrial > Soil > Wetlands > Peat | place: USA: New York... | reverse complement strand
GCCGACGCGCAACGTGGAGCGGGTGACGGGAGGTGAAGTAGCAGCCAGGGCGGTGGGCTGCGGTGCGCGCTCGATACCGGGGAGGGCCAGGCAGGAGGCAGCCAACACGCTCGACACGATCCGCAGCGAAATTTTGGGCACGCGAATCATGGCTTCACCGGTTGCTCGTGAACAAGCGGCGCGTGAGCCAGCAATTCGGCAGCTACGCGCGCCGCATCCGTGCCGCGGCCGGCGGGCAGATACACGACCACCACAAGCTGCGGCTTGCCGGCCGGCGCGAATCCCGCAAACCAGCCATGAGATTGAGTGGAAGCTGTGCCTTCAGCCGTTCCCGTTTTGCCGGCTACCGAAACGCCTGCCAGGCCGGCCTGCCGCGCCATGCCGAAGCTGGTCGAGTCCTCGAGTCCCGCGCGCACTACTTCCGCCGCGTTTGAGCCTGGGTGCGCGGCCAGTTCCAAGGCCAGCCAGCGATAGGCCGCGGCCAGTTCGAGCGGGGTTATGCGGATGCCTTCGACGCCCAGCAGGGCCAGTTGCACGGCCTCAGCGTTCGCCGGTTCGCGAAACTCGGCTACGGCCTCGCTCGGCGCTTGCTTGCCGGTCAATCCTGTGACGCTTAGCAGGCCCGTGGGACGCAGCACGCGGCCGAGCTCTCCCGGCTCAAGGGTGCGCGCCACCTGGGCAAAGTAACTGTTGCAGGACCAGGCCAGCGCCGCGCGGGCGTCGAAGGGCGGCGCAGGCGGATGGGCACACGCGAGCAGGTGGCCGGCGACCACGAGCTTGCGGTCGCAGGCCACGCGGCGTTCGGGGTTCCAGCGGCCGCCGGCGACCAGCCCGTACAAGACCAGCGGCTTGAGCGTGGAACCGGGCGCGGCCAGTGTGCGCGCAGCTTCTTTGAGCCGGCGCGAGGCCAGCAGGCGTCCGGAGCTGAGATCCAGCACCAGCATTCTGGCTTCGGGAGCAGTGCGCGCCGCCTGCTCCACCGCGGTCTGCCAATTGGGCGCTGGATTGGGGCTGCACGCGGCGCTCAGCGCCCCGAATGCGGCTGCAATAGCGATGGATCGAAGGATTCCGTGCACAGCAAAAGTATGAGGCACGGGAGCGGGGAATGAACAAGTCCTTCTTGTAGAGCCGGCATTCCCTCGGGGGCTAAAGCCCGCGTTCATTTTGATGACTTCATGTACGGGCTAAACGGGCTGCGGAAAAACTCGAGACGGAGGGAGGCGGGGGTTTCAACCCCCGCATAAAGCCAACAGAATTAACGCGGGCTTTAGCCCTGGAGGGACGCCTTTCGCCGATTTCACTCGATACCTCGAGTTTTTCCGCAGCCTCTGAAGCCCGTGCCCTTCAAGCTGAAGCCCGTACCCTTCGCGTTTTGGTTTGCATCCCTCAAGACGTGCAGGCGTTCGGGAGATCCCAGGAGAATTCAAGCGCGTCCCATGACAACGGTGTGAGGGCTCATGGGGATGGGGTGCGCAGTGATGCCCCGGAAGCCTGCATCGTTGTACATGGCCGTCAGTTCGCTCAGCGTGTAAGCGTCGCCGGCAACAGTGGAGGTGAGCATGGTCATGCTGAAGGCCGCGGGCATGGGCGGGGAGACGCGGTCTTCGTTGGGCACGAACTCCAGAGTAGCGGCGCGACCGCCGGGTTGGAGCGCGGCGCGAACCTTCTTGAGCAGGGTCACGTTTGTAGGCTTGTCGAAGTGGTGCAGGAAGTTGGTGAGCAGCACGGCGTCGTAAGGTCCGTCGAAGTTGACCTCGAAGGCAGAGCCGGGGAGCATGTTGTAGCGATCGTGGACGCCGGCCTTGCGGGCATTGTCCATTGCCACGCGGAGCACGGGCGCCCAATCGAGCCCGGTGACGCGCGCCTGCGGGTTTTGTTTGGCGATTTCAATGCCGAAGAGGCCGTGGCCGGCGGCGATATCGAGCACGCGCAAAGGGCCGGTGTGTCCTTCAAGCACCACAGCGCCCAGCGGACCCGCCATGGGGCCCATCATGGGGCCCATGGTCTCAGCGAACTGGACCCAGATGGGGTTCTCCGGCTCGACGCTGCCATCGCCGGGCAGGACGGTGCGGCCGGCGCGGACGACGTCGGCGAGACGCTCGAAGGGCTCGTGCATGGCGGGGTTGCCGAGAAACTGCGCGATGGAGGTCATGCATGCAGGCGAGCGCGGATCAAGGAACGCGGCGCTGGTGGGAGTGTGCCGGTAGTGTCCGTTTTCTTTTGCCAGGACGCCGTTGATGGTGAGGAAATCGCACAGGATGCGGATGCCGCGCTCCGATGCCTTGCAGTGGCGGGCGATGGAAGCTACGTCTCCCGGCCCTTCGCCGACGGCCCGGAAGACATCAAGATCGATTGCCGCTTTCAGAGCCGCGGTGCGCTGATGCGCCTGCAGCATATCGAAGACCAGAGCTGGAGTCAAGGGACCATTCGCATGGTTCGCGGATTGCATAATCAACCTCCTTGGTTCATTTCATTTGTGGAGTTACTCACTTTGGGGAATTTGCTCTTCGGGGGAAGTCAGCTTGGCATTCCATGCCAGGTGCCTGCAGCGTATCACACAGCCGGGAATGGCCGGCAACCATGGCTGGAAAGGGTGTTGTGGAGCAGGCTGAAGACTCCACTCACTTCATATCGCCAGCAGCGCGATTACAGCTACCGCGGCTCCAATAAGCAGGCTTATGGAGTCAGTCAAAGCAAAGACGACAGGATCTTCGTCGAGTTCTCTGCGCGAGGCCAGCAACCATACACGGCAGAGCCACAGAATCATCAGGGGCACGATCAGCCACAGCAGTTGCGGGTTCCGGTAAAGTTTGGTTACATCGAGGCCGCTGATATAAATGGCGAAGATGACCACCGCCGCAAAGGCGCTGGAGGTGCCGAAGCTGCGGAGCTGATCGATATCGGCCAACAGATAGCCGCGTCCGTTTTTCGGCACTGAGCCGCTGGCGCGCAGATTCTCCAACTCGGCGAATCGCTTGGCGATGGCCAGAGAAAAGAACAGGAACGCCGAGAAGCCGGCGAGCCAATGCGAGATGGGGGTACTGGTGGCCGCGCCACCGGCGAGCAGGCGCAATGTATACAAGCCTGAGAGCACCAGCACATCCAAGAGCGCAATCCGCTTCAGATACATGGAATAGGCCAGCGTCGTGCCCAGGTAGAGGAGCAGCCAGCCCAAAAAGCCCATGGGAAGCAATCGCGCGCCACACAGCGCAAGCAGCAGAAAGACCGCCGCCAAACCGGCCCCGGTAACGGCGGACAAGTCCCCCGAGGCAAAGGGCCGCAACCGCTTTTTTGGATGATGCCGGTCGCTCTCGATATCGAGCAGGTCGTTCACGATGTAGGTGGCCGAAGCGGTAAGCGAGAAGCATCCAAAGGCCAGCAAAGCGGTGAGCAGGCGGTGGATGGCAAAAGTATGAGACAGGAGCAGGGGCAGAAAGATGAGCAGATTCTTGGCCCACTGATGGGGGCGCATGGCTCGCAGCACTGACTTGAAAGAACGGCCGCGGTCGATAAACCGGCGCACCGGCCGGATGCCGCGAGCACGCAGCCTGACGCGCAACACCAGGCTCGGATTGGCGACCATGGGCTCGGTAGAGTGAGCCAGCAGAGGCAGATCCGGCGAGGCGTTGCCGATGTAGTCGAATTCTCCCGGACCCAGGCGGTTGCGCATGCCGTCGAGTTTCCTGACTCCGGTGAGGTTGATTGCGCCGTCCGAGCCCAAAACGCCACGAAAGATGCCCAGGTGGGCGGCCACGCGGCGGGCAAGCGCCAAATTCGCGCCGGTGGTCAGATAGATGGCGCGGCCCTGCTGGTGCTGGTTTTGAAGAAACAGCAACAGCTTGCGGTTATAGGGCAGATGGGCGGCATCCAATGAAACGGATTCGGTGACGAACTCCTTGAAGGCCGCCTTGCCGCGAAGAAGACGGCCGGGCAGCTTGGGCAGAAGCGCGGGACGGGTCCGCAATAACCCCAGCAACAAGTCGATCAGCGTATCCCACTTGACGAGCGTGCCGTCCAGATCGACACAGAGCGGCCGCAATGTCACATCGGTAGATTCCGGCTGGGAGGTTGGCTTGGAGATGGATTGGGGCAACCGTTCACCTCGTCGAAGTTGGCTGCTAAGCGGGTGAGAACGGATCAAGTATACAGCCGCCCGAGAACAATTCGAGACACTCACGGCGCGGCTTTCGAAGACTGCCCAAGGCTTACACGCATCCAGTCAAGGCCCAATCCCCGTGCCCGGCGGGACAGTTCTATGCCGTTATCCCGGTTGCAGTCATATCCTGGCCAGATGACCACCCGGTGAGATTTGCCGCAATCAGCAGGAGGAATGTGACATAGAGAAAGCTAAGGTCCCGCAATTCACCTGGTACGCAAAACAGGAAATACAAGGGGAGATTGATGGCAGCGGCAATCTGTGCGTGACGCTGAATTGCCTTCGGCAAAGTGCGCCATCCACGCCAAAGGGTCCACACAGCCAGGGCTATCGAAAGAGGGTTGAAACTCCGAATCAATTCCATGCTATATGTCCATTCAGGTTGAAACCACATCGACGGATGGAACATGGATTGAATCTGGTCAATGAAGTGCAACTCGACGGTTGCACCGGGGTTGTGTTGAAAGTGCAAACGGAGCACACAATAGACCGCGGCGCAGGTCAGCCCGAGGGTTCCAGCCCCGACCAGCGCATGGATACGGGACCTCCGCCGGCGCAGGAGCGGATAGAGCGCCGGAATGAACAGCAGGAAGGATTCCTTGTTACAGGTAGCCAGAGCCACGATGGGAATCATCCACCACCACTCGAAATTGAGCGCCATCCACACCGCCAGCGCAAGAAACGCCAACTCCGGATAATCGTAAAAATACCCTCCGATGGTCATGAAATAGGGCATCAGCAGAATCACGACGATCGCGGAAAGAGCAGCTGTTGGCGGCGCGTATCCCACAGACTTGCATACCAGGAACATCGCATAAACCGAAATCCATGCGAACAGGAATACCGCGAAATAGACGACCAGGTAACGCAGGAAGTATGCTCGGCTTTGTCCATTAGACCAGAGGGGAAATGGCTTCCATGGCGCGATTCCAACCCGGCTGTTCGCCGCAAAGAGCCTATTTTTAGTTTGCTCCGGGACCCGCTGGTCGACCCAGTTGGCCAGCATCGGCAGTAGTTGCCGATACACGAACGGCCGTGCAGCTGTGCCATCCATCATGGTTTCGAAACTAAAATCGCTTGGTCCGTTCGCGCCTATCTCTCGAAGGCGCCACTTGCCGTAGTAACCGTTGAATGAGGCTGCCGCAGCTACAAAAAAAAGCACGAAGCAGCCAGAGCCATAATAGAGCTTTGACGCAAAGGCCTTCCGATTCACCTTACTTTGCGCTCCTTGGTCGCCCATTCGATTGGCGTGACCTCCGACGGCGCCCCGGAGGCTTCGGATTTTCGTCCTGGAGGGGTTAGAGACGTCCCCGAATTTCTGTTTGCGGATGAACGGGGAGGCACTTGCCCATTTGGGAGTTGGTGGAGCTGAGCGGGATCGAACCGCTGGCCTCCTCGTTGCGAACGAGGCGCTCTCCCAGCTGAGCTACAGCCCCACGACTCTTCTATCTTACCAGCGACCTCAAAATCCCGAAAGGGGCGCTCCGCGCCTTTGACCTTTTGGACGAGTTCCCCAGTAGAACTATCTAAAGCTGGTTCATGTTGAGCAGGAATTCTGCGTTGTTGCGGACTTTTTCAAGGCGGCTGATGAGCAACTCCATGGCCTCGACCGGTGAAAGCGGGTTGAGGACCTTGCGCAGCACCCAGATGCGCGACAGATCGTCTTTCGGAATCAGCAACTCTTCCTTGCGGGTTCCGGAGCGCTGGATGTCGATGGCCGGGAAGACGCGCTTGTCGACCAGCTTGCGGTCAAGAATGATTTCCATGTTGCCGGTGCCCTTGAACTCCTCGAAGATGACTTCGTCCATGCGCGAGCCGGTGTCAATCAGCGCGGTGGAAATGATGGTGAGCGAACCGCCCTCTTCAATATTCCTGGCGGCGCCGAAGAATCTCTTGGGGCGCTGCAGTGCGTTGGAGTCAACGCCGCCCGAGAGCACTTTGCCGGAGGGAGGCACGATGGTGTTGTAGGCGCGGGCGAGGCGGGTGATGGAATCGAGGAGAATGACCACGTCGCGCTTGTGTTCGACCAGGCGCTTGGCCTTCTCGATGACCATCTCGGCCACCTGGACGTGGCGCGCGGCCGGCTCGTCAAACGTCGAGCTGATGACTTCGCCCTTCACCGAGCGCTGCATGTCGGTGACTTCCTCGGGGCGCTCGTCGATGAGCAGCACGATCAGCACCACATCGGGGTGGTTGGTGGAGATAGAGTTGGCCAGCGACTGCAAGAGCATGGTCTTGCCGGTGCGGGGCGGGGCGACGATGAGGCCGCGCTGGCCTTTGCCGACCGGAGTGAGCAGGTCCATGACCCGACCGCTGATGGCCTCGCGCACCGTCTCCAGCTTGATGCGCTCCTGGGGATAAAGCGGGGTCAGGTTGTCAAACAGGATCTTGTTGCGCGTCTCCTCGGGCGATTCGAAGTTGATGGCCTCGATCTTGACCAGCGCGAAGTACTTCTCGCCCTCGTGCGGAGGACGGACGTTGCCGCTGATCGAGTCGCCGGTCTTGAGATCGAACTTGCGAATCTGCGACGGCGAAACGTAGATGTCGTCGGGGCCGGGGAGATAGTTGTAATCGGGCGAGCGCAGAAAGCCGTAGCCGTCAGGGAGAATCTCCAGAACCCCCTCGGCAAAGATGTGGCCTTCCTTTTCGCTTTGCGCCTGGAGGATCTTGAAGATCAGATCCTGTTTGCGAAGGCCGCTGGTGCCTGGGATTTCCAGAGCGCGCGCAATGCGGCTCAGTTCAGTGATGTTTTTTTCTTTCAGTTCAGCGATGGTCATGTTCACCTGCGAGGCGGGATGTGTGTGAAGGGATGCGGAAGGGAAAAGTGCTCCAGACAGAAACCGGGCGGCAATACGGGAATAAAGCCGGCGCAGACCAGGCTTGAAGCATCATCCGGACTCATGAGGAGTATGGAAACGCCGGGGAATTACAGCCATCCGAGATGGAATGCTGTCTTGGAGTCGTCCTCTTACTCAACTATGTTATCTGAAAGACGCCGTCAAGCGGCACGGCGCCGTTCAACCGGCTGGGCCGCGGGCGCCTCAACAGGCCCCACGGTTCCAGGATTGGCGGTATGAAAGCGGCACAGAACTTCATTGGTGGTGTCCTGCAGCCGTGTGTTCGGCTTGTGAAGCTTACGAGTTGCCTTGCTAGCCAGTTGACAGAGCTGGTAGCGATTGGACACCTGAGAGAGTGCCCCAAATACCAAATCGGAACGCATTGCAATTATCTCCTTGGTAAGTTCTCTGCCCCGCGGGTACCTGCTTACCACCGCTGGTGCAGCACGGGGAGCCAATTCAATCGAGGGCTGCCCCAAATTCCGCTATCATTCTTAGACGCACAACCTGCGCGTCCAGTTCAAAAATCTTGACGCACTTTCGCGCCTATTGAAACAACCTTGCACCGTATGGGTGATACAGATTGCAGTCCTGGGAATCCAAGCACCCGGCCTTCCCATTTCCGGCAGATTTCAAAAACGCACCGGGGGGCATCAACGAAGAGCCTTGACTCATAAGTTTGATGCGGAAAAACGATTCGCGGGCGCACCAAATCGCAATAAGCAACCTGCCCTATATGGATGGCTCTCATGAATGTATACCCCACTGACCTTCAGGTCAACTATTTTTTCAGGGGTTTTCCGGCCCTTGAACCGCGCTCGGACGTGAGCCGGGGCCTATGCCGCAACCATTTTATTATCAGTTATATGTGCGGCGAATCTCGACAAAGGTCAGAGCCGATTCCAACTGCTGGACTGACGCTCCCATGTTTTATGGGTTGATGGTCGGATAAAGCGAACCAACCTGGTTACTTACGGCGCCCCCTGGGGCGAAACGGGCGTCCGTCCGGATCACAGAGCATTGGCTGGCCGTTTTCGTCCGTTCCGGTTGCCAGCCGATGCCTCCTGGAGCCCTGCCGGGAAGTCACGAAGAGCTCGTCCAGGCGGAAAACTCCCACAAACAACATGAGTAGAACCGGGACCGCATACAGAAATGTGTCCCATCCCGAATTCAGAACTGTCTCGTGCACAGGTGGCCTCTTCGATCCTCAAGGAGTTGCATTCAATGCGTTTATGCAGTCAATGAGGTTATCGGTCCAGAATTAGAGATTCCTTAGAATCCAAGGTAATCACGATGTTACCGGGAGACGGAATAGCACTTTTGGCGCATTCCGGCTTCAGTGCCGGGCGAGCGCTCGCCGGCCGGCGCGTGGCGAAGGCTGGGGTTGACGTTGGAAGTGAGCGGGGAGCTTTGCCCAGGCCGGGCGGAACGCGGGGCGGTGCGAATCCGCCCTCTAGAGCGAAACCAGAGTAACTGTATCCTGTTGGGTTTTGCGCAAGGTCGCCGCTCGCTCCACCCCACGGACGAAGGCCTGTCCGTGGGGGCCCCGGTTCTGATGGTCGCGTCGACTTGAATTCCGTGGTTCCGGGATACATCGACTCTGGTTCCGCTGTACTCACGCCCAGTAGCTGCGGTCCAGGGTGCGGTATTGGATGGCTTCGGCCAGATGGGCCACGGTCAGGTTCTCGACGCCCTCGAGGTCGGCGATGGTGCGGGCGACTTTGAGGATGCGGTCGTGAGCGCGAGCGGTCAGGCCCTGCTGCTGCATGGCGCGCTCCAAAAGGCGCTCGGAATCGGCGCCCAGTTCGCAGTGGGTGCGGATCTGGCGCGTCGTCATCTGCGCGTTGGCGTAGATTTTTTCGCCGGCCTTTCTGAAGCGCAGGCGCTGGCGCTCGCGCGCGGCCATCACCCGGCCGCGAATCTGCGCCGAGCCCTCGGCAGCCGCCCCGCCGCGCAACTCCTTGTACTGCACCGCCGGAACTTCAATATGAATGTCGATGCGATCAAGCAGCGGACCGGAGATCTTGGCCACGTAGCGCTGGATCATCGGCGGCGTACACATGCACTCCCGCGATTTGTCGTTGAAGTAACCGCAGGGGCAGGGATTCATGGCCGCGGCCAACATGAACCGCGCGGGAAAGCTGAGCGACATGGAGGCGCGCGCGATGGTGACCGTGTGATCTTCAAGCGGCTGACGCATCACTTCAAGCACGTTGCGCGGAAACTCCGGCAACTCATCCAGAAACAGCAGCCCGTTGTGGGCCAGCGAGACCTCGCCGGGACGGGGAATGATACCGCCGCCGATGAGCCCCGCGTCGGAGATGGTGTGGTGCGGCGAACGAAACGGGCGCTGCGTTACCAGGCCGGCCGCTGCATCCAGCACTCCGGCCACGGAGTGAATCTTGGTGGTTTCGAGAGCCTCTTCAAAAGTGAGCGGCGCCAGGATAGAGGGCAGACGCTTGGCCAGCATGGTTTTGCCCGAGCCGGGCGGGCCGATCATGAGAATGTTGTGACTCCCCGCCGCGGCCACCTCCAGCGCGCGCTTGGCCGTCTGCTGGCCGCGCACATCGCAAAAGTCCACGGTGAAGTGTTGCAGCTCGCCGAGCAACTCCTGGGTGTTCACGCGGAAGGGCTCGCGCTGAATGACGCCGACGACCGAGCTGTTCAACAGCTCCAGCACATCCAGCAGCGATGAGACGGGATAGACATTCACGCCCTCCACCACCGCGGCCTCGGCGGCGTTGGCCGCGGGCAGAATCAGGTTGGGAATATTTTTTTCGCGCGCCAGGATGGCTACCGGCAACATGCCGGGGATGGGACGCAGGCTGCCGTCGAGTCCCAGTTCTCCAACCAGAAGAAATTGGCTCAGGTCATCCACGCGCAGCGCGCCATACGCGCCCAGGATGCCGACTGCAATGGGCAGATCGAAACCCGAGCCTTCCTTCTTGAGGTCGGCAGGCGCCAGGTTGATGGTGATAAATGTAGGTGGAATCGAGTAGCCGGAGTTCTTGATTGCGGCGCGAACCCGGTCGCGGCTCTCGCGCACCGCGGCGTCGGGCAGGCCCACGGTATGGAAGATGTCTTTATCCATCACCACGCCGCTATAGTCGACCTCGACGTCGATGAGGTTGGCGTCGATTCCGTAGACAGCCGCACTGAGAACCTTAAAAAGCATGGCGCAGAGTTGAAGCGAGTGTAACAGACAACAGTTGTCAGTGGTCAGTTCTGAGTTGTCGGTTACCCCGACGCCGGCTGCAGGCCGGACTGGAGCGGAGAGGAAACATCAGGCTTCTTCAGACGCGGCGACGTGCGTTCCTTCATCGTTTTCATGCGCGTGATTTCACTCTTGCGATGAGCAAAAGGATGCAATCCGCTATCGACGTTTTCAAATTTGCTTGCTTGCCGGCGAAGAGGTCCGCGATGAGGCGGAAAAATTGTTGACGATTTTTCCACTCCTCATGCGTTTTTTTCTTGACACTTGCGCAACATAAATCTATACATTCATCAACTGCAATTTAATATTGCAGAATCGATGCAACCCATCGAAAAGGGAGAATAGGCAAATGGCAACTAAGAAAGCAGCCAAGAAGGCACCCGCGAAGAAGGCGGCTAAGAAGGCCGTAAAGAAGGCCGCGAAGAAGAAGTAGTAGCGGATCGACCAACAAAAAGGCAACACTCAAGGGGGGCGCTTCAAGCGTCCCCCTTGGTGTTTTTGCGGAAGGATTAGACTTGATGGGGAGGGAATCGCTGCTTAGATCATGACGCGCCGCCGCTGGATTGCCGAACGCTGGGACGAGGCCACGGCCTCGATTGTGGGCGCGCAGGCCGCGCACATGGCGCGTGTTCTGCGCGCGCAGCCGGGCATGGAGGTGGATGTGGTTGCCGGCGGCCACGTGTTTCACGCCGAGGTTGCGGCGGTGTCGCCCGCCGAGGTCCGCTTCAACCTGGTGGCCGAGGTTCAGGCCGATCCCGCGCTGCCGGTCACCCTGGTTATAGCCGTGTACAAATTCGATCGCATGGAGTGGGCCATCGAAAAGGCGACTGAACTGGGCGTGGCGGCGCTGGCGCCGGTGATTGCGCAGCGGACTGAGAAGCACCTGGCCCAGGCCGCGGAGAAGCGCGCCGAGCGTTGGCGCCGCATCGCGCACGAGGCGGCCCAGCAGTCGCGGCGCTCCGATGTGCCGCTGATCCACCAACCCACTGCGCTGGCCACGCGTGTGCGGGCTGCATCAGGGGCCACCCGCATTGTGCTTGCCGAGCAGGAGCGCACGACGACATTGCGACGGCTGATCGAAGAGGCCGTCGAGGGAGCCGGGGAAGAGATGCCTCAACTGGAGATCGCGATCGGGCCGGAAGGCGGATGGGCTCCGGCGGAAGAGGCGCTGTTCGACGCCAACGGCTGGCGCGCCGCAACACTGGGGCCGCGTATTCTGCGCGCGGAGACGGCTGCGATTGCGGCGCTGGCGGTGGTTGCTTCGTGCCTGGAGTAGGGCGATCGAGGATTCCCAGGTCTCAGAAGCGAATCCTTACCCCAACGACGAAGACCTGTCGCCGGGGACCCCGGGACCTGGGGCGCCATTCGTTGGAGTCTTGAGATCCAATTGCCTACAGTGAGACGCCGCGCTTCCAGGGAATGAAGTCGCGCTGGGCGTTCAGTTCGGCCTTGGTGTGCCGCTCACCGCTGGCTACCGCGATGGAAAGCTCGAGCAGCTTCTCGGCGGACTCCTTGATGGTCGAAGTGCCGCTTACGATGCCGCCGGCATCGAAGTCGATGATGTCGCTCATCCGTTCGGCCAGCG
>Ga0326727_10023391_pt1 | contig 11793 bp, 10 predicted proteins | sample MB2enrmetagenome_FD_207643 | JGI IMG/M metagenome (GOLD analysis project Ga0326727, IMG submission 207643) | Lab enriched peat soil microbial communities from McLean, Ithaca, NY, United States - MB29MY | ecosystem: Environmental > Terrestrial > Soil > Wetlands > Peat | place: USA: New York... | reverse complement strand
CGCTTTGGTTGCATCATTTCCCCGGCTTTTAGGACATTTGCTGCGCCATCAGGGAAATTCTAGAACAGCCAACGCCGCATATCATCAGGTTTTATTAGGGTTTTGTCGGTTTTTCAGGATCGACTAATTATGTAGTTAATTACATATATAGTCAAGGGAATAATCCGTGATCGACACACCTGGCGCTTCGAGTGCCTGGCATTCCTTCGCAGAAATCAGGTAAACGAAATGCTCCTCAGGAGCCGAAGTACGCGCTCAACGTCAGCACCAGGAGCAGCAGGCCGATGAAGATGGCCGTATAACCCACCGCTTTGGAGAAGTTGAGCAGCCAGACCGGCGGCTTGATCCCGAGCCGTGATTCCAGTTTTCCCTGGGCCGCAACCCTCTGATACTCTTCCGGTCGCTTGGTCTTGAACTCTTCCTCGCTCTCCACGCCGGTAAAGATCACCATGTCCATCGGGAAGCTGTCGGGGCGCAGATGGGTGTTGACGAAGTGGATGGAAAAGATGAACAGAATGGCCAGCAGCCCTTCCTCGCTGTGAATCACCAGCACGGCGTTCAACGCCCAACCGGGCAAAAAGCGGGCAAAGAAGGGGGCGAACCACATGGCATATCCGGAAAAGCCGATGACGATCATGCCCCAGAAGACCGCCCAGTAATCGAACTTCTCCCAATAGGCGTAGCGCTCGAACTGCGGTTTGGGCCCCAGTCCCAAAAACCAGCGCATGTGGCCGAAGATGTCCTTCACATCCTTCCAGTTGGCCACCATGGAGGTCTTTCCCCAGAAGATTCCCTTTTCGCGATGGACCAGCGCGCGGGTGAAGACGTCTTTCACGTGGACGAGAAACGCCAGCGTCAGGACCACGGCGAAGAACTTGTGAAAGAAGATGATGGTCCCAAATCCGCCCACGCCGCTGGCAAATTTCCTCGCCCAAAAGCTCTCGCTGAAGCGCATGGGCAGCCCGGTGGCTGCCAGTCCCAGAAAGGTGGTGAACAGGACGGCATGAAGGTATCTCTGCTCGCGCGTGAAGCGCACGAAATACCGCTCCCCGGCGTGGCTTGGCGCTGTGCTTGTATCTTGTTTGAGATCAGCCATTCTTGCCTCCCTTTGCCGGCCGTGTTTTGATCTGCTGGTAGCGCGAGCGGATCAGCCACAATATGGTGTGAATCATGAAGAACGTCAGCACGCCGGCCAGCAGCAGGTTCATGAACAAGCGTGTATAGAAGAGGGCCGGGTTCAGCTTGCGGTTGTGCGCGTTGGCATGAGGCTGATACTGCACGAAGCTGGCGTTGGCGCCCGCGTGGCACTTGCCGCAGGTGGCCACCAGGTTGGCCGGAGCAATGGGGGAGCGGGGATCGGATGCGGGCAAAACATCATGCGCTCCGTGGCAGTCCCAGCAGCGCGCGGTCTCCACGTAGCCGCCCAGCGAGCCCAGTTGCGAGTGGAAGGTATCCCGGTAAGTGGAGAGCTTGTCTTTGTGGCACGAGCCGCAGATGGGCGTGGACTGCATGCGAAAGGTAGCCTCGGTCGGCTGCAAGATCGCATGAGCCGTGTGGCAGTCTGAGCAGACCGGGGCATGCAGATCGCCAGAGGCGACCGCCTTGCCATGCACGCCGCCCGCATAGTTGGCGGTAATTCCCGCGTGGCAAGTTCCGCACGTCTTGGGAATATTGGTCTTGTAGGTGGGACTCTGCGGATCGTTGTGGCTCAGGATGTGATGAGAGCCGTGGCAGCTTTGGCAATTGGCCGCCACCAGCAGCCCCTCTTTGCTGAGCGCAAACCCGTGGATGGAATCGATATACAACGGATAGACGTTGGGCAGGCCGTGTTTTTTGGCCAGCGCATCATTGCCGTGGCAGTTGCCACAGGTGTGCGGAATGTTGAGCGGATAGACCGCCGAGCGGGGGTCACTCTTGGGAAAGATGGCGTGGGCGTCTCCATGGCAACTGGTGCAGGGATGCTCGGCCCGGTTGGCGTGCACACTTCCGGCCAGCCCCTCCGCCTCACCGGTGTGGCAGCTCTCGCACTTGACCGGCGTCACCTGATCCGGATGGGGATAGTCCTTGATGGTGGCGTGGCAATCACCGCACTTCAGGCTGCCGTGCAGGCTGGCGTGAAATGTTCCGGCATCCACGCCGATACTGTGCCCGGAGGCGTCCTGCAGGCTCTTGTCCCCATGGCAGCCGAGGCAATCAACCTCCGCCTGCGCGATGCGCGGCGCCGCCACAACCAGAAGCGCCCCCAGGGCGAGCGCAATGGAGAATGCAGTCTTCATCTCGGCTCCGATCGGTTCTTACTCTTGCAGGCCAGTCCCCAACACGGGCGCGGGGGAGAAAGACCCGCGGCCCCTCTCTCCCGGCTCACGCCATGCGGCCGGAACGTGCCCTGGCGCGCCGCTATTTCTGCAGCGTGCGAATAAACGCGATCACATCCTTGATCTGCTGATCGGTCAAAATGCCGTTGTAACCTTTCATGGTGCCTTTGCCGTTCTTGGTTGAGGCGAAAAACTGGGCATCAGAGGCCTTGAGCATCGCCGGGTCCTTGAACGACAAGACTTTCTTCATCTTTGCAATCGGCGTGGTGGCCAGTCCGTCGGCACCGTGGCACATGGCGCACTTGGCCTTGTAGGTGTCTGCGCCGGGGGCCTGCGCAAAGGCCGGCCCCGCAATAAACGCTGCCATCAGGATCACGGCAGCCGCTTTGATTCCATGAGTCATAGTCTTGCTCCTTGGCCGGTCACTTGGAGTTTTCCGGTCACGTATCTGTCCTACAGGCTATGTTACGCCATGGGAAGTGACGCCCGTCACACCCCGAACGATACAATCCCCGCGTTGCGAGCGAATCCTCTGGTGCCTCTTCAGATTTGGCCTTCCACGACAGGCGCCGCAAACACCATTTCAAGTTAGCCAAAATGTGAGCACGCATACTAAACTGTGCGAGTCGGCTCGACTTTTTCAGTTGCGTGGAGATGCATCAATGCTGGACGTTCATGCTCCTCATCAATCCGTTCATGGCTGGCGCGATTTTTTCGTCCACCTGGCCACCATCACCATCGGCCTGTTGATCGCCCTCGGCCTGGAAGCTACGGCGGAGTGGATGCACCACCGCCACGAAGTCTCCGAGACGCGTGAAGCCCTGCAGCATGAACTAAAGGAAAACCGCGCGCATTTTGCCGCAAACACCGCCCATTTTCGCAACGAGTCAGCGATACTGCAAAAAAATCTGCTCGTTCTTCGATCTCTTCAGCAACATCCCAGCGCGCCCCCAAGCCAGCTTCACGGTACGCTTCAGTGGAATATTTCCTATGCACGCATGGAGGACTCCGCCTGGAAAACAGCCTGCCAGACCGGTATCACCGCGCTAATGCCTCAAGAAGAGGTAAAGAAGACCGCCGAACTGTACGGTTTTTATGAGCGCATGGACCGGGCGCACGAGGAAAAGGCCGACGCACTGGTCGATGCCGTTAGTTACGGGTTTGAAGACTCCGATCCGGCACATCTGACGCCAGCTCAGGTGACCGATGAGTTGGAACGCACCAAGAGGGTATTTGCCAAGCACTTGCGGCTCGGTTATCTCATGCAAAATTTGGCAGAAGCGTTTCCGGATTTCCAACCCGCCCCCCAGGGCGAGGAACTCGATCAGCTTGTCCATCTCTCCGAGCCGAACAATTGACTTGATTGAATCACCGCCGCTTCATTCGCCCACATGGGCACAGCGCCCGCCTACGCCGAAGTGATTCAGATCACATTCAGTAAGACCTCCTATCCTTCACAATAAGATCGCTCTTAGAGGACAAAATAAAATGGCCACGGTTGCGGTAACTGATTCAAAAATCATGCTTACTCTCCCTGGGGACGCGGTACGCCAGATTCAATGGCGGTTTGCGGACCGTTTCGATTTGCAGATGCTGGTCCAGTCGGCACGCGGCGTGGCGCGGGGGACGGTGGCGCGCTTGGTGGCGGCCGGCGAGCGCAACACCCACGAATGGACGCCGGGAAAGCACAGCATGATGGAGGCCTTTGACCGCGCCGGCGTCACCGCGGCCTTCATGGAACCGGAAGAGGGCGGCTTCATCGTCGGGCCCAAGAATCTGGCCCTCTCGCTGGCGGCCTTCGAACTGGCCTGGGTAGACGGCGGCGCTGCCACGGCCAGCCTGGCCGGCTTCCTGGCTCTCTCGCCCATTCACGAACGCGGCACGCCGGAGCAGGTCAACCGCTACAAGAGCCTTGCCGCGCCTCCCCAGCCGGGCGAGGACCGCATCCCCTGGCGCGGCGCATTCGCCCTCACCGAGCCGATTCCCTACGTGGGCGTCGATGCCAGCATGTTGAGCGGCAAGATGCGCGTGGCCGAGTGGAAGGATGGCGAAGAGCCCTGGCTGCAAGTGGACAAGCGCGGCCGCTTCATCACCAACATCGCCTTCGCCAACTTTGTCACCGCCGCGGTCATCTCCGACGATCCGCGCATCAAGGGCAGTTGCATGGTGATCCTGGAAGAGACCGACGAAGGCACGTTCGACCACGGTACGCCCACCAAGAAGCTGGTTCACCAGCTCTCCTCCACCGGCGATCCCATCTTCAATCTCAAGGTTCCTGCCAACCGCATCGTGGGCGGATACACGGTCAAGGACGGCGTTATCGTCCCCAACTACAACCATGGCGAAGTGATCGAGGCGGTATTCAAGCGCACCCGCGTGCCGGTGGGCATCATGACGGCGGCCAAGCTGTTGTCGGCCGTCGAGCCGGTGATCCGCTACCAGCGCGGGCGCTTCCGCGGAGCCGATGGGACGACCCCCGGCTCGGTGCGCTACGAACAGGGAATTCAGCAGCGCGAGGACGCATTGCACCGGCTGGTGGATGTCTGGGCCACCGGCGAAGCGGCCACCTCGCTGGGCTTTGCCACCGCGCGCCTCTTCGACGAGCTGGACCCCATCGAGAAGCAGAAGACGGCCATCCTCAAGGAGCGTGGCATCCAGGGAGGGCGCGCCGAGTTCAAGGCGCTCCGCGAGAGCGAGCAAGCCGCCATCGAGCTGGCGTTGCTCAAGGCGCAGGACTCGGATACGCCGCGCCGCCATGAGCTGGAGGCCGATCCGCTGGTGAACTACGTCCTCAAAGATGCAGAGGCCAACGTGCTCTGCCCGGCTACCAAGTTGTGGAACACCGGCCACGGCGCCAACCTGTTGCGCGAGGCCGTCAGCCTGATGGGCGGCTACGGCATCACCGAGGACTGCCCCGGCTTCATCGGCAACAAGTGGATGGATGCGCAGCTCGAAGCCACCTACGAAGGACCGGAAGCCGTGCAGCGCCGTCAGTTGACCGTCACTATGACCTCGGAGGTCTTTCTCGCCCAGTTTCGCGCCTGGACCGCCGAGATGCGGCGCATCGCCTCCTCGCGCCCCGGCACCGGCGCATGCACCCTGGCATCGGCCATGCAGATGTGGCTGTGGACGCTGAATCACCTGCAAAAGGCTACTGACCCCAGCGGCGGCAAGCTCTACCATGGGCAGCGCCAGGGCGTGACCTTTGTGCTTGCAGACGCGCTCTGCTGGCTGGTGGCCTCGCGCGCGCAGATTCTCGACGTGCTCGAACTCGAAGCCCGCGGCCCCGACGATCCCGTCGCCTCCGAAGGCTTGCAAGGCACCGTGCAGTTCCTCAGCGACCTCTGCCACACGCAGGCGGCGCAGGCGGCCGGCGAGGTCTCCCGCATCTGCGCCGAGCTGGTCTTCGGCTACAACTGCCATCCCTCCTGGGACGAGGAAGAGCATCGCAGTTGCTTCCTCGCCGGCGAGTTGGAAGAGCTCGAAGGAACCATGCCGGGCATCAGCGCCATGGCCTTCGATGTATTGGCCGCAGACGGCACGCATCCGCAGAAGGCTGGCCCATGCGCTGGTTGCGCTGGCTCCAGCGAATTCCTGCGCCTGCAAACCAGGTTGACCGCCTGCCTGACCGGCTCGCGCCTGGCCAAGGACCGTGCCGCCGATACCGTCAGCAAGGTCATGATTCCTGAGGCGTTGGATTACCCTGCATGAGCGTGAACACCAATACGACCGAATCCCCGCAGATCGACCGTCCCTCCATGGAAGTGGACATCGCCTGCGCCGGCTTTGGACCGGCCACGGGCGGCTTTCTCACCACGCTTACCAAAGCCTGGAACGCCAACCCTGCCGACCCGGCCTTCGAGAGCCGCGTCGCGCCGGGAATGCCCCTGCAAGTTCTCTGCTACGAGCGGGCTGATGATATAAGCTCCGGCGTCAGCGGCGTGGTCACGCGCGGCCAGGGCATTCGCTCCAGCTTTCCTGATCTAAATCCGGCCGAGATTCCCATGACCGTGCCGGTCACCAGCGAACGCGTGATGTACCTGCTGGACCCCATCGGCGCCAGCCGGCGCTCGCTCACCCTGCGCGCCGCCGATGCCCTTCTCCGCGTGGTCGGACGGCTAGCCGGCGTCAGAGACCATGCCTTCACGCTGCCCTGGACGCCCGCCTTTCTCAACAAGCACGGCGGCCTGGTACTCGGCATCGGCCAGTTCAACCAATGGGTCGGCACGCAACTGATGGCCACAGGCCTCGTGCAGATCTGGCCCGGCACGCCGGTTGCCGCGCCGCTCTTCAATGGCAATAAAGTTGAGGGAGTCAGACTCGCCGATCAGGGCGTGGATAAATCCGGCGTGCCGACAGACGGTTTTATGGCTGGAATGGATGTGCGCGCGCAGCTTACCGTGGTCGGCGACGGCCCCGTCGGCGCTGTAGGCCAGGCCATCGACACTAAACTTGGCTTGCCGCCCGGGCACGCTCACCGCGAGTGGGCCCTGGGCATGAAGTTCGTGATTGAACTTCCGGAAGACACCCCGCTGAAGCCCGGAACCGTCTGGCACAGCTTTGGTTTTCCGGAGCCGGAGATCTTCGGCTTCCTCTACGTGCATCCGGAGCGGCTGGTCTCGGTGGGCATCTTCGTCCCCTCCTGGATGAGCGATCCCTCGCGCACCGCCTACCGCTATTTGCAGCACTACATCCAGCACCCTGCGCTGTGGAAATATTTGAAAGACGGAACGCTGCGTTCTTGGGGCGCAAAATCTCTGGAAGAGAGCGGCAAGCACGGCGAGCCGTACCTCTGCGGCGACGGCTACGCGAGGATCGGCGAAGGTTCCGGCAGCACGAATATGCTCACCGGCTCCGGCGTCGACGAGGCCTGGGCCACGGGCACACAACTCGGAGAGTCGGTCATAGAACTGCTGCGCTCCGGACTGCCATTCACGCAACAAAATCTCGCCGCCACCTACGAAAAACGCCGCCGCGCAAGCTGGGTCGAGCGCGGCGCTCTGGAAGCCGAGAACGCACGCAACGGCTTTCAGGATGGGATCGTCAAAGGCATGATCGGCATGGCTTTGGCCGGCCTGTCCCATGGAAAACTTTCTCTCAGCGCGCACATCCCACCGGCGCACAAGCAGATTCGCCACCTGGCAATACAATCCGCCGAAGGTCTGCAACTGAAGCAGGCCGTGGGGCTGGCCATTGCCGATGGCCGTTCCTTCCACGATGCGCTGCTCACGGCGCGCGGCTGGCCGGAGATTCCGCTCGACGGCCGCCTGTTGGTCACGCAGCAGGACGCGCTGCTGCTGGGCGGCAAGGTGCAGGCCATGCCCGGCTTCGCCGATCACGTGGTCTTCCGCAATCCGCAACTCTGCATCACATGCGGGGAAAAAACCTGCGTCGCCATGTGCTCCGGCCAGGCCCTCACGCAGAGCGAAGACGGCGCGCCTGCCTTCGAGCGCGAAAAGTGCGTCCATTGCGGCGCCTGCCTGTGGAACTGCGGCCAATCCCCCGACGGCGAGCACTCCAACATCGAGTTCCGCGCTGGAGCGGGCGGGCTGCACTCGGCGGAAAACTGAGCCTTTCGTAGGCAGCAAACCTTGGTGATAAACTACGAGAAGAATACCTACTGATGCCGGAACAGATAGGAGCAATAACATGAAAACAGATGAACCGGTCCTATGTGTAGTGGAGAATGTTTTCTTTCAATATGACCCGAAGAACAAACAGGTCGGAGACCTGTTTCTCTCGCAGGATCGTTTTTGTTTCATTCCATACGCCAGCTTTGAGTCAGATGTCAACGCTGTGGGAGTTGTTACATTCATTCTCCTCACATTTGCGCAATTCAATGTGACAACGGACAATGAAAAACGCCTACCAGCAGTAACAAAGGCCAATGAAGAGCGCGCGAAGCTTTGGGGAACGAGCCTCCCCGATAGGATGAAATTGGCGTCAAATTCCCTTTCTATTTTCAGAAACGAAATATCCGGGTTCGATGTGCGCAGAAACAAAGTCTCTTTGCGCACCGACAAGCGCAGTCTTGTATTCAAAGTCAAGAAGCTTTCCAAGCATAAGGATTTGTTATTAAGCTGGCATCTTGGCAGTTTAGGCCATCCAGATGCGTGCGCTGTGACGTCGAAATATATGGCCCCCGCCAAAGTCTTTGCGGCTTTGCTCGCGGACGGCCAGAGCCAGGACCTCTATGATGAACTCAATGCTGCATCCAGAGATACTGAATATATGGCGCACCTGTGGACGTCCTTTGAACACCTTGCGAAAGTGAAGCGGATAAGCACAGTGATAGCGATCGTAGCGCTTGATAGCCCTTTCTCAAGTGCCTTTGCGAAGGTTCAGAGAGACGCTATCGCTTCCGCCAACAAGAAAATTGCCGTGGGAATTATCGCCCTGATTGTTTCCGCTTTCTTCATTGTTTACACTTTAGGAGAAAGGGAATTATCACTAGTTGAATCAATCTGTTGGATTTTTGTTCCCGGCTTACTGGGGGTGGGGATTATTCTTACGGCCAAAGGAATCACAGCAATCCGTAAGTGTGGATAACATATTCCTACAGCCTTTGCTCGAAGTCTTTTGTTAGCCACGTGCGACATCATATTGATGCTGCACAGAATCGCCAAGCAATTCAATAAAGGAAACGAACAATGGCAAATGTGTTGCACATCGTGGTTTGCGCGGGCATCGTTCCAGATCCGCTGCAAACTCTGGAGCCCGTCACCACGCCCGTCGGTCCGGGCATCAAGAATGAGATGGTCTTGCCTGCGGTCCTCGACCCCTGGGCCGCCTGCGCGCTCTATGAAGCGGCCAGTCTGGCCGCCAGGAACCCCGGCAGCAAGCTCTGGCTGGTGAGCTTGGGCCCCAAGGCTAAGCTGCAACAGGTGATGATGACCGTGGCGCAGAAAGTGCCCTTCGAGCTTGTCCCCATCGACGGGCCCATCGGCGGCTTTCCCGATGCGCACGCAACGGCAGCCGTGCTGGCCGAGACCATCGAAGCGTTGCCCGGCCTGGACCGTGGCAAACTGCTCTTGTTTGGCGGCTGGGAGTCGGCTACGCGCGGCGCGGGAGTGACGCTTCAGCTAGTCGGCGAGCGGCTCGGTATTACCGACCAGTTTCAGGGTGTAGACCAGATCGAGCAGCGCGGCGACGGCAGCTTTGAAGTGCTGGAGCGCGTAGAGGGCGGCAAGCACCAGGTTTCGGTGTGCGCCGGAGCGCCTGTTGTTTTGGGTTGGGCTACCGGCAACATGGCCGAGCCAAGAAACAATCCGCAGATCGGCATGACCAATATGCGCAACATCATGCCCGCGCTGCAAAAAGCCAAAGCAGCCAAGCTCGAAGCCAACGGCCTCAGCTACGTTTCCGTCAGCCTGCCCAAGCAGCAGCGCGATACCCGCGTGGTGAAAGACATGACGCCAGACCAGATTGCCGCCGAGCTGGTGGAGTGGATTGGAGCCGAATAATGGAACACATTCTTGTACTGACCCACGCAGACGAAACCGGCTCCGCACTCAGCAAAGCCTCGCTGGAGGCCGTCACGGCCGGTAAGGAGCTGGCGGCGCGGCTTTCGACTCCGCTCACCATCGGCATTGTGGCTGCGGACTCGAGCGCCGCGGCCGGTTCCCTCGCATCAGCCGGGGCACGCCTCATGGCCGCCTCCGGCGCGGCCTTTGCACAGGCGCGCTACGCCTCGGATGTTGTTGCTGCTGAAGCACTTTGCCGCGCGGCCAAGGCCACGATCGTGCTCGCTCCCGGCACTTCGCGCTTTGCGAGGGTTGCGGCGGGCGTGGCGCACCGGCTGGGCGGCTTCATCGACACGCACATCACGGCTATCGGCGGGACAGAGACCGTGGAAGCCTCGCGGTGGTTCTATCGCCAGCGGGTAGAGGCGGTCATTAGTAGAGATGTTCGCCCCTGGTTCCTGCTGCTGGATGCGGGCACCCACGCGGCCTTTGCCGGCGCGAGTCAACCGGTTCAGATAGAGCTGGTTGCGGTGGAGTTGCCGGCGCTGCGCACCACTGTCAGCGGCTTCCGCGTTCCGGCGCAGGACGCGCAAACCATTCGGCCCGATGCGAAGATTCTGCTGGTTGCCGGGGCGGGATGGACCAAGAAACAACCCGACGGCCAGATGCACGCCGGCAAGGCGGGAGAACTGATTCTCGGCTTCCTGCGCGCTACCGGAGCTTCACTGGGAAGCAGTAAGTCATTGGTAGATCAGGGCGGGGAGGGGAACTCCGTTCTTCCTTTCCTGACGCATTTGAATCAGATTGGGCAGACGGGTTCGACGCCGCGCCACGCCAAGGGGCTTTCCACCTGCTGCCACGGCGAGGAGCCGCACGTGGTGGGCTGGCGCTTCATTAGCGACCGGCGGGCGATTTCGCTGGACCCGAATTGCGGCTGGACGCGCGGGAAAGCCGACGTGGTCTACGTCGCCGACGCCTTCCCGGTGATGGCCAAGGTCAATGCGCTGCTGGAGGCCAAGAAGGCATAACCACCTGCGTTCGCTTGGGGCTTCGAGTAGGAGACGAGCGCCATCTCATGAAACGCGCCCAACGAAAAGGACACCTGGGGCAAGCTGCGGGAGACTACGCCCAAGTTCATCATCGAGCCGGACGCATCGACGGTGGTGCCGCTGATCTTTGCCTGCGATCTGGGGTGGTAGAGAGCACGATTGGCGCTCGATTTGCACCAAAAGTAGTGCATTTCACACAAATCACGTGCGCATATAAGCACATGTATTTCTGCTACAAAGGTGCGATTTCCCGCTACAAAAGTGCGATTTTCCGCTTAAAAGGCACTGTTTTTCCGTCCATTTGGGTCTCTGGAAGGCGAGGGGTGGATGGCGGAGGACTTTGACTGGCCACTGCCGGAGGAGGTTCAGGCGGGATTCGAGGGGCGGCGATGAAGATACTTCTGGATACGCGGATTCTGTTTTGGTGGTTTTACGCCATCGCACGACTGCCAGAGTTGGCCCGGGAGCAAATTCTCGCGGCGGAGACGGTTTATGTTTCATCGGCCTCGATTTTGGAGATGGCGGTCAAAGGCCGATTGAAAAAGATCGTTGTTGATCCCATGCGCCTGGCACAAAGCATCAAGACAAGCGGATTTCAAGAGCTGCCGGTTACTGCAAAACATGCGACGACGGTGGCGAGCCTGCCGGCGCATCACAGCGATCCGTTTGACCGATTGCTGATCGCACAGGCGATGAGCGAGCCGCTGCATCTGATTACGACGGATGCGAAGTTGAAGCCGTATAGCGAGTTGGTGGTGCTGGTGTGAGGGGGACGGCGATTGAGACGTTTGGTCCGGGCGCGGTCGAATAAGCTTCTCGATCCCAGGTCCGAAAATCCGGACCTGGGGCACCCAGCATTTTTGGGAATGGGGAGGGTTTAAGCGCAACTTCGTCGCGCTGGTTGATTTGATAAAACTTGTGGATGCGGTTGCGGCACGACTGAAGTCGTGCCCTTTCAAAGCAAAG
>Ga0326727_10023390_pt1 | contig 11793 bp, 11 predicted proteins | sample MB2enrmetagenome_FD_207643 | JGI IMG/M metagenome (GOLD analysis project Ga0326727, IMG submission 207643) | Lab enriched peat soil microbial communities from McLean, Ithaca, NY, United States - MB29MY | ecosystem: Environmental > Terrestrial > Soil > Wetlands > Peat | place: USA: New York... | reverse complement strand
TTTGAAAGTCAGGCCGTCGCTCGCCGAGAAAGGACCGTTCTTCAGCTTCTGAATTGCGCAGTTTTCAGCCTATGTCTTTGTGATCTGTCCCGTGCTCTTACCTCGTAAAGCGACAAGACTGTCTTACAAAGGCCAATCCCACTTTCTATTGCCGTTTTGGCAACATATGTGGCGACAAGGTAGGAGTCGTCGACGAACACACCCTCTCAGGGGGCCTGAGTCGCGCCCAAGCAATGGTCGTTTCCGCGCAACCTTGCGTGAGCCTTTTACGAGACCGCTGGCTTTACGTGCCCTTCTCTTTCACAAGCAGAGTAGCCCGGCTGATGCGGATTGCAGGGCGACTCTCGACTCGAAATCCGGCGGTCTGGGCGTAACCAAGTTCTTCCTTGTACAGTTGCTCTGACACGTGACCTTTCGGCTCAACTAATAGCAGCCGTGCGCCGTTCTTGAGTGAGGCAAAGGCCTCTTTGAAAAACTGTCTGGGATTTGGAACTTCATGAACCATTGCGAAGGCGAGAAAGAAATCCGCTTTGCCCTTCAGGTCGTTGATTCCGAGGCTGTCGTTCTCTATCAGTCTCAAGTCGACGAGTCCGAGCAAGTCTGCCCGCTCGGCGCGTTGGGCGATCACTTTCAGCATTTTAGGTTGAATGTCCAGGGCCACGACGCGTCCGCTTGCTCCGACCAGACGAGCAAGCTCAAGCGTGAAAAAACCCATACCAGGACCGGGCTCAATGACAGTCATTCCCTCGCTGACGTAGGCACCAACGATGGAGCTTGGGGTGTAAAGCAGTCTCCTGAGAGGGTTGGCCAACAGAAAGTAACCAATGAAAGGCGGACAAACGTGATCAGCTTGTTTACGCGACACTGCCTCTTCCTTTTGGGTGACCTGATTCTATCACTCGCTGGACGATCAAGTCCTGTAGTGTTCTTTTGACGAAGGGCGATGCTTCGCCGGCCGTCGAGGGCGAAGTCTCTTGATAAGAATGATCCACAAAAAACTTGCCCTCGTCCTTCCCCTGATCATTTTGCTTCCTCCAGCCTTTATAAGCAAGAGAGCAAAGATCTCGAACGCTATGTGCAGGAGATAACTCTAGGCCTTCGCCTTCGAATGTCACGGATAGGGTGAATCTTGAGTGGACTCCCCCCTCCAGGTGTGCGGCTTTTCCGCCCGTTTCTACCAGGGAATCGCGCGGACCTATCATAGACCCCACACGCAAGGTTTTGGGCTGTTTCAGCACGATCGTATAGACGAGCAGCGCCGAACCCAGGCTAGGATGAGCCACCGCAGACATGAGCCACAGCGAAAGTGCTTTTTTTCGAGGGTGCGCACGGATAGAGATGCTAAGGCGGCGCAGAAGACGCGAGGATAAGTGATCGCTGTCCACGACAGAAGTTTCCAAACGCTTAGCGATAAACTTCACCACGACGCGCAACCGAAGGACGAATCCGTGTTAGGGCGGGAAGATCATCCGAGACGCCATGGACCCGAAGAGGTTCAGACAGGTCGTCAGCGTTGTCAGTTGATGGATAAGGACCGACTACGCTGGCTGCGGAAACCAAACGGACTACGACTACACGGAGACCCTTGCATCCGAGTAAGAGTAGTTGTATACCCGTCAATGCAAGCCTCAGACTGCCTGGACCGGCATAGTGGGAGGCGCACTTTGGTACAGGGTGCAGTCGAGGGCCAAAGCAACGGTGCCCATCGGCTAATGAGGGCCTTCTCGATTCTGGCTCGGTCGTTGAAAAGGAAAGGCAGGGACGCTACCTCGCGTTTGGTCAAAGAAACAAGATAACAGCGCAAAAAACGCGGAGGTTTAAGTATCAGAGGCGGCAACGACGGCTTTCAAGCTCCATAAAACACAGGGGAGGTACCAGGTGAAGGCAAACGAAACGGTGGAGGCCAAGACCTATGCCAAAGTGGACTGGCACTTGATTCCATTTCTTTTTCTTTGCTACATCCTAGCCTACCTCGACCGGGTCAACGTAGGCTTTGCCAAGTTGCAGATGCTGAAGGACCTTTCTATGAGCGATGCGGCGTTTGCTTTAGGCGCAGGGATATTCTTTATCGGTTATTTCTTTTTCGAGGTTCCAAGCAATGTTCTTTTAAAGAAATATGGTGCCCGGGCCTGGATCGCACGGATTATGGTTTCTTGGGGAATCATTTCGGGCCTGACGTTGTTCGTGAAAAGCGCAAATCTTTTTTACGTGATGCGGTTTCTTCTCGGTATTGCCGAAGCAGGGTTTTTCCCAGGGATCATTTTCTATCTGACTCTCTGGTATCCCTCGAAGCTACGCTCATCCAGGACCGCAATGTTTGTTGCGGCAATCGCAGTCGCGGGCGTTGTAGGAAACCCCATTTCCGGATTGATAATGGATGCACTATCGGGCAAAGCGGGACTCGCCGGCTGGCAATGGTTGTTCCTCATCGAAGGCATTCCGTCAATATTGGTAGGCATCTGGGTCTTTTTCTACCTCGATAGCAGTATTTCCGAGGCCAAATGGCTGACTGCTGAACAAAAGGCCTTGCTATCGACGAATATCGACGCAGAGGACACCCACAAGACTGAAGTGAAGGTTGGCGATGCATTCAAAAGCGCAAACGTGTGGGCGTTGTGTACGATTTACTTTACGCTCATGATTGGCCTCTATGGAATAACCTTCTGGCTCCCGACGATTGTCAACGCCTTTGGAATGAAAGGCTACCTGAATGTCGGACTGATCACCGCCGTGCCGTATGCCGTTGCCGTTGTGGGTATGATTCTACTGAGTCGCCATTCGGATCGCACAGGAGAGCGTCGAATGCATTATGTCCTCAATGTCACCGCGGGGGCGATCGGGTTAATTCTTAGCGGCGTTTTCGCCAAAACTCCAGTCCTATCGATTGTTTTTTTGTCCGTCGGAACACTGGGTGTAATTGGCTCCATGCCGATTTTTTGGCCAATTCCATCGACCTTCCTTGCAGGCACCGCAGCAGCTGCAGGCATCGGTATCGTCAACTCCGTTGGCAATCTTGGTGGCTATGTCGGACCCAATGTTCCGATATGGATAAAGGGCGTTTGGGCAAACCCATCCGCGGCGCTGTACGTGATCGCTGTTTTACTTCTGATCGGTGCGCTAGTTACTTACTTTTTTATTCCAAAGAGCTTTGTATTCAAGCCGGTATCGGGAAAATAGAATTCGATTGTGGCGCTCAAAAAGGTCTTGAAACATGTTGATATGGGTAATCAGATCTCTTGAAATCGTATGAGGTAGCTCGCACTCGGGGTGCGCGCATGAGCCCTCTGGCCTTTATCGAGAAAGTTTATTGGTCGCGGAGGCCCCAATTGCAAAGGCGATTCCTATGTCGAGTGGTTTGAACACGCTCGCTACGAGATGCATATTGGGGCTCCAATTCTTGAAACTGCTATCTCGCGGAGGCGGTTTTCGCTTCTATGCGGTCACCTTGCTCTGCAGGACGGGGAAGGGACGATGAACAGGGTCCCAGCGTCCGTTGCTCGCGATGCAGAGTCCATCTTCAGGGCTGCACTCGCACGCGTCGATCCTGCCACAATGATGCGTCGCGCGGTACGGATAGAAGAAAGTGTGCTCATCGCAGGCGCCGGGATAGACGAGGCCCGCTATGAGTTCGCCGACTTCGACCGGATCTTAGTTGCGGCCTTCGGCAAGGCGGGGGCCCGCATGGCTCTCGGGCTCGAGGGAGTCCTCGGCGATCGAATATCCGGGGGCGTGGTTGCGGTGAAGGAGGGCCACATCGAAAGCCTCACGCGAATTAAGCTCGTCGAGGCAGCGCATCCAGTACCGGATGTGCGATCGGTCCGGGCCGCCGCGGAGATTCTTGCCCTCGGACGAATCGTTGACGAACGAACTCTCGTCTTCGTGCTGATTTCGGGCGGAGGATCTTCAATCCTCTGTGCCCCTGCGCCCGGCCTCGAGCTCGAGGACAAAGCGGCAACGACGAGACTCCTCCTCGCTTGCGGCGCAACTATCCGGGAAGTGAATTGCGTTCGCAAACACCTCTCCGCTGTCAAAGGGGGCAGGCTTGCGGCGGCACTCGCGCCGGCGACGGTAGTTTCCCTTGTCCTTTCTGATGTCGTTGGCGACGACCTCAACGTGATCGCTTCGGGTCCTACAGTACCCGATCCGACAACGTGGGCCGATGTTATAGAGATCGTTCAGCGCCGCCGCATCGGCGACCGGCTCCCCGCGAGGGTGGCCGAACTGATACGGCGCGGAGCGGCAGGCGAGTTGGCTGACACTCCTAAACCCGGAGATCCCTCCTTCGCGCGTTGCTGCACCCTCCTTATTGGCACCAACCGTCTGGCCCTGTTAGCGGCCGAAGCCAACGCACGTGAGAAAGGCTATTCCCCCTTGGTTCTTACCTCGCGCCTTACGGGTGAAGCGCGGGAGGTCGCTCTCATGCTCCTCGGTATAGGTGAAGACATTGCCGAATCCGGGTTCCCCCTCAGACGGCCGGCGTGCCTCATTGCCGGGGGCGAGACGACAGTGACCCTCCGGGGATCAGGCAAAGGGGGCCGCAACCAGGAGATGGCCCTTGCCTTCCTTTGCGCCGCTTCAAAGAACCCTCGTCTATTTGAACGGATGCACTTCCTTGCCGCCTCCACCGATGGTTCGGACGGCCCAACGGACGCGGCGGGAGCCTTCGCCTCCTCCGAGGTCTTGGAGCGTGCAACGGCGGCGAGATTCGATCCTGCAAGCTATCTTGAAGACAACAACTCCTACCGCTTTTTCGCAAGTCTCGATGCGCTCCTTAAGACCGGTCCGACGAATACCAACGTTGGCGACGTGCAGATCCTTCTTGTGCCCTAGGTCGTTTGAGGGAGCGCATCCGAAGCCCTACGCTGTCTTTTCGTGGCTGCTAACGGGAGCGTGTGGCTGAGCGAATGTAGCGACGAATGCCATTCTTAGGGAGGCGGCTCGGCGTTGCTGAAAGTAATACAGACTTCCTGACCCCACATTGCCCGGTGCATCCTGACAAAGGCATTAATTCTCGATTCGGTCGACGCTCGCAAAAACAGCCGCAGACTGGAAGCCGAGATTCGGCAGCGCTATACTTTTTCTTGGTGAGTGGTAAGCGTGCGGTCAGACAGTCTAGCAATCCTTGGCACAAGCTGAATCTGTTATTGGGGCGAAAACCGCAGCTTTTGCTTCTCCTGCTGATAGTGCCGGTCGGGGGCTGCTCGCTTGGAATTGGCGGAGGTCTCGCACCCACTGTTAGCTACACGGTCCCAGCTAACGGCACCGGGAACGTGCCTGTCACAGCCAAGATCACTGCGACTTTCAGCAGCCCCATGGACTCGACGACGATAACCCCGAGCACTTTCACCCTCTCTCAGAACGGAATACTAATCCCAGGCTCGGTGAACTGCTCTGGCAATACAGCGACGTTCACGCCAACGAACCACCTGCCCGGCGAATCGGTGTTCACAGCGACGATTACCACGGGTGCAAAGAGTGCGGCCGGAATCGCCGTCGCGACCAACCAAGCATGGACCTTCATGACGATCCCGGCCCAGGCAGCTGGCGATATCGTGCTCTACTACACATACACAATGAATGGTGGCAGCTTCACTCGGTCTCCCATCCCGGCCACGATCACGAACGGGACCAACATAGTTTCTCAGACCTTCAATCCGACAGACGGATCGGTAACTTTGACGATTCAGAACGCGCCTGCTGGATACGAAGACAATGGATTCTATTTCTACGTGGGCGCCCTTCAATACTTCACTTCTTTGCGCGTTGTCGCGGCAAACGGGTCAGGCACATATAGTGCAAACCTGTACTTGGACGCAAATAACGACGGTCAGTTCTTCTCGTGGAGCTCGAATGTATTTGCGGGGGTCGGAGGCGACATGTATCTCTCGGCCAATACTTCTCCCGTGAATGGCGTTCTAACGATCGATTCGACCACTTCCTTCAACGTACAGGGTTCTCCTGGTGGAACATACACCCTGCCGCAACTGGTTGGCGGGGCGCTCGCAACGTACGGGGTCAGCGGAAGTACAGGCGCTGCGATCTGGATTGGATTCGCACTCTCATCTTCCGGGAGCCAGACGACGACTATCGACTCGATTACGGAGAACTGATGATGCGAAAAAAAATTCTGCTTGCCGCAATAGTTGCCTCACTCGCGCTGTTGGGCAGCTGTAGCGAGCTGGGTATCGACATCCAAGATCGACTTTCCATGTTCGTTTCCCTTCTGAACGCCACGGACAGGTCCTCGATCAACTCCCAGTTTGATCAGTCGCTGACGCAGGACCTTCCCATAATGAATGCTGCTTGGTGGAACACTAGTTTCCCTTCGCCGCTCGACGCGAATCATCTCTACAGCCTCACCCTTCTAGACTATTCGAACCCGGCGAACGTGGTCGCCACCATCATGGGTCCTCCCGCTTTCAATTCTGACACCGGACTCCCCCAAAACGCTGTCTTTGTCATGAGCAAGGAAGGTATCGACTGGTTCATCGAGCAACTCTATCTGGACGGCAGCAGCACGGCACTGATTCGATAGCCCGGGCTCGGGATCAGAGATGAATCCGCAGAGGGGCAAAAACGCTTTGTAGGTCGGCCCACGGGCGCCCTGGGGCGGTCCTTCTCCCTTGGTAGGTCCTTTGTTCCTCTGTCACTGCGAAGCCTTGTGTGAATGGCATCTGCCGATCTGACAATGAATCCTCAGGAGGTCATCGCCCGTGAGACACACCAGTCCGTCACTGCGCGTTCGGGCGACCAGGGGTTCGGGCGCTGATTCCGGCCAGCACGCCTGCAAGCGCCTCGATTGCGGCGTCGTCTCGAAAACGCACCGTCATCTTCCAGCCGCCATCCTCCGCCCTCTCCATGCACTCCGAGAGGATGCTTTTCAGCGCCTGGGTTGATTCTCCGGGCATCGCAGCACCGCCTCCTTCCATGGCCTGTCGAACAAACGCGAACGCCGCGGCAAGAAGCTCGCCTCCAGCCAAGGCGACGGATTCCCGGCGTTGCCGCCGTGCCGCCTCCGATTCCACGCGAAACTTCTCGCTCTGGTCCACGGGCGCCGGTGGCTTAACGCCAACGAGCACTTCCAGCTTGCGTTTCAGCTCTTCGATGTTCCTAGTGAGCGCGACCTCCGTCTTTTCGGAAGACTGATCGAGGACCGCAAGCGCCAGGTCCGCTTTCGCCGAGAGCGTGGCGAGCATCCCTTCCTCGATCGTGCCTTCCGTGACCAGAAGGTAGACATGGACGTGCCGCCGCTGGCCCATGCGATGCGCGCGGGCGATTCGCTGTTCGAGAACAGCGGGATTCCATGGAAGATCGACGTTGATCACCGTATCCGCCGCCTGGAGGTTCAATCCGGTGGCCCCGGCATTGGTGGCGAGAAATGCAACGCAGCCTGGATCGCGCTGGAAGCTGTTTACCAGACCCTGCCGTTTTACTTGCGGAACGGAGCCGTCCAGGCGCACGAAACCCGCTCCGCGCTTGGACAAGAATGGCTCGATCAAGTCGAGCATAGTCGTCCACTCGGAAAAGAGAAGGATCTTGCGCCCCGCCTCCGCCGTGAGCCGCTCGAGTAGAGAATCCAGCTCTTCCAGCTTGGTCGAGTACCCGGGCGGCTCCTTGTCCAGGAGGAAGGTGCTGTCCGCAGCCATGCGGCACATGAGAAGCGCCTTTTGAAGGCGCAGAAGATCCATCTCGCTGATGTAGCGTTTGGAAAGGATCGAGATGATTGTCTGCTTGTGGCCGTTATGCAGCTCCAGCTGTTCCGCTGAAGGCTCGATGCGTAGGATCTCCGTGGTGCGCGGGGGCAGTTGCTTGAGGACCATGTCGCGCGTTCGACGGAGAAGGATCGGCGCCAGACGTCTGCGCAGGTCGTCGAGGTTCCTATATCCCAGCACGCGTCCTTTTTCGTCGGCCATCCGATGCGCGTGGAAGAAACGGAACGCGGGGCCTAGTTGCCGATTGTTGATGAACTGCACAACCGAATACAGCTCGTCCAACCTGTTCTCCAGGGGCGTGCCGGTCAGGACGAGGGCAAAGGGCGAACGCAGGGATTTGATCACCTGCGCGGTCCGGGCTTGCCAGTTCTTGATCCTTTGCCCCTCGTCGAGGATTATCAGGTCCCAGGGCACCGCTTCAATTGAAAGAAAATCCCTGAGTACCTGCTCGTAATTGGCGATAGTGTAAAACGTTCCGCTGCGATATCGGGCTGGCCGTTCACGAAGAGAGCCAGTCACGATCTGGCACGTCCGTTCGGTTGCCCGCTCGATCTCCATAACCCACTGGGCTTTCACGGAGGCCGGGCAGATCACCAGGACGCGCGAGATCCCCGTCTCCCGCGCAAGAAGCTCGGCGGTCCCGATGCCCTGGAGGGTCTTGCCAAGCCCCATGTCATCAGCGATCAGCGCCCTGCCGGCGCCAGCAGCGAACGCGACCCCGTCCAGCTGGTAGGGCAGAAGCTCGACCTTCAGGAGCTCCTTGCGCAGTGGGTGGGTTCGCGGGTCAGTGCGGACCGCGGCAACGGTTGCATCGAGTCGCTGGCGGGTGAGCAACGCGTTGGTCATCTCCTCCGCATCGGGATAGATGTGGACCGGATGCCCCAACCGCTCCAATTGCCTGATCCTATTCATGAGATCGGGGATATCGTTGATGGGTATGTCGCGCAGCGGCGCCGCAAGGTCTTCCGCATCCCGCGGAAGACCGTCGGGAAGAAGCAGCTTCAGTTCAGCCTCCTCGCCGTAGCGGACGTGGAGGGTAATGCGTTTGCGCCTGTAGGGGCGGGGCATCTTCCCGCGGGGGAGCCTCCTTTTCATTCTGGCCAACGCGAATAGGAGATGCTTGCAGGTGCCCAGGGTATTTGTTTTGAAATCCGGGCACGAGCAGTACGATTCGCCTCGCTCCCACCCACGGAGCGCGACCCTGTAGGTCTTTCCCGATAGGCCGCTCGTCACGGCGTAATCGCTCCAGACCCCCTTCCCGTCCAAAGGGGCCAGGGACATTCGCTCCGTACGTGCCCGTTCAGCCCTGTCAGCAAGCGCCCTCTTGATCAACTCGCTTTCGGATAGCATCTCCAAGGGAACCGTTTCGCGCGGCGCCGCGGCAAGCCCGAGGGACAGCTTCTCCTCCAGGATCAGAGAGAGGGCGGCTCCAACATGCTCGCATGGCTGCCTGCAAGTGGTGCAAGAAAACTGGATGCGGCCGTTGGCTGCGTCGCTGAGCCGCAGTGTGGCGACGGCTTCGCCGAGATTGAGCGTGAAGCTCTGCCGATCCATGCGCACCTGTGCATCGATGTCGATGTCAGACGAGCCTCCCCTTCGTAGGAGATCCTGTCCGCGGGTGCCCAGGAGTTTCCGAGCCTGCGCATAGTTCAGGTGAGAAAGTACATCCGGTAGCGAGAGCCCGACCTTCCGTGCCACGAAAGGAGTGTAAGACACGCGGATGCATTCGGCAATCGTATTTGTCTCTTTTCCCTAGCTTCCTGAAGAGCACCTGAAGAGCATTGGAAAGAAACTCACCGCTTTGAGCATCATTCTCGACGTACATTGTTCCCGACAACATGTTGTTGTCACGGAGAAGCTTCACGGTGAAGAGGTGATCCACCATACATTTCCAAAAGGGTCGGTCACGCCAGCGCTTCGACCGTACCCCTGATCGGCCGGTTCCGTTATGGAGACAGAGCCTTCCGCAATAGCCTTCTCAAAAGTGGCGTCGGCATTTTCCACGTAGATGAACAGGCCGGCTGTGCACAACGGCGATCGCTCCGTGCTGTCAGCAAACATTATCGTGCTGCCCCCGATGGTAATCTCGGCGTGCTTGATCTGTTTTTCGTCGCGCATCTCTCTTAGTTTTCTTCCGCCCCAAATACCTTTTTCATAAACTGCAAAAAGGTGAGAGCATCTTTCACAATAAGATAAGGCATTATCCGCTGATAGCCTTCAGGAATCTTCACGATCGGCATGACTTCCTCCTTTATAAAGAGTAACCGCACAAACCCGACCTCGCACAGAGAATTCCGCGCGAGCGCGCCCGTTTTGTCTTTGACAGCTTTGCGGCGCGGGGTGTATTCTCCCTCCACGTCTTTGTGCTGTCCTAGAGAGAGCGTGCTTTGCGCGTGGTGTTCTTCTCAAGCCTTTTTGTTTTTTTTGGGCGTTTCCGGCCTCCGCTGTGGACTTCGTGGAGGCCCTCACAATCATTCTCGTGATTGGAAACCGTTTTTTGAGGGGACCCCAGTTTGGTTCATTTTGACCCGTCCGCTCGGTATTAATGCAACTTGATCTTACCTAAGAACGTGCGATAATTCCTGTCTTATGATCTGACCCCATCTGGGGGGATCCTATGTTGCTCAGGAGAGCACAATGAAGACGGAAAGAAAGACTCGCGATACTAATTCGCCGATTCGAATCCAAATCAGCGAGGTGTGCATTTTTTGTGGTGCCTGTAGCGAAGTCTGCCCGATGGGAGTCTTGGGAGTTGAGAAAGAGACTCCATCGCCAAAGGCTCCTGTGATCACCGATTCTTCAGCTTGCATTCTTTGTGGGCAGTGCATCTCTGTATGCCCCAAGGACGCTATTGCCAATAGCCATCTTGCATTGGATGATTTCCCAATAATTGAAGCCGCTCCAAACATTGAATGGAATCAATTTGTCGCCTTGACCCGCCAACGCCGCAGCACCCGGAGTTTTACCGATAATCACGTGCCGCGCGAGATAATCGAGAAAATACTGGACGAATCGACGCGCTATGCGCCAACGGGACATAACCGCCAAGCGACTGAAATCCGTATTATTCAGGGAGAGGACCTTGAAAAGCTACGCGACGGAATGAACGCGGTTATCCTCCGCTTGGAAAGAGTCCTACGATACCTTCATTGGGTCTCGGCGTATCTGGATTCACAGTGGCAGATGCTACGGCCTTTTGCACACATGATTGAATCGGGACTTGATCCTTCGACCCGAGGAGCGCCGCTATTGTTGCTTTTTTTCGCGGATGATCGTATCAAGGAAAGCGAGATAGACGCCGCAATTTGGTCTTATCAAACCCTTCTATCCGCCGAGGTTCTGGGAATCGGATCCTGCTATTTGGGAGCCTTGGTGAATGCGCTTCCATATTCTCGATTCTTGCGAAGCTTAATTTCTACATCGGTGCATAGAAGGCTGGTTTGCGGTCTCTTGCTGGGGTATTCGAAGGCTAAATACAAAAGGCTTGTACCCAGGGCACCAATAGGCATTTTGTCATAGATTTCGCATCGCTTTTTCGGCGGCCTGCTCCTCTATCTCGGGGTTCCGATAGCAGCGGCTGAAACCAACGATCTTACCTTTCGCCAGATGAATCGTTTCTTGTCATGCTCCATACTTCGTCATCATATCAAAGTTGGCAATATGCTCCCGGGATTTTTCTTGACAAAACACCCAAGTTCGGCGTACACAAATAGGTACGTATCAGCCGGTCTGATATATTTTGCCGAAGCTCTTTGAGACTAGATGTTTTTGGAGGAGGAGGTGTCGTATGAGGCGTATTTTGGTCTTGGGTGCCGTCTTCATTTTCGTGCTCATGGCAATGCCGCTACTCGCTGCCCCGGGGCCGGGCGGATACCCGGCGTATACCGGCCAGCCAGTGGAATTGACAGAGTGGGCATGGACCAGTAACGAGAACTTCTCCAACGATCTTTTCACAAAGGCATACCCGGATATTACGATCAAGTGGACCAACAACGGTGTGCCCTATGCTCAGGTCTTGACGGCGACCGCCGCCGGAAGCGGGCTGCCCGACGTGATCATGAGCGAATACACGTATGCCCCT